>Ga0131853_10005962_pt1 | contig 22001 bp, 19 predicted proteins | sample TergutLab28metaG_FD_92764 | JGI IMG/M metagenome (GOLD analysis project Ga0131853, IMG submission 92764) | Labiotermes labralis P1 segment gut microbial communities from Petit-Saut dam, French Guiana - Lab288 P1 (version 2) (version 2) | ecosystem: Host-associated > Arthropoda: Insects >... | reverse complement strand
TACTCGTTGAGGAGCTCGCGCACCTCCATCTCGACGAGCTCGATGAGCTCCTCGTCGTCGACCATGTCGCACTTGTTGAGCGCCACGACCAGGGCCGGCACGCCGACCTGGCGGGCGAGCAGCACGTGCTCGCGGGTCTGCGGCATCGGGCCGTCGGTGGCGGCGACCACGAGGATCGCGCCGTCCATCTGCGCGGCACCGGTGATCATGTTCTTGATGTAGTCCGCGTGACCGGGGCAGTCGACGTGGGCGTAGTGGCGCGCCTCGGTCTGGTACTCGACGTGCGCGATCGAGATCGTGATGCCGCGCTGGCGCTCCTCCGGAGCCTTGTCGATCTCGTCGAACGCCGAAGCGGCGTTCAGGTCCGGGTACTTGTCGTGCAGGACCTTGGTGATCGCAGCGGTCAGCGTGGTCTTGCCGTGGTCGATGTGACCAATCGTACCGATGTTGACGTGCGGCTTGGTCCGCTCGAACTTCGCCTTAGCCACTGTGGGCTCCTCCTGGTGTGTTTTTCTACTTGACTCGTACTAAGTGGGTGGTGCCGAAGCCCCGGGGCTGCCCCAAAAATCGGGACCTACTCGCCACGAGCCTTCTTGATGATCTCGTCGGCGATGTTCGTCGGAACCTCGGCGTACGAGTCGAACTCCATCGAGTACGACGCCTGACCACTGGTCTTCGACCGGAGGTCACCGACGTACCCGAACATCTCGGAGAGCGGGACGAGCGCGTTGACGACGATGTCGCCGTGACGCTCCTCCTGCGCGCGGATCTGGCCGCGGCGGGAGTTGATGTCGCCGATCACCGTGCCGAGGAAGCCATCGGGCGTGGTGACCTCGACGGCGAACATCGGCTCGAGCAGGACCGGCTTCGCCTGGCGGGCGGCCTCCTTGAAGGCCTGGTTGCCGGCGATCTTGAAGGCGAGCTCGGAGGAGTCGACGTCGTGGTAGGCGCCGTCCTCGAGCGAGACCCGCACATCGACCATGGGGTAGCCGGCGAGGACGCCGAACTCCATGGCCTCCTGAGCACCCTGGTCGACCGACGGGATGTACTCCCGCGGCACGCGACCACCGGTGACGTTGTTGGCGAACTCGTAGCCCGCGCCGGTGCCGGTCTCGGGGTCGAGGTTCGGCTCGACCGAGATGACGACCTTCGCGAACTGGCCCGACCCACCGGTCTGCTTCTTGTGGGTGTAACTGTGGTTCGCGACCTTCTGGCGCAGCGTCTCGCGGTAGGCGACCTGCGGCTTGCCGACGGTCGCCTCGACCTTGAACTCGCGCTTCATGCGGTCGACGAGGATCTCGAGGTGGAGCTCGCCCATGCCGGCGATGATGGTCTGGCCGGTCTCCTCGTCGGTCTTGACGACGAAGGTCGGGTCCTCCTCGGAGAGGCGCTGGATCGCGGTGCCCAGCTTCTCCTGGTCGCTCTTGGTCTTCGGCTCGATGGCGACCTCGATCACCGGGGCCGGGAAGGTCATCGACTCGAGGACGACGGGGTGCGCCGGGTCGCACAGCGTGTGACCGGTGCGGGTGTCCTTGAGGCCCATCACGGCCACGATCTGACCGGCGCCGACCGACTGGATCTCCTCACGCTTGTTCGCGTGCATCTGGTAGACCTTGCCGATCCGCTCCTTCTTGCCGTTGACCGAGTTGAGCACGGTCGAACCGGCCTCGAGCTTGCCCGAGTAGACGCGGACGTAGATCAGCTTGCCGAGGTGCGGGTCGCTGGCGATCTTGTAGGCCAGGCCGGAGAACGGCTCCGAGTCGCTCGGCTTGCGGTCGATCTCGACCTCCTCGTTCTTCGGGTCGTGACCGACGATGGCGTCGATGTCGACCGGCGACGGGAGGTAGTCGACGACCGCGTCGAGCAGGGGCTGGACGCCCTTGTTCTTGAACGCGGTGCCGCACAGGACCGGGTTGAGCTTGTCGGCCAGGGTGGCGCGGCGGATGGCGGCCTTCAGGGTCGGCACGTCGAAGACGTCGCCGTCCTCGAGGTAGACCTCCATGATGTCGTCGTCGGCCTCGGCCAGGGTCTCGACCAGCTTCTCGCGGTACTCCGCGGCCTGCTCGGCGAGCTCGGCGGGGATCTCCTCGACGGCGTAGTCCTCGCCCATCTTGGTCTCGCCGCGCCAGACCTTGGCGTGCATCTCGACCAGGTCGACGACGCCGATGAAGTCGGACTCGGCGCCGATCGGCAGCTGCAGGACCAGGGTGGTGCTGTTGAGGCGCTCGACCATCATGTCGACGCAGCGGAAGAAGTCCGCGCCGGTGCGGTCGAGCTTGTTGACGAAGCACATCCGGGGGACGGAGTACTTGTTCGCCTGGCGCCAGACGGTCATGGTCTGCGGCTCGACGCCGGCCACACCGTCGAAGACGGCGACGGCGCCGTCGAGGACGCGGAGGGAACGCTCCACCTCGGCGGTGAAGTCGACGTGGCCGGGGGTGTCGATGATGTTGATCTGGTGGTTCTTCCACCAGCAGGTCGTCGCGGCGGACGTGATGGTGATGCCGCGCTCCTGCTCCTGCTCCATCCAGTCCATCGTGGCAGCGCCCTCGTGGACCTCACCGATCTTGTAGGTGATGCCGGTGTAGAACAGGATGCGCTCGGTGGTGGTGGTCTTACCGGCATCGATGTGCGCCATGATGCCGATGTTGCGGACCACCTTCAGGTCGGTGGTGATGTCGACAGCCACTGTCTTCAGCGTTCCTTAGAAAGTTTGGGTCTTAGTTGAGGCGACAGGCGGGTTGGGTGCCTCGGTACCAACGGTAGGTGGCACCCAACCCGACCACGTCACCAGCGGTAGTGCGCGAAGGCCTTGTTGGACTCGGCCATCTTGTGGGTGTCCTCACGCTTCTTGACAGCGGCGCCGAGGCCGTTGCTCGCGTCGAGGATCTCGTTCATGAGGCGCTCGGACATCGTCTTCTCACGACGGTCCTGGGCGTAGCCGACGAGCCAGCGCAGCGCGAGCGTGGTGCCGCGCGTGCCCTTGACCTCGATCGGAACCTGGTAGGTCGCACCGCCGACGCGGCGGGACTTGACCTCGATGGCCGGCTTGACGTTGTCCATGGCGCGCTTGAGCGTCAGGACGGGGTCGGTGCCGGTCTTCTCGCGGCAGCCCTCGAGGGCGGTGTAGACGATGCGCTGGGCGACCTGCTTCTTGCCGTCCTGCAGCACCTTGCTCACCAGCTGGGTGACGAGCTGCGAGCCGTAGACCGGGTCGACGTCGATCGGACGCTTGGGAGCGGGACCCTTACGAGGCATCTCACTTCTCCTTCTTGGCGCCGTAACGGCTCCGGGCCTGCTTGCGGTTCTTGACGCCCTGGGTGTCGAGGGTGCCGCGAATGATCTTGTAGCGAACGCCGGGAAGGTCCTTCACACGGCCGCCGCGGACGAGCACGATCGAGTGCTCCTGGAGGTTGTGACCAACGCCCGGGATGTACGCCGTGACCTCGACGCCGCTCGACAGGCGCACACGGGCGACCTTGCGGAGGGCGGAGTTCGGCTTCTTCGGGGTGGTGGTGTAGACGCGGGTGCAGACGCCACGGCGCTGCGGCGAACCCTTGAGGGCGGGCGTCTTGGTCTTGGACGCCTTGTCCTCGCGGCCCTTGCGGACCAACTGCTGGATGGTGGGCACCGGGTGGTTCCCCTTCTTCTCTACTTTCACGACGCGGCGATCTGCCGCGAAGGATGTCGGGCTGTGTGCCGGGAGGTGCATGACCAACCGGTGTCGTCTCGCCCCCGAGGTCGGGCGTGTCGTAGTCAGCCGGACTGTTCTACGATCTGCTCACCTCTGGTGGCGCACCTTCTCGGGACGATGGTCCTGTCCCGATGCCCCATTCCGGGCAGGCACGACGGCCTGGTTGTCCCAGACACGAACGCCAAGGCTACCGGGTCGCCTTGCCTGCCGCAAAAGCGCGTGCGGAGCCTCCCGAGCTCGCGGGCTGCGGCATCTCGGCCATGGCCGACCGAGCCGTCATCAGCCTCAACGGGGTCTGGCCACGCAGACGGGCGAGCAGCATCACCGCGAAGATCGCGCCGAGCAGCGTCAGACCGCCCCCGAACCACAGCGTCCAGCGGGCCCCGAGGCTCGCGCCGACCCAGCCGATGATCGGCGCACCGATCGGGGTGCCGCCCTGGACGACGGTCATGTAGAGCGCCATCACCCGGCCGCGCAGGCGCGGATCGGAGGAGAGCTGCATGGTGGCGTTGGCGCTGTTGAGCAGGGTCAGCGTGCAGAAGCCGATGACCGGGGAGAACACCGCGAACAACCAGTACGACGGCAGCGAGCCGGCCACGATCTCGGCCACGCCGAACCCGACGCCGGCCGCGAGCAGCAGCCGCAGCGGGATGCGGACGCGCCGGGCGGCGAGCAGCGCGCCGGTGAGCGACCCGATCGCCAGCGTGGAGCCCAGCAGGCCGTACTCCCCCGCACCCTTGCCGAAGACCTGGGTGGCCATCAGGGCCGAGGTGAGCTGGAAGTTCATGCCGAAGGTGCCGGCGAAGAAGACCAGGACCAGCACGAAGAGCATCTTCGGCTGGGTGCGGACGTACGCGACGCCCTCGCGCAGCGCGCCCGGGCCGCGGGCGACGAGCCGCGGCGAGCGCAGCAGCGCGGGGTTCATCCGCTGGAGCTGCCCGATCACGGCGAGATAGGACGCCGCGTTGATCAGGAAGACCGTGCCGGTCGCCTCCTGGCCCGAGCCGAGCGCGGCGATGAGCAGACCGGCCACGGCGGGGCCGATGAGGCGCGCGGTGTTGAAGCTCGCGGAGTTCAGGCCGACCGCGTTGGTCAGGTCGTCCTGGCCGACCATCTCGGAGACGAACGACTGCCGCGCCGGGGCGTCGAAGGCGGCGCCGACTCCGAGGCCGAGGGCGCACAGGTAGACGAGCCACAGCTGGCTGTGACCCGTGACGGCGATCAGGCCGGAGAGCAGCGCGAAGACGCCCATCACGGTCTGCGTCAGCTGCAGCAGCCGGCGCTTCGGCAATCGGTCGGCCACCACCCCGGCGTACGGCGTCAGGACCAGCACGGGCAGGAACTGCAGGCCCGTGGTGATGCCGACGGCACCACTGCCGGCGTGGAGCGGCTTGAGCACCAACCAGTCCTGGGCGACCCGCATCATCCAGGTACCGGTGTTGGAGACCACCGAACCGGCCAGGTACAGCCGGTAGTTGGGGTTACGCAGGGCGCGGAAGGTGGGACTCACGAGTTGGCTATCTTCTCCAGGATCGGGGCTGCCTTGCGCAGGGTGTCGAGCTCCTCGGGCGTGAGCTCGGCGAAGCGGTCGGTCAGCCAGACGTCTCGGCGGGCGCGATCGGCCCGCACGGTGGCGGTGCCCTGCGGAGTGATCGCGACGAGGACCTGCCGTCGGTCGGTCTCGGACGGGCGGCGTACGACGTAGCCGCCCTCCTCGAGGCAGTTGACGGTGCGCGTCATGCTGGGCGGCTGCACCCGCTCGCGGGCGGCGAGCTCGCCGAGAGTGGCCTCGCCGTTGGCGGCGAGCGCACCGAGGACGGCCATCGCGCCGAGCGAGAGCGTGTTGTCAGGGTGCCGCTCGTTGGCGAGGCGGCGACGCAGCCTCATCACGGCGATGCGCAGCACGGACGCCAGGCCGGCGTCCGTCTTCGCGATGATCTCCACAGTGGACATAACACTGAGGGTAACTCATTAACGTCGCTAAGTATTCCATCGTGAGCCGTAGGATGGCACGCATGGACGACGAGCGCCCCGAGATCCCGCCGCTGGACGTCGACGGCGTCCGTACCGTCGAGATCGGCACGCTCCTGTGGCTGGTGGCCTTCCTGGCCCTGCTGCCGTTCTACGGCCGGCTCAAGGCGGACGGCCACACCTGGTGGCTGTGGACCTGCCTGGCCGGCTTCGGCCTCGGTGCGCTCGGGATCGAGTACTGCCGTCGGCGCCGCGGCCGAGCTCTCGAGGGTGCTGACCTCTAGCTCACCGCTACAGGGTCTCGAGGTCGTCCGGCGTCAGGGTGTCGAAGACCGGCTCGGGCACCGGCAGTGGGACCTGTCGCTTCGCCAGCCGCACCTCGGAGTGCGCGCCGCAACCGTGGTCGGTGCTGACGACACGGCCGTCGTCGTTGGCGTCGCCGTTGGCGCAGACGCCGAAGTACGGCGCGAGCGTGCCGGCCAGCCGGACGAGGAAGCCGCACGAGGCGCACTGGTCGGGCGCAGCCTGCGCGAGCGGCGCGGACGGGCCGCCGATCCCGGCGTACCAGCGCTCGGCGGCCGCGTCGGTGCCCTCCGGGCCGAGCGTGCGCACCCGGCCGAGACCCAGCTCGCCGGCGACCTGGCGCACCTGGGCCTTGGCGTCGGCGTCGAGCGGGTCGTCACCGAACACGTAGACGGGCACGAGGCGCGGGTCGTCGTCGGAGACCGGCAGCAGGTCGCCCGGCGACAGGTCGCCCGGCTGTAGCCGCTCGCGATAGGGCACCCAGGCCGGCGCGACGATGGCCTCCTCGCCCGGGAGCAACACGATCTCGTCGACGGTGGTGGGGCCGTCGGCCAGCTGGACGACGGTGGCCGACCAGCGCCAGCCGACGTACCCCCCGCGGGCGCAGGCGAACAGGTGCGTGGTGACCCCGGCGTCCTCGACGACGGCGCCGAGGTGCTCCCCGACGTCGGCGGAACCCACGTCGGCGACGAGGGCCGCTCGGGCAACCTCGACCGCGTCCAACGTCGGGTCGGCGTTCGTAGTCATGCTCACGAGGCAGCATGATCCCCCATCCACCCGGCTGCTGTCTCCTCGACCCCGAAGCAGGCCCTGGTGTCGCGTACCCGGTTGTCGGCGGGACGCGGCAGGATGAACCCATGAGCCGCGCCGACGTACCCTCCGACGACCAGCACTGGGGCGACCAGCGCTGGGACGACACGGGCCGGAACGACGCGGGCCGGAACGACGCGGGCCGGGACGACACGGGCCGAGACGACACGGGCCGGGACAACGGCGGCCGGGAGTCGTCGCAGGAGGACGACTCGCACGGGTCGGCGGCCGACACCGCCCGCGCCGTCGGCCGCGGCATGACGGCCACAGCCCGTGGGATGGGCCGCTTCGGCCGCTACGCGATGCGTACGGCGCGCCGTGCGGCCGACGCGCAGGGGGCGGACAAGTCCGGCCTCAGCCGGCTGCTGGAGATGCACGCGTTCAACACCGCCGGCGATGCCGCCGTGGCGATCTCGCTCGCCGGCTCCCTCTTCTTCAGCGTGCCCACGGGGAGCGCCGGCGCCGGCTGGGGCGTGCGCGGCCACGTCGCGCTCTTCCTGGGCCTGACGATGCTGCCCTTCGCGATCGTGGCGCCGCTGCTGGGCCCGGTCCTCGACAGGTTCTCGCACGGTCGGCGGTGGGCCATCGGCATCACGATGGCCGTGCGGGCCTTCCTCTGCTGGGTGCTGGCCGGCGCCCTCCCCCACCAGTCGGTGGCGATGTTCCCGGCTGCCCTCGGCGTCCTGGTCATGTCGAAGGCGTACGGCGTCACCAGGGCCGCCGCCGTCCCGCGTCTCATCCCGGCCGGCTTCACGCTGGTGAAGACCAACGGCCGCGTCTCGATGGCGGGCATGGTCGGCGTCGCGGTCTCCGCGCCACTCGCCGGCCTGTGCTCGCTGGCCGGGCCGGAGTGGGTGCTGCGCTATGCCACCATCCTCTTCGCGGTCGCCACGGCGCTCTCGGTGCGGCTCCCGGCCCAGGTCGACCACAGCCAGGGCGAGGGCACGATGACCTTCCGCGGCGAGGAGACCCAGCCGCTGGGCCGCAGCGGTGGCACCCTGCGCGTGCCACCCGCGGTCGCGTTCGCGCTGCGGGCCAACTGCGCGCCGAAGTTCCTCTACGGCTTCCTGCTGATGTTCATGGCGTTCCTGCTGCAGTCGCCCGACCATCCGGTGCACAGCTGGAACTCCACGCTCCTGCTCGGCCTGGTCGCGGGCGGCGCTGGCGCGGGCAACCTGATCGGCGTGCTGATGGCGTCGCTGCTGCGCCGGATCAAGCCCCAGGTCACGGTCACCATCGTGCTCTTCATCGACGCCGCGATCGTGCTCCTCGCGGCCCTGATGCTCAACGTGCTGACCCTGCTGCTGATCGGCGTGGTCGCCGGCCTCGGGCAGGCCCTGGCCAAGTTCTCACTCGACTCCACGATCCAGCGCGACGTGCCGGCGCGGGTGCAGACCAGCGCCTTCGCCCGCTCGGACACGACCTGCCAGCTGGCCTGGGTGGTCGGCGGCTTCGTCGGCATCGCGCTGACGCCGCACCAGCACACCGGCCTCTACGTGGCCTTCCTCATCCTCGTCGCGTGGGGGGTCTACGTGCTGGGCTCGCGGCGCCCCGCCGTACGCGACGTGGATGCGGCCTAAGGCTCAGATCTCGAACTCGTCGGCGATCTGGCGCAGGGCCGGAGAGACCTTCTTGGCCAGGTCGCGCGTCGGCGGCCTGCCGTGCTCGTACCCCTCGCGGATGTCGTCGAGCAGTTTGATGACGTTCTCGATGATGAGGACCATCTCCTCCGGCTTGCGCCGCTGCGCCGCGCGCTGGTTGCGCGAGACCGAGGGCGGAGCGTCGAGGACGCGGACCTGGAGGGCCTGCTCGCCCCGGCGTCCCTGCGCGATGCCGAACTCCACCCGGGTGCCCGGCTTGATGGTCTTGGCCATGCCCTCGGGCAATGCCTCCGCGTGGACGTAGACGTCCGGACCGCCGTCCTGCGACAGGAAGCCGAATCCCTTGTCGGCGTCGAACCACTTCACCTTGCCAGTAGGCACCGGTCTGACCCTTCTTGCTCGTCCACGCCCTCCCGATGAGGGTTGCCGGACAACCCTAGGCGGTCAGTGGCGGACGCCGCCAACCCGTTGACGCCGCGCGGCTGGTCCGCGAGCGCTCAGCGGAGCGGGTCGTTCATCGAACCGGAGCGGAAGGGCGCGACGAAAGCCTCCCCGAAGCCGGCCGTGAGCGCCGCCGAGACCACCGTGTCCCCGAGATCGGCTGCCAGCGGAAGCAGGTCGTCGTCGACCTCGATCCGGGCCCGGTCGCCGAGGTCTCGCACCCGCAGGTCGCGCAGGCCGCGATCGGCGAGTACGGCGCGTACGGCGGCCTCTGCCCGCTCGACCCGGCCGAGGCGGGCGGGGGTGATCTCCAGGCCGTAGGCGACCCGCGAGGACAGACAAGCTGCAGCCGGCTTGGCCCAGGTCGGCAGGCCCCAGCGCCGGGACGCCTCGCGCACCTGCGCCTTGGTCAGGCCGGCGTCGCGCAGCGGCGCGACGGCGCCGCGCTCGTGCGCGGCCCGGATGCCGGGACGGAAGCCGGCGACGGCGTCGTCGGCGTTCGTGCCGGTGGCGACGAAGGCCAGCCCGCGCTCCTCGGCGAGCGGCACCAGGGTGTCGAGCAGCTCGGCCTTGCAGAAGAAGCAGCGGTCGGGACCGTTGGCCCGGTATCCGTCGCGCTCGATCTCGTGCGTGACCGGCGTGAGCAGCTCCACGCCCAGCCTGCGGGCGAACTCCGCGGCAGGGCCGCGCTCGGTCTGCGGGAGCGAGTCGGAGTAGCCGGTGGCGGCGACCACCCGGTCGGCTCCCAGTGCGCGGACGGCAGCCGCCAGCAGGAACGCCGAATCGGCTCCCCCGGAGTAGGCGACCAACACACTGCCGCGACCGCGCAGGTCGGCCTCGAGGGCGCCCAGCCTCATGGTCAGCACATACTCGTCGAGCCACGCCGGGAACTGCGTCAGGTCCTCGAGTACGACGTGGGTGCCGGCCTCGAGCAGCTCCTCACGCGTGCACCCGCCGCTCAGCACGGAGACGCTCACGACTCCTGCCGCACGGGCCCCCTCCACATCGTGGATGTGGTCGCCGACATAGACGGCTGCCCCTTCGCGGCGCAGTGCGTCCGCCTTGCCGACGCCCCAGACCTGACCTTCGAGCAGGTCGACGTCGAGGCCCAGGTGGTCGAGATGGCGTTGGGCGTTGGCGGTGAACTTCCCCGTGACGACCAGGCTGCGACCGCTGTGTGCGCGGACGGAGGCGAGGGCCTCGTGTGCACCCGGCAGGACCGGCACGGTGGTGATCGAGAGGTCGGGGTAGATCGCACGGAATCGGTCCACGGCGGCCGGGATCGCCTCGGCCGGGAGGTAGGGCTGGAGCAAGAGGTCGAGCGGCGGCCCCAGCCGCGCGGTGAGCTGCTGGATGGGGAGGTCGATGTCCAGCTCGGCGGCCAGCGCGGTCAGGACGGCACCGAAGCCCGGCACGGTGTCGATCAGCGTCATGTCGAGGTCGAAACCGACGACGAGCTGCGGCGGAGTGGGCGGCGTCGACACGTCGCTCAGCGTAGTTCAGCCGCCGGAGCCTCCCGCGTGGCGGGCGGCGCGCGACTCGGGCCGCGTCGGAATCCGCCTTCTCAACCATCGGGCGGATAAGGTCCGGACGTGAGTTCTGACCAACCGGTGCTGACCAAGCCGCAGAAGAAATCCTGGCGCCAGACCTTCCGCGACAGCCCGATCGGGCACGGTCCGCTGCGCGGCATCGTCGAAACGGTCGTGCTCATCGTGGTCGCCGTCTGCCTGGCGCTCATCGTGAAGACGTTCTTCGTGCAGGCCTTCTACATCCCCTCGAGCTCGATGGAGCCCGGCCTGCAGGTCAACGACCGGATCCTGGTCGAGAAGCCGTCGTACTGGTTCGGCGGGACTCCGCAGCGCGGCGACATCATCGTCTTCTCCGACCCCGGCAACTGGCTCGGCGCCGAGGACGACGCACCGCCGGCCTCGGGGCTGGGCAAGCTGATGGCGAAGATCGGGCTCTACCCGACCGGCGGCCACCTGGTGAAGCGGGTCATCGGCGTCGCGGGCGACACGGTCGTGTGCTGCACCACGTCGGGTCAGATCAGCGTCAACGGGAAGGCGCTCAACGAGTCGTCGTTCGTCAGACGCGACGGCTACAGCTGCGACGGCCCGATGCGACAGAACGGCGGCTCGAGCTCCGGCGGCGGCTGCAGCGGCTGGAAGGCCGTCGTGCCGGCCGGGCGGCTCTTCGTGATGGGCGACAACCGGGGCAACTCGGCCGACTCCTCCTACCACTTGTGCAGCCCTGCACGGGAGAAGCGGGCACGCACCGATCCACGGCTCGCGGCGACGTGCCTGAACGCCTTCGTGCCGACCAGCGACGTCGTCGGCAAGGTCGCCGCGTTGGTCTGGCCTGCCGGGCGGTTCAAGCTGCTCCACCGGCCGGGGACCTTCAACGGCATCCCCGCCGCCAAGGGCTGAGCGCCGGCAGCGGCTCCCCCGCCTCGGCCCGGCCTTCGGCCAGGCCTCGGCTGGTTCAACACCTGGTGCCGGACCACCGTCTCGCGGTTGGTCCGGCGCCAGGTCTCACGCGTCGAGGACGTGGATCTGCAGGCCGTCACCGAGGTCGATCACCGCGCCCGGCATCAGCTGCACCGGCACGCCGGGGCGCAGCTCCTCCGGACTCATGCCCGGCTGCACGAGCACCGTGCCGTTGGTGGAGCCGAGGTCCGTCGCGACGGCGGCACCGTGGTCGACGCCCGTGCCCGGTCGGACCTCGAGGTGGGTCGAAGAGATCTCCTGGTGCGGGCTCGGCACGGTGACCAGCAGCGGCTGCTCCGAGTGCGAGAAGCGGCCTGCCTCCGGGGCACGTCCGACGACGACCACGCGGTCGACGTCGACGCGCTGGCCGCTGGAGAACTCCAGCCGCGCGACCGGGTGTGACGTCGCGGCCGGACCTCCGGGCTCGCCGTGCCCCCGCTCCGACGCGGCGGGGCCGCCCGGGGCTGCGGGGGCGTCGTGGCCCATCGGCGGGGCGAAGGCCGGCGGCGTGCCGACCGGAGCGCCCGGGACCGGCAGGGGCGGCGGCGGGGGCGGCGGCGGGAAGCCGGGTGCGCCCGCGCCCGCCGCGAACGACGGCGGCGGGGGCGGGGGCGGGGGCATCAACGGCGCCGACGCGGCGGAGTCCGGGGCGGGGCTCGCCGAGGCCTCTTCCTCGTCCGCCGGCGCAGGCGCGGCGGGCGCGCTGCTTCCGAGCGGAAGGTTCTGGGTCTCGTCGTCCTGGGCGCCGGTGGGCTCCCAACCGTCCGCGCCCAGCAGCGGGTCGGTGAGTGGGTCGTGCCCGATCAGCGGTGCGTCCGGCGCGTAGTCCTTGGGTTGGTCGAGCGGCACGGGCGGGACCGGCGGCGTGGGCGGGACCGGCGGCGCGGGTGGCACCAGGCTCAGCGCCGGGGCCGCGGGGCCCTCCCGGCGGGGCGCGGCGATGTCGACGGGTTCGTCGGCGAGGGAGTCGGGCGACTCGTCGCCGTACTCCACCGGAGGAACCGCGACCACCGCGGCCGACGGCGCCGACGATGACGGAGCAGCGGCCGGGGGCACCTCGATGCCACCGACGCGCACCAGCCCGGCGCTGACGACGTACGACGGGGCACCGGAGCCCTCGCCGAGGTCGACGACGCAGTGGGTGACGCCGCGCAGCGCCCGCTCGGCCCACGTGGAGGCAGAGGAGCCGTCGACGTCGACGGAGCCCTCGGAGGTCTGGAACGTGGCCTTGGCGCTGCCGCGTACGACGACGCGGGTGGCGTCGTCGTCGGCCGCGACGAGCACGAAGCCGGGCAGGTTGCGCAGGCCGTCGGCGACGAGGGCGTCGAGCACCTCGTCGAAGCCTGCGCCTCCGTCGACCAGTGCCCAGATGGCGCCGGCTCGGGCCTTCTCCGTCGGCGGCAGCAGCACCGTGGCGCGCTCACCGACGATGCCGAGCCATGTGCCAGGCGTATAGGACGTTTCGCTCAAGGCAGGACTCCCAGTTTCTGCTCCAGACTCGCGCCCTGCTGCGCGGAGTCATCGGGGTTCTCGTCGGCCAATCCCACCACATCCACGACGATCGCCGTCGCGTTGTCCCGTCCGCCCGCTTCAAGAGCGGCCGCCACGAGCCTCTCCGCGGTCTCGCGCGCGTCGGTGTCCGCGGCCAGGATCCTCGCGATGTGGTCATCGGCGATCATGCCACTGACCCCGTCGGAGCACAGGAGCAGCCGCGTGCCCGGGGGCAGGGAGACGTGGAAGAGATCCGGTTCGCTGGGTGCGACTCCGCCGAGCGCGCGCGTGACCACGTTGCGCTCCGGATGGCGGGCGGCCTCGTCGGGGGTGAGGCGGCCGGAGTCGACCATCTCCTGGACGACGCTGTGGTCGATGCTCAGCTGCGCGAGCTCTCCGGAGCTGAGCTGGTAGAGGCGGGAGTCGCCGACGTTGACGAGCAACCACTCCGGGCCGGCGGGGGCGTCGACCACCATCGCGGCCACGCACGTCGTACCGGAGACGAAGTCGGCCGCACCCTGCTCCCGCATCTGGGCGGCGTAACCGGTGATCCGCTCCTGGGCCGCGCCGAGCACGTCATGCACGGCCGAGGTGGCGCCCGCGAGATCGAGCATCCGATCGGCGAGCTGCTCGAACTCCTCCACGACGATCCGGCTGGCGACGTCACCCCCGTCGTGGCCACCCATGCCGTCCGCGACCACGAAGACCGGCGGGCAGTCGAGGTAGGAGTCCTCGTTCGTCGTGCGCACGAGACCGACGTCGGTCGCGGCACCGTGATCGATCACCAGGCGCCTCACCGGCCCCCTCCGCGGACGCCGCGAGCACATGGCCGGGACGATAGCGTGGGAGGGATGAGCAGCGGCTTCCGATCCCTCGCCGACCAGGTGCGCGCCTGGCCGGACGACCGCCTGTCGCTGTTGCTGGTCGAGCGTCCCGATCTCGCCACTCCTGCCCCTCATGACTCCGCCCAGCTGGCCGCCCGTGCGGCGACCCGATCTTCGCTGGTCCGTGCGCTCGACCAGCTGAATCGGTGCGAGCTCACTGTTCTTGATGCCCTGGTGGTGCTGGGCCAAACCACCTCGGCCGAGGTGACTTCGATCATCCACGCCGATCCCGCGTCCGTCGAGAGGGCGCTCCGGCATCTGGAGGAACTCGCGCTCGCCTGGCACTCCGTCGGCGGCCTGCGAGCGCTGACAGGCGTCGCGGACGCGATGGGCGGCGCGTCGCTGCAGCCCTACTCCCCCGACGCGCCGTCGCCCGAGGAGCTCGAGGCCCTGGTCGAGGAGCTCTCGCCCGAGGCCCGCACGATGCTGGCGCACGTGGCGGAGGCCGGCGGCGAGGCGCGCACCGGCCGGGCGCGGACGACGCTGTTGCCGGCCGATGCGGAGACGCCCGCCGAGGAGTTGCTCTCCCGCAGGCTGCTGGTGGCGCGCGGCGCGGGGTTATGCGTGGTGCCCGGCGAGGTGGGCGTCCTGCTGCGCGGAGGGCGCACCACACGCGAGCCGGTCGACGTACCTCCGCTGCTGGCGACCTCGGACCGTGAGCAGCCGATGGTGGACAGGGTGGCGGCGGGCGCCGCCTTCGAGTTCGTACGCCGCACCGAGCTGCTCCTCGACGGCTGGGGCACCGCGCCACCGGCGGCGCTGCGCTCCGGCGGGCTCGGCGTGCGCGAGCTCCGCTCGACCGCGGGGCGCTTGCACGTCGACGAGCCGACCGCCGCGCTCCTGGTCGAGGTGGCGGTCGCGGCCGGGCTCGCGACGACAGCGGCCGGCCCCGACGGCAATCCGGTCTGGCTGCCGACGGACCAGGCAGACTCCTGGGCTGCATGTCCGCCCGCGGAGCGCTGGGTGACGCTGGCGCGCGCGTGGCTGGAGATGTCGCGCTTGCCGGGGCTCGTGGGCTCGCGTGACGCCCAGGGGAAGGCCTGGAACGCCCTCGTGCCCGAGCTGTCGTCGGTGCATGTCGCCGAGACGCGCCAGATGTGCCTGGAGGCGCTCGCCAGCGTGCCCCCGGGCCACGTGCTGGCCCCGGGCACCGGCGGCGCGAGCGTCGTCGCGCGGCTGACCTGGGAGCGTCCGCGCCGGCCGAGGACGCGAACCGAGCAGGTCGCCTGGGCCCTGTCCGAGGCCGCGGCACTCGGGGTCACCGGGATGGGGGGCCTCGCGTCGTACACGCGCGTGCTTGTGGCCGAGGGCGACCCCGTGCCCGCGCTGGACGCGCTGCTGCCGCACCCGGTCGACCACGTCCTGGTCCAGGCCGATCTGACGGCGGTCGCGCCCGGGCCGCTGGAGTCGTCGCTCGCCCGGTCGATGTCGCTGGTGGCCGACGTGGAGTCGCGCGGTGGCGCGACGGTCTACCGGTTCACCCCGGCCTCGGTCCGCCGCGCGATGGACGTCGGGTGGACGGCGGTGGAGCTGCACGACTTCGTCTCGTCGGTCTCGCGTACGCCGGTGCCGCAGCCGCTCACGTACCTGATCGACGACACCGCCCGCACGTTCGGCACGATCCGAGTGGGATACGCCCAGGCATTCCTGCGCGCCGACGACGAGCACGCGCTCGCCGAGCTGCTCCACCACCCATCGGCGCCCGGGTTGGGGCTGCGCCGGCTGGCGCCGACCGTACTGATCTCGAGCACACCGCTCGACGTACTGCTGCCGCGGCTGCGCGAGCTGGGCGCCGCTCCGGCCGTCGAGGGAGCGGACGGCAGCGTGCGGGTGGCGCGGCCCGAGCCGCTGCGAGCCCGGACTCCCAGGGAGAAGCGGGTCGGGTCCTCCCACGCCCGGCGCGCCGTCCGCGAGACCGCCCGCGTCGCCGCGGTCATCTCCTCGGTGCGGGCCGGCGACGAGATCGCGGCCTCCCGGCCGACCGCCACGATTGCCCAGCCGCTCTCCCCCACGGGTGCGGTCGCGGCGCTGCGTGAGGCGATCGATGCCGGCAGCCCGGTCACCATCGAGTACGTCGACAACCGCGGCCTGGCCGCGTCGCGCGTGATCACCCCCGCCTCGGTCGACGGCGGTCAGCTGACCGCCAAGGACCACAGCGCCGACGACGTCCGCACGTTCGTGGTGGCGCGGATCAGGTCCGTTCGGCCGCTCTGACCCGTTGGTGGCCCGGTGTCAGCCCGGGAAGCCGATCGTGAGCGCGATGAGCAGCATGAGGAGCGTCGTCGGCAGCCCCATGCCGATCAGCCCGGCGCCCAGACAGCTCATGCCCGCAACGAAGCCCTGCCCACTCGAGGAGCCACGCGCCACCGTGAGCCGGGTCGGCTCGATGGGGTCGTAGATGATGTCGACCGGTTGTCCCGGCCGGGCCGCGGCCTTGCCCGCGCCGTACATCGCCTTGGCGCCGCTGATGAGGCGGCCGTCGGCAGTGGTGAAGCTGACCACCACGGTGTAGGCGGGAGCGCGATCGCCTCCGTCGCTGACAAACGGGCTGCTTCGTGGGGTGTAGGTGACGAGCCGGTCGACCGTCGCGCGCGCCGGGAGCCCGCGTCGGCGCAGATCTCGCAATGCACGGGCATTGCGCCGCGCGTAGGTCAGCACCACGACGCCCACGACGGTGAACAGCGCGGGCACCCCGACGTACAGGATCGTCATCATGCTCGGGGCTTACCCGCATCGGCCGGTGTGAAACCGCGTGGCTACCCCTCCGACCACAGCGGCGCCGCCATCCAGATCCGTACGCCGAGATCAACCCGGTCGGTGAGCTCACCCGAGGCGACCTGCCAGACCGCGATCTCGTGACCGCGCGCGAGCAGGACCGCCGAGGAGTCGCGTGACCACGTCAGCGGATCCCACCCGGCCGGCAGGAGCCTGTCCGGGTGATGCCCGGTCAGGTCGATCAGGTGGCTGCGGCGCTTCGGGCAGCCCGCCGGTCGATCGAGAGGAAGGTTGGTGGCAGTCCAGGGCCGAGTCGGAGAAGGCACAACAGAGTGGATGCACGGTAGGGCGTGCACGTCGCGTGGCCTGCCCTCGCGAGGTATCTCCACGAGCCGTGCGTTTCGCTGTCCGAAGTCTTCGACCGCAAACGCGCTGTCGTGAGCGCCCCAGCTCAACGAGTTGAGATCCGCATGTGTCAACCGACGATCTCTCACCCACGCGGTGCTGCCTGGCTTGCGGATGAAGAACCCGCCGTCGGGAGCTACGGCAGCCATGGTGTCGTCGGACGCCACCGTCGGCGCATACTTCCGCTCGGCCGGCGTGGCCAGCGTTCGGAGCTGGTCGCCCACGAGCTGGTAGGCGCCGTCGAGGAAGAAGCCGTCGACCGCGCCGGCCGCACCGATCACCACGGTGCGCCCATTGCCCGAGACGTTGGAGAGCGACGTGACCGGAGGCGTCGTGGTGGCGGGCTCCAGTCCAGTCGCAGAGACCACGCCGAGACCCGCCTTGAACATGTCGTCGCCGGCCATCACGTACAGGCGTTCCGCGTCCAATTCCTGCAGTACAACGGCGGCTTTCGCCGCCGCCACAGGGGACGTGTCGGGCGATACCGTCGACCCCACGAAGTCCCGGTGAATCGAGGCGCCGCCCCCGCACCCGGTCAAACCGAGTACGAGGACGGCAACCACCCCGACCGAGAGCACTTTGGCTGGCCGTCTCGCCGAACTGGTGTGTCGCGCCGAGCGCCGTCCCATCACTACCCCTCCGACCACAGCGGCGCCGCCATCCAGATCCGTACGCCGAGATCGACCCGGTCGGTGAGCTCACCCGAGGCGACCTGCCAGACCGCGATCTCGTGACCGCGCGCGAGCAGGACCACCGAGGAGTCGCGTGACCACGTCAGCGGATCCCACCCGGCCGGCAGGAGACGGTCCCGGTGATGCCCGGTCAGATCGATCAGGTGGCTGCGCGACGTCTGCTTGCAGCCGGGGCGCTCACGCTCGACGTCCGTCACCGCCATCTCGCGAGTCGGTGCCGGAATGGTTGCTCGCGCGCACGGCGCCGGGCGCAGCCTGCGCGGCGGTTTACCCGTTGACACCTCCCACAATTGAGCCCGCGGCGTGCCGGAATGCTGCACTGTGTACGCTCGGCCACCTTCCCCCCACGCCACCTCGACGAGTTCGGCATGGGCGAGCCGACGATCACGCTTCCACCTCGTCGCCCCGGGTGCCCGGGTGAAGAAGCCGGTTGCGCCGACAGCCGCAATAGTGCCGTCTGAGGAGACAGTCAGGGAGTACTTCTGATCCCCGGCCGCCGTGAGCGTCACGAGCCGGTCACCGACAAGCTGATAGGCGCCGTCGAGAAAGAAGCCATCAGTCACGCCAGCTGCACCGAGCACCACCGTGCGCCCATTGCTCGAGACGTTGGAGAGAAGTCGCACACGGGGCGTCGTGTTGGCCGGCTCAAGCCCGTTCGGGGACACGACGCCCAGCCCAGAATGAATGATGTTGTCTGATGCCATGACGTAGAGGCGCTCCGCGCCCAGCTCCTGCAACACCTGCGCAACCTTCCCTGCCACCGCCGCCGAGGTGGCCGGCGGAACGGTCGCCTCCGCCGAGCCTTGATGCATCGAGGCGCCGCCCCCGCACCCGGACAACCCGAGCGCGAGGGCAGCGCCGATGACGGCGCGGGCGAGCACCCGCTGGCGCGGTCTCCGCGACAGGCGCATCAGTACCGCGGCGTGGCGCAGATATGGAAGTGCCACGGGAAGAATCTCCGATGGGGCCGCCGGTATTCGTAAAGGGCCTGTGCGACATTCCCCTTGAATTCCGACGTCCCAATGCCGGGATAGGTGAAGTTCCAGGCGCCGTTCACCTGATTGCCACTGTTGCCGGGCAGGTTGCCGCACAAGCCGTCGCCGATGCTGCCGGCCTCGTGCCCGCCATTGCTCACCGGCAGCGAGCCCAAGATCGTGGCGACGCCTGACTTGAGCTCGAAGCCGAGATTCGCACTCACTGTGCCGTTGTCGACATGCGTGCCCCACGACTGCCCGATCCGCACGTCGGAGCGGTTGGCAACGGACACGTCCGACTCGGTGTGGGCCAGCCGCTGGGTCCAACTGTGCTTGTTTCGTGCCCCGCCGACGGCACACTGCTCGAATTGTGTCGTCTGTTTCCTACCGATGACCCTGGCCCGTTCCACCGAGTACAGATGATCGATGTAGTGGATCTCCCAGTCGCCGTTGGAGATGTCAAGGTGCTGCGGCGGAAATGCCTTGAGCCGCGATCCGATCGTCGTCGACCGCACACATGCGTAGCCACCGATCGACCTCGCCGCAGACGGCCGACCGCTTCTCGGCGCCCTGCCGACGTCCGCTTCCGAGAGCCCCCGCCAACTCGCCGTCACCCGTGCGCCTGTGCCTGCGAGCGAACGCTCGTGGAGCGCCCCCGGCTTCCCCTCCAGATAGAAGGCCCTGGTGATCCTATTTTTGCCTCTGTCCCCGGGCGCGTGGCTGGCTGGAGCAGTCGCGACGCCGGAGACCTCCACGCCGACGATCTTGCCCCGCACCGGCTCGCGCCCGGTGCGCCCAGGGATCGCGACGTGCTCGTCATCCCCATGAGCCCCAGACGCCGCACGCGGCGCGGTGGCGGAGTGTGGCTGATCCCGGGACGGTCCGGCAGCGCCGGCGTACGACGCCGCGGTTGCTCCCGCCGTGACGATGAGTGTCGATAGAAGTCCGGTGACGGCGACTGCGGCGAGCGGTCGCTTGGTGATGTTCGCGATGCGCGTTCTGATCACTTTCGTGCCTCCTCAGTGAGGTCGGCGTGTGAGCCCGGCGGCCCACGCTGCCGAGGTTGGCCTGGACAGGACCATCCTTGGCACACTCCGGGCGCCCCACGCTCGTACTCCGAGGCCAAAATTGATGGCCGCCACTGGCCCGGAACACCAAGCAGGCCGAGGCACCGACGTCCGCGACTCTCGCGCGGGACCGGCGGCCCTGGCCCGACCCGTAGGCTTGAACGCTGTGAATGACGGCCCGCTGATCGTCCAGTCCGACAAGACCCTGTTGCTGGAGGTCGACCACCCACGATCCGGCGACGCGCGCAAGGCGATCGCGCCCTTCGCGGAGCTCGAGCGGTCGCCGGAGCACGTCCACACCTACCGCATCACCCCGCTGGGGCTGTGGAACGCGCGCGCCGCGGGCCACGACGCGGAGCAGGTCGTCGACACCCTGCTGTCGTACTCGCGCTATGCGGTCCCACATGCGCTGCTGGTCGATGTCGCCGAGACGATGGCCAGGTACGGCCGGCTTCGGCTCGAGAAGCATCCGACGCACGGGCTGGTGCTGGTCTCGACCGATCGCCCGGTGTTCGAGGAGGTCCTGCGCGCGAAGAAGGTCGCCGGCATGCTCGGCGCGCGCCTCGACGACGCGGTCCCCGGCTCCGAGGGCGCGGTGATCGTCCACCCCTCCGAGCGCGGCAACCTCAAGCAGGCGCTGCTCAAGCTCGGCTGGCCGGCCGAGGACTTCGCCGGGTACGTCGACGGCGAGGCCCACCCGATCGCGCTCGACGAGACCGAGTGGTCGCTGCGGCCCTACCAGAAGGAGGCGGCCGAGTCCTTCTGGTACGGCGGGTCCGGCGTCGTCGTCCTGCCCTGCGGCGCCGGCAAGACGCTCGTCGGAGCAGCCGCGATGGCGCACGCGTCCGCCACCACGCTGATCCTGGTCACCAACACGGTCTCGGCCCGGCAGTGGAAGGACGAGCTCGTACGGCGTACGTCGCTGAGCGCGGACGAGATCGGCGAGTACTCCGGTTCGACGAAGGAGATCAGGCCGGTCACCATCGCGACGTACCAGGTGCTGACGACGAAGCGGAAGGGTGTCTACCCGCACCTCGAGCTGCTCGACGCGCGCGACTGGGGTCTCGTGGTCTACGACGAGGTTCACCTGCTTCCGGCGCCGATCTTCCGGATGACGGCCGACCTGCAGGCGCGTCGGCGGATCGGGCTGACCGCCACCCTCGTCCGTGAGGACGGGCGCGAGGGCGACGTCTTCTCCCTGATCGGCCCCAAGCGGTACGACGCACCCTGGAAGGACATCGAGGCCCAGGGCTGGATCGCGCCGGCCGACTGTGTCGAGGTGCGGGTGACGCTGCCGTCGGCCGACCGGCTCGCGTACGCGACCGCCGAGCCTGAGGAGCGCTACCGCCTGGCCGCGTGCGCCCGCGAGAAGGTCGACGTGGTGCGCTCACTCCTGGGCCGGCACGCGGGCCAGCCGACACTGGTGATCGGCCAGTACCTGGAGCAGCTCCACGAGCTCGCGGACTCCCTCGACGCCCCGGTCATCTCCGGGGAGACGCCGGTGCGCGAGCGGCAGCGGCTCTTCGATGCCTTCCGCGCGGGGGAGCTCTCGCTGCTGGTGGTCTCGAAGGTCGCGAACTTCTCGATCGACCTGCCCTCTGCCGAGGTCGCCATCCAGGTCTCCGGCTCGTTCGGGTCGCGACAGGAGGAGGCTCAGCGACTCGGACGGCTGCTGCGGCCCGGACGCGACGGCAAGGTCGCACACTTCTACACCGTCGTCGCCCGCGACACCGTCGACGCCGACTTCGCGCAGAACCGGCAGCGGTTCCTGGCCGAGCAGGGCTATGCCTATCGCATCGTCGATGCGGAGGACGTCGGCGCCTGAGCCGGAGGACCGGTCGTCGGCACCTGAGCCGGACGACCGCGTCTCCGCGCCGTCACAGGGCCGCTCGCGGGCCCCTGGTCTGGACCGCGAACGCCGACTTCCGCGGTTCTGCGGACGGCTGTCGACGGCGGGTGTCAAAGTTCTCTCGAACCCGCGGTGACCCGAGACGCCGCGGGTTCACTCTATTTCTCGGGTTGTCCACAGATCTTGTGTGGGCCCTGTTTTCGCTAACACGTTCGATCTAGCGTTGCGGGCATGACCTCGACTCCACCACCCACACCGGGGACCGGCGATGCCGGCGACCCGGTGGTGCATCCGCTGCTGGCAGCGGTTTCGGTGGTGCGTACGGCGCTGGCCGCGGTCCGTACGGTGCAGCCGATCTTCCTGCCGGTGGAGGCCAAGGGCGAGCTGCTCGCCGAGCTGGCCGCGGCCAAGGCCCAACTCGAGGAACTCGAGCTGCGGGTGCTGGCCACCTGCGGGGACGCCGCCGCGGCGCCCGGTGCCCGCGACATCGGAGCGTGGCTGGCCGCGACCCTGCCGGTCGAGGGCCGGGCGGCGCGGGCCGCCACCCGGCTCGCCGTCGCGGTCGAGGGCTGGCCGCAGGTCGCCGAAGCCCTGGCCGAGGGGCGGCTGACTCTGGAT
>Ga0131853_10005961_pt1 | contig 22010 bp, 21 predicted proteins | sample TergutLab28metaG_FD_92764 | JGI IMG/M metagenome (GOLD analysis project Ga0131853, IMG submission 92764) | Labiotermes labralis P1 segment gut microbial communities from Petit-Saut dam, French Guiana - Lab288 P1 (version 2) (version 2) | ecosystem: Host-associated > Arthropoda: Insects >... | reverse complement strand
TGGGGGCCGGGCTTGTGCCCAACCCCCAACCCGGGGGGCCCGGGGCCCTTCTGTCCGGGTTTCCCCCCCTTACCCAAGGGGGCCAGTTTTAAGGGCCTGGATACCCGCCCTCCCCCCCCCCCCCCCTCCATCCTCCTGATGGGTAGGATTTGATGGCCATGCTGAACAATTGTCAGCTTGGGCATTTCCTGCCATTTCCAGAGACACCTACTCAGCATGAGTGTCTCCACAGGGCCCTAATCATCTATTAACCCTCCTCCTTTCTCAATGGGGCTTGGGACCGGCTGTGGTGGAGTTGGATGTGAAACACTGCTGATATTAAATGTCACTATTGTACTTCATTGTGAGTTCTCATTTGTTATCACTCATCATTTTACTGATGAAAATATAAATATCTGTATGTATTTCAAGAAGTTAGTAGAAGGTGGGAATGTACAAATCCAAAGGAATTTGTTTCTTAGGGAATTATACTATAGTAATGCAAGGTGTGAAAATATTTTTTCATGTGTTTGCCATTACAGTTTGTTTTATGAGCCCGAAGATTTTTATATTGACTGTACAAAACTGATCACTCACCCAAATGGAGGAGTAGCAGTTGCTCGTGGGTGGACTGTTAAAAGGATTGATCCATTTGATAGGAAAGCTATACTGGAGGATGACTATGAGATCTCTTATGAGAAGTGCCTAATTGCAACAGGTAAATTGTACGGTGTTTGTGGTTTGTTCAGGATGAAACACACTCCCCATTATAAGATTAAACTCATTTGTATGCATAACACATACTGGTTTCAGAAACTAGCATGGCATATGTGTAATTATTTGAAGGGCTATGTTGAAATGAGGTTTATTTTAATTTAGTGTGTTGGTGTTTTGCTGTGTACACAAATGCACTTTGCTGCACCCAGAGAAACTATGAACAACATACCTGCCTTGCACAGTGGATGTTTTGACTGTAAAATGTGAAGGCTGCTACTGAGTCCAGAAATTTCCTTTCATTTTAATAAGAGTCTTGTACAGCACAGAACAGACTTGTGTCACCTCTCATTGTGAACATATTTACATATTAACTAAAATTGTAAGGTAGAGAGGTCTCTACATGTTACTAGATCACTGGATTCTGTAATATCTATTTTAGGCTCAACTCCCATAAACCTGCCTTTGTTGGAAGATGCATCGGAGGATATTAAGGACAAAGTTATGTTGTTCAGAGGAATTTTTGATTTTGAGGAATTGGAAGATGCGATTAAAAGTGGATTGAAATCAATTGCCATAATTGGTGGTGGATTTCTTGGCAGTGAATTAGCTTGTGCATTAGCACGATGTAAGTAAATAGATTTTCTGTATTTAGCTTTTAAAAAATTTGTCCCAGTACAATTTATTAATAATACTATATACTTATTATAGTGTTCTTTTCTAGACTATGCCTTGATGTTTCGACTGGCCCCTTTACACATGGATTCAGTACCAAAGTCCTGTACACATTATTTCCCATAATTGTGTTAGGTGGATGGATACTTACAGATAACACTGAATTACTTAGACGAAAACCTCTCTCATTTCTGATTTTTCCACACCGTATCTCACAAGGACTGTCATGGCATGGAACCTGGGCCTCTGTGTTGAGTGGTTGTACACGGTCAAATCACAATTTTTGCATATACTTTAGTGTGCAGGTTACATGCTTCAGCACTGCTATACCATTATCAGACCTAAACTATCAACACACAAGAGAAAGAAGAAGCATATGAATGTATAAGTGAGAGAGAGAGAGAGGTGTTACATTGCTGGAGATGTTTTAATGTGTTAAGATCTTTTAGGTGGGTCCAACCATTTATACAACAGTGCATGTAATGGACCTTTTTGTCGAAGAAGATAGAATGATGTAATAGAAAACAGTAATGCAGAAGAGGCCAAAATTATTTTCTGCCACTTGTCATACAGTTTGTATCAGGAAGTCTCAGTAATTTTATTTTAAATATCAGTTTCCTGTTTCATGATTTCTAAATTTCTTGATTTTCCCTGTAATCACTATGCAAGTTTACACATTAACTGTCCATATTCCAGCATACATAGGTGCTATATGATGTTTTTATTAGTTAAAATATGCTGTTCTATGTAATAAACGAGTAGTGTTTAATGAGCTTAAGTACATATATTTCAGAATATGAGTGGTTTTTCTGTTTTATAATTCTGTAATTTAAAATTTTTGAAGGCATGTGAAAATGGATGTTATCTGGGTATATTAATAAAATTAAGATTACTTACAGAAATGTGGTGTGCTGTGGTATAGTACAGCCGATTGTGTCACATCTTGTACATTGTCTTGCAACTTAATCACATGAATGTGTTCACAAATTTGCAGCTCATAAGACTGACCTCAATGTGTATCAGATATTCCGAGAACCAGGTAACATGGGCAAAGTATTGCCTGGATATTTGAGTTTGTGGACTACTAACATGGTGCAAGAAGAAGGTGTAAATGTTATAGCCAATGCTAAAGTTGAAAATGTTGAAAAGGTGGAAGATCAACTCATCCTCTCACTTCATAATGGAAGGAAGGTAATTATGATACAGACATACTACTTGATGTGTGACACATGCATGACGTTTCTTCAGCTACTTGGATGTAATTTGTACACAGGGCTTGAAAAATTATGCAGAGTCATATTAGCTGTACTAGAAGTTCATTTGCCACATCAGATATAGCGATAGACCCACCAATTTAGTGTTCCACATTTTATGTTTTTCCATCATTTATAATTTACATTTCATCATTTGTAGTAAATAAATCACAGTGTTAAACTTTCTCCATTTAAGGTTGTCTTCATTTCAATTTAGTTTAAAGATATGCTGCTGCTGCTTCTATGCCTATTGCTACTACAGGAAATATTTTTATTGTGCCTGTGAGCACAGCAACTGTAGTGGAAGCATTACCATTTACTGACCTTGCATTCCCAGCCACCTAGAGTCCATTTCTCTCCTCATGTTCCTCATATATTTCTTTGTAGAAGAGTCTTCAAAGTGCCAACCTCAAGCTTCTGAGCAAGCTTTGCACCTTCTGAAAATGATACTTGACATGCAGCAAAACTCATTAAGTATGAGTTATTTCTCTTCAAAAATGGTTCTTTTGTTCTAGCAAAGAATGTGGATTGTTCCCCCTCCCCTCTTCTCTTGTTAATTCTCTGAATAATGATGTCAAAATCGTCGCTTCAAAAATTTTGGGCTCCGTGATTGCGGTATCATCCATCTCACACCAGATTCTCATATTTAAGGTCATTTATGCTATTTGATGAATGGCATGGGGATTTTTGGGTATGAGTATGTGTTATGTTGGCTATTTGCATTGTTACTTTGAAAATTAGGTTTGCAGGTTTTTTAGCATTGTGGTTAACTATAGCATCTTGTTAACTTGATTTCAATTTTAGGTTATGGCCGATCGCATAATTGTCGCAGTTGGAGCTTCTCCTAATACAGATTTGGCTGGACCTTCAGGTCTGGAAGTGGATGAGGAGATTGGTGGCTTTCTGGTAAATGCAGAACTGATGGCTCGATCAAATCTCTGGAGTGTAAGTGTAACAGGGTCTTACACTGTCTGACAAAAAAAAAATAGACCAGAATTTTTGGACAACACTGGTGAGTTGGCATATGTTGAATTACATGCCTGTGATTCAGCAGCCTTGTGTCAGATGACTGTTAGCATTATGTTTAGTTTGCTGATACAGTTGTATTGGCAGAGTATATTGTTTGTCAGAAAAATCAGGCAGTAAGTTTGCAGGACAGAGAATCAGTGTTAAATGTGTAGTGAAATTGTATGAAAATGTGACAGGTCTAAGGTCTCCTAGCAACTGCAACAAAATACCATTGAATTTTTAAATCCCCATCCCTATCACACTCTCATCCTTCATTTCACATAAATGTCCCTCATAATATACAACCACTTCAGGAATATTATGTATTTATAGCACTAATTTACCTGATAATTCTTTTTCGTATGATAAATCTTGAAACACTCAGGTACATGGGGGAGGGGGGTGGGCACTTTACAAACTTCATATTCCCATCTGGTAATTCTCATGATTTTCTAGTTTGAACACACCTTACACTGCCATGATGGGTTGACCCTCACAATACTTGAAGGTATATATTGTGGAATGTGGGCCCAGTGAGCTGCCTGAAGCCCATTGGGCATGTCAGCTGTTGTACGACCTTGTCATGCATACTCAAGCATTATCAGTCCATCCATTTAACTTCTCTGGTATGACTACCCTGAAATGGTTGAAATTTAGTTTCTGAGAAGTGATTTTGTACAGAACGTACGCATTGAACAGCATCATATCAAAGAGATAGAAGGCTTCTTATATGCCTTCAGATAGCGGCACATGATAGGGTAGGATGTAAGCTGTTGGTCCATTCTGTCCATCCCCCTATACATTTGTTATAATCAAGGACAGGCTTTGGTTCCTTGACTGGTTCCCCTGTTTTCCTGCTCGTCTTTCCTGGTCCATCATGCCATTGGTGTCATGCATCATTGTCAGCATGGTAACAGGTTTTTTGTTTGGCCACTTTACAGCCATCTTGTGACTGTACATGGCAATAGCATCTCCTTTCTCCAGCTTTTGCTTTTTTATTTCTTAGGTATAATCTTTCTGTTGAGCCTTATTGTCACCACAACATTCATATTCTAACAACTTCTCAGAGTGGGAGATGAATACCAGTTGTCTATGTAGAAATTGTAACCTCTGGATAGGTAGAGAGCCATCAACTCCATCACTACAGTCTTATGTGCAGGGAGGCTCTGATCCCCAACTTTCTGCCCAGTCACATATTTTGGAGTATTTTATGCTGAAATGGGCTTGTTTGGTTGGGTTGAACTGAATGAATGAAAGCCTTCCACAGAGTTTCATGAGACTTTTATCTGTGTCTTGCATGGGAGTGTGCAGAGTCTGAAATTTATTGTTGAAGTAGTCAGTAGGGTATTTCACTTTCACAAGATGATCTGAAGCGTCAAGTGCAGCATTGTCTACAAAATGTAGAAATTTACACAGCAGTTTATAAAGCTTGAAAGGTATTACTGAGAGAAAGACTGGAGTCTCTGTGGACATTCAGGTACTCCAGTATGCTTGAAGGGTATCTTTCTTGACATATGATTGAATGATACACAAGGAAGTAAATGCCTTTAGTTCATCTACCCTAGTGTTAAACCACTTACTCTCCATACTGCTATTCGAGTAACCACTATCATTCTGCACTATTGTACTCACAGCATATTTGTTTACTTGTGTTCTTAAGTATAACCAAAAATCAGTCTCCACGAACATACTGAAAACATGTACTGGCCTCACTTCCTCCAATAAACCTCCTGTCACATTTCCGTTTATGCCAGGCATTCCACGAAGAGGTTTGCATGTAGGCTTGTCAGGAGATGAACATGAGGGGTGCCACTTCCATTCTTCCACCTTTCATTTTTTACACGCAGTTGTATCAACACTACTCATTGGAAGTTTATCTTCTGCTTCTGGATCACTTTGACTTTCATACTTACTTTCTCTCTCACTCAATTCATTATAGTTATTACTGCCAAAATCCTCCTTAGCATCACTGTTTAGTAGAATAACTGCAACTACTCTATCAGTTAGACCTAAGCTGGCACCATTTTAGCAAACTAAGGACTCCCACTTATACAGTTTCCAACTTCCTTTGAATTGTACAAAGCAAAATGCAAGTAAGTCCTTGAAATGTAACATCTTTTGAACTTTTTGAAGATAAAAGAAGGCATGTTGTGCCACCTAATGACCATATAATGGACTAACATGACACAGTGTTGGTAACAAAGAAATCTGCATGGAGCCATCTCAGAGATGGTTAAGTACAACAAAGTGTTAAACACTTATGGTGAAGTAATTTTTATTGGTAGGGTGTAGTTATTATGGTTCTCTCTCTTTAAGGCAGGGGACTGCACATGTTTCTATGATGTGAAACTTGGACGTCGTCGAGTAGAACATCACGACCATGCTGTCGTTTCTGGTCGTCTTGCAGGAGAAAATATGACTGGTGCAGGTACATTAACATGTATTTCATTATAGTGTACTCTGCTTCATGACCTCCAGCCCTACAGCTTTAGCATTTAGTTAATAGGTTCTTTGGCTGCATAATGTGTTTTCAGTTACACCAATTAATGTCAAATAGTGGTAGAGTTGTGAATGTTGAATGTTGACTTGGAAAGGTTCTCAGTTCTAACACATTTAGAAAGAAAAAATACAAGCATGTAATGGTGTTGTTTGATAGGGAAGGAAAGTTTGATGTAAAATCTCATGCATTTTCTTGCAGTGAGCTATACATTCACAATGGGAGTGTAGTATTCTGCATTTTTTTACTAGGGTCTAGTTCAAGGGCATCAGTTACTTTGTCATGATGCACAATGTTTTGCATTTCTACATAGGTGGATTGCCAGAGTTCTGTATGGCACATTCTTGCTGTTTTGATGGCTGTTGTTGAGATAACATAATACTTTATTCATTTAATATAAATTATGCGTGAGAAATTTGACTTCATCTGTCTGTTGAGAAACATTGCTTTCCTACTGCCATCATTAGACATGGGGCTTTTCTTTGTATATTTTCTCACACAGTTTTGAGAACCCACTAAGTGTAGATGCATAACAATACCGAGAAATTTAATATAACTTATAATGTATAATATAATTATGTATCAAAACACACCAGAACCCAAAGAGTTATAAGTGAATTCGGAGCATACATACCTATATAGCATCTAAACGTAAGTACTACCACTAATATGTACATTATCCCAGTTATAGTCATATTCTTACAACAGAATGTTAACACACCTTATATGGTTACAGATTACATTATTACAAGTCTGCGGTGAAATATATATACACGCTTCCCTCTGCTTTTAAGTTTCTCCATCTAGCATATGCTGCAGTGACTATTCTCCAGATTACCACAATTTTTTTATGATATTGTAACAATGCCATAGCCCCTAACAGCTTGGCAACCCTCAAGGCCCATGACATCATAACACCTTCTAGGGATTTCAAGAGAAACAAACAGATAGCGTTGTCTGGTAGTGTGTGGAAGTATCTAGAAATGAGAGAACGCTGTATAAGACAAGACAGTAAAACGGATAGACATTCTTGTGCTTACAAGAAACAGAACTTGTTGTGTGTGGTGAAGCAGCGAATGAGTGATAGAGGCAGAACGGAGGTAGATCGCGAGTGTTTATCAGAGCTGGATAGTGCATCTGTGAGTGAGGTACTGGGTTCGAGCGGCGTCAGGGCTGTGAGCCCAAAGAACTGAATGTATAAGAACAGACATAATTGTGAATAGTAATTCTTAAAATTCTGGTGACATGTTCTGTATTCACTACTGCTTTAATTATTAAAACAAAAGGCTTATCTGTTACAATATTACCTAAGTTTTAAAGTTTTAATTTACAGGTTTCACAAAAATTTTTTTCAACCCATTTAATGTATATTACTACTTACAATATTCCATTAAGAGGTAAGACGATATCTTGTAGAAACCTTTTACAGCATTGTAATATATAGTTCATTACAGAATGGTGTATTTAGCCTGAAGATGGCTTACAAAGTTGAAACAAGTTGCTGATGATTAATACAGTTGTTTCTAGACTTGATTTTTATAAGTTTTGTTGATAGCAAACATAAGTATCTTTACCATTTTTTTTAGGTAAACCATATTGGCATCAATCAATGTTCTGGTCAGATCTGGGTCCTAATGTTGGTTATGAGGCCATAGGCATCGTTGATTCTACACTTCCTACAGTCGGAGTGTTTGCCAAGGCTACAGACAAGGACACACCTAAAGCTGTTGTAGAAGCTACAGATGAAGGAAACAGGGCAAAGACAGAGGAAGTAAGTCTATTATTTGGGATTAGATTGTGTGATGTGGTTATCTGGTGCTGTGCTTGTTGACTCAAGCTGTAGTAAGTTTTTGAAGAATGTGATATGATTGACTGTAGGTGGTGCGTAACGAATGATCAGCAGGAGGCTGATGACTAAACAAGCAGAAACTTACTACAGTAGCACCCAAGTAAAATGAAGTACTTGTTAAACCATTCTGAGCTGTCCTTTTATAGAATAATACATATACATTTTCAAATGTTCATAGGAAGCACAGCCAGTATCTCCAGCTTTGCACAGTTCAGAATCTTCAAAGGATGGTGAAGATTATGGCAAGGGTGTTATCTTCTATCTGCGAAATGACATTATAGTAGGAATAGTCATGTGGAATGTATTCAATCGTATGCCTGTGGCCAGACAAGTGAGTAATGAATTTAGATTAATGTTTTGTTGTATACAGTATGGTAAGATATTAATGAATTAATCTTTTTGTTTATGCTAGGTGTTGAAAGAAGAGAAGAAATATGGTGACTTGAATGAAGTAGCAAAACTTTTCAGCATTCATGAAGAATAACACAAACACAAATTCATTTACAACTGAAATTAACACACACAGATGTCTCTTCTACAGGATGGTATGTGTCATTTTTAATTTTGTTTTAAAATTCTGATGTTAAATTCACAATAGAACGTACTGTAGGATTCAGTACTTGTGACAGTACACTCTTATGAGTAACAATAACTGATTAATTTTGGTATTTCTGTATTGCAATATCACATTTTAATGAGAGTGAGTGCGTGTGTGTGTGTGTGAATTGTTCAGCATTAACAAGAAAAATGTTGGACTGTAAATTCAGGTGAGAATATGCACATCATACGGCAGGGATTTCCATATATTGATGCCAGCTGATTATTTAATGGTACATTTACATGTATGATCATAAATTAAGGTCATGATAATGTTTGTTGCTCTCATCTATGAGTTGTGTACACTGCTGTTTGGTTGTTTTTTTTAAAGCATAATAGATAATGTCTAGAGATGCAAGTCATATGGGTACACTTTGTTATACTTCATCTCATTAAATCCCATTTAACATTTGCACAGTTGCCAGTCAATAAAAAAACCTACTTCAGTGCAGATACCATTACAGTATTCAGTTACTGGTTGTATAAAGTTTTATAACTGTCAACTGTAGTGAGTTCACTGAATTCCTAACAATACCAGTTCAGTACATGTTTCATTTTTCTCATAAACATGACTGGATTTATAGTCCGAATGTGACCCAGAAGACTCAATCATTTTACCAGCAGAAATTTGAGTCATGGACATGTACAGTCCAAATAAATTGTGTGCACTGTAATGAAGCTCTATGGTTTTCTCTAGTGTAGTGTGCCAAGGTTTCTTCAAGCACTGTGTGCTCCTCGTCCAGTATCTTGTTTGAAGCGTTTTTCATTCTGATATATAGTAAGCAACTTATTTGTTGAAATGCAGATAGACCTTCAAGTAAAGTAGCTGAAATTGAGTTATGTTGAGATATTGTAGTAATACTCCACACTTGAAATCCAGTCATTATGTGTCCAGTAGGTAATGTCATATAGAAGCCCTTCTTTCATTTGGATATACAAATCAAGTAGTATTCTTTGTCGATGCTAACAAATGATGAAGCACAGAAGTGCGATAACGTTTTGCTAATTTCTCCATGAATGAAAGTTGATCACCAATGTGAAATCCCACCATTGGAGCAAACTGAAAAAGGAGATGATGAATACTTTCAATAAATAGCATGGAAATTAGAGTGACAAAATAATAATTAATTGGAGAAAAGTAATTACAGTACAGTTATCTGTAAAATAATACTGCATTTTGAAGCTTTGTTCCGTTTTGACAACTACTGCTAGGAACACAGTATGCAGTTCTAGCACTGCAGTGGTTTATCCAAATCATGTACTGTGAAACCATCTTAGAATGTTTCTGGAAAATTTACACAAATCAGGCTTATTAAACAGTAAAACTAATTAAGATGCATGCTAAAAACAGGCCTTACAAGAAGTCATCATCAATAAGCTATTCCAGGTGTGTTGCATTTTCATGGGTGTTGGTTTCTGCATCTTGTCGTAGGTCAATCTACATGTCTACATTTCTTCTGCTGGTTAGCGTGTATACATAAACTGAGTTGAGAATGTGTGTATTCTTCTTTTGTAATAAATGTCTTGCCAACTTACAATCATAATCCACAGTAATTTAATTAGATTATACATATTCGGTTCTCAAAAATTTCATCTCTGCTGTTTCAATTCTTCTCATGTGCTGTTTTCTTAATGTGATATGTACACACACCTGTATTGGAGTGTTGGTACTACCAGTGTCTTGGATAATTTTACCAATTATTTTAATATCTTCCATATTCTGTGCATTAATTATATTTATAAAGTATATAAACAACCAACAAATGCACTTTAATTTTATGATGTATTTTTATTTATAATATTTTCACCAACATGTTTTGGCCAGTAATCCGTCCCATCATCTGGGTGATGTTTTTGATACAAGAATACAATTGTAGTTAAGTGTGTCACTTGCACTCCATAATATTAAAAAAATATATAATTTCAATTAACACAGTTTTACTGTTGAGTAGTAATATAAAGTAAGAACGGACAATTATAAAATAGTGGAAGTTAAGATTATTTTGTGTTTGTGGAGTGATGTGTACAGCAGTTATATGGTGAGTTCTAATCCAGAATCTAGAGGATGAGTTTGCTCTGTGGTGCACTGCTTGCACAACAAACTGGCATGCCTTCATCTTCAGCATGACTTGTAACAAAATTGCTAATTTACATCCACTGTGATTCAGCAACTGTGTTTCACAAAGCCTCTGACACGGTGCACAGTGTGATGTGTGGTGTGCTATGAGTTAGGATAATGGGGGCCCCCGCCTTCCTTTTTTTTTTTTGTTAATAACCATAAATTCACACACCAATATGATAACAAACACTCTGACACCATCTTGAAAACTGATCTGACTATAGTTCAATTCACTGTTTAGAGACTTTTTCTGGTGAGAGAATAATACTACATAGACAGGTGTTGTGCCCTCATTGTTAGCCATATGTGAACTTCTTGATTTCAGACTTACCATTTTCTGAATGTTGCATTCTTTCATTTAGGTGATTCCTTGGCATCTGAATTTTATGTGGCAAAGTTTCAAAACACTCTGTCTGTTCCATCTTCACCACCTTTGAAGATGGAACAGACAGTGTTCCGAAATGTCACATAAAATTCAGATGCCGGGGAATCACCCAAATGAAAGAATACAACATATAAAAACTTGTGTGATTTCTGTTTGTGGGGCATGCTGAAGTATAATGTGCACAGTAATAATCCTTGCACTGAAAAGGCATTTAGGAAGTAGTGTGCAGAACTCAGATGTGCAATGAACAACATGATCGTTATGCATGACACGTGTGCTGGCCAAAGGAAACCATTTCCAGCACCTTCTTTAAATATCATGAGTAACAGTCTTATATTAACTACATTACTTTGAACTACAACACGTGGATTCCAGTTCAGTAGCTATTGGAATGGCAGTCAGTGCTGCACTGTCTGTGGTCATGTTAAACAGTGTATCATGTGCAAGTGTTCATCAGATGAAGTTGAACCCAGTAGTTTTCAATGGGAATGTTGACAGTGAGGACTGAACAGTGGTATCCCCTGAGGTACTGATACACAATTTCAGCAATGCTGTACTACATAGGTCTTTACTACAGTGGGGTTTGTAAGATGGGAGTAAACATGTCTTATGATTGTTATGTACATACCATTAACTGTTCCCAAAGGCATCCTTCGCTTGCAGCTTTCAGGATTTTTGGTTGTATATGATGCAGCAAACTTACACAGAAATATAATATGAAGTCAGGCTGGTTTAAAATACTAAAAACCAACCAATGACAAATCTGGGACCAGTCAAGAATATTCCAGAAACACTGAGCCATCCACTGTCGACAGATGAGCCACCAAGATGCTCCAGCAAGCTGCGTCAAATAAAGGACTGAATATTTGCTAACACTTTAAATAGCAGCATGGATTCAAAGTATGGATGAATAGCATTCACAGACTTTGTCAAAAAATCATCTAATATAGTGTGGACTGTGGTGTCAGTCAGTGACAGGATGATTCCTGTAACAAGCAGTTTGAACTTGCAATGCAGCTTGTGTTGCTGTAAGCCTTCTAAATGTTCTTTGCAAAAATTGCATAATGTAATCACACAATTTGAAGCCCCTGTCTTTGTATATGTCATATTCAAAACTATCTAACGGATTAAATTTGATATTGCTAATAGCTGACAGGCGAAATTCATTTGGGTCCACATCCCATCCTTACCTCATACAAAGTTCAGATTATCTTCTGTCGCCTTAATAATGGCTAATCATACAAAAATACTGGCACATGATGACAAATGTGGCACATTAAAATCTACAACTTTTATGTGAACATGCATAATATCAGTAATACTGAATGATATTCAGTGTCTAATAATGACAGTGCAATGATGCAAAGTTATGTTGCCTGCAAAATGTCCTATCCAGTGAGTACTGGAACAGTATTTGTGAAAATTGTATAGGGTGTAACTGCTACATCAACCAGCTTGGTAGACTGATGCCACTTCCACTTCTGTTTAATTTTATAATCACTGTCATACTTTGAGATGAATGTGTAAATAAATATATGTTGAATAAAACATGCTAATACATGGAATTTTATATGACATGGATTTCATTGTGAATAAACATTTGAAATGACAGTGAAGCTAAAAGTAAATTTGATTACTTTCATATATTCATATATACATGTGGGCAACAAGCAGAGTTTGTAGAAAAAACTGTCTGCATAACAAAAGTGTTTTTAAATTTCCATACAGTATTAGTTACAATTGTTTTGAATTACTCTAGTATAAATAAACACATTACCTGAAGTGCAGAGAAAGCAAGTGGCAATTCAATTTTGACTAGCAGTTCCAATATGTGACCAAACATAAATGAACGATGTGATAGGTTAAACTGAGTATGATCTTCAGCTGTAGCAAGGACAGGCCACAGAAATGGTGCCACAGGTAAAGATGATATGTTTCCAATACATCTTCGTGATCTTGGTAAAGAATGCAAATTGAAATACTTACATTAAAATACATATAGGATGTACCACACTTCAATAAGGTAACATAAAAGTTGAAGAGCATTTCAGATGATATGTAACAACCTGCTTGCTGTCTGGGCACTGGCTTGTACTGTGAGGAATCATATTCTGAGTCAGAACAGTTCATGTGGGATTTGTGGTGTTCAGGGTTGCTGTAAGGAAGGTATTTTTCTGAGTATATTTTTCTCCTACCAACTATCATGAGCTCTGTATTCATGTATTGTGCCTAAGACATACGGCAAACAAGTTGTGTATCATTTTAAAATAGTTCAGCTCAATAAAAATTTATATATTCAGAAGATCAGTGTACTGGAGGAGGAAGAGAGAGAATCATACTTTAGTAACATATCAAAGTACAAATTACAAAGTTTGCTGACTAAGCAGATGTTGCAGCCAACACTTTTTGGCACAAGGAAAATAATTATATGTTCAGACTTGGTAAGGGTTGTGATGATGGTGAATCATTTCAAGAAGTAGGCAGATAAACAATGTACATATAAAACATGAGCTTACAATTTGTTGTCAGTACACACCTCTCCATGTTGCCTCCACATAACACAAAGACAGTGGCTACAAACCAGTCAAAACCCTGAAATGTTTCACCCTTCTTGTGCTTGAGGCTGTGAGACAGGTGGAGCAGCTGAGCTAAGTTTTCTTCATTTTTTGGACTTTCTTGGAGTAGGTGAAGCTCCCCTCCATACCTGTTTCACATATAATTTTAAAATTAGCTTATATTTTATGAACCATAGTAAATTTTTACAGTAGGATTGCAGTGGAAATTCAAGTTTTCTCACATATTCTGCTGTATCAACTGGAGAGAAGTTACTACCATTTCAAAGATGAGTTTTGCCTTAATTGTCATTGTGAGGGTTCATGTTCATCAAAATCACTGTGAGAAAATGAAATCTTGCAGGATAGAAATGTAATTCAGTATTTGTAGAAGTGAAGGTCTGGGAAGATGTTAAAATATTCATTTTTCAATCAATATTCAAGTCTATATGATAAAGCTAGCAGAAACTACAAATTAGCTACACTATTTTTAACTTACCTTTAACAGAATATTTTTGCTTTGGAACAACATAAGCAATTGGAAAGGGACAAGCAATTTGGCACTTGGAATCTTCATGAAATAGGGTTTGGGGGGGAGAGGGGGGTGAAGAGGGGCAGTGGACTAGATTTGTATGGCTTATGATAGGAACATGTGTTGGGCTCTTGTGAACATGTTAATGCGCCTTAATTGTCTTCTTTTTCAGCACTACGGCCCTTTTTTGGATTCCATTATGACATGCCCATCAATGTGCAGTCAGGTTTCATAAAATTTCTTGACTAGCTGAGGAATGGTAAACTTCTCAAGAATGACTGCTGCATGGATTGGTTAGTTAATATGACTTCAAATATTTCAGACTTTAAGTATTTAGAATGAGAGTTCTTTCTCAAAAAAGCATATAATGTAACCAGCATATTTCAAGGTATATGTGGGATAAATAGAACACGAAGAAGAAAAATAAGAAAGAAACTAAATTAAAATGTTATAAAGCAGTGGCAGTACTCACACTTTCATATGGTAGTGAAACTGACTAAGGTGAATAAAAACACTACCAAAATCAAACCAGGAAAGAAGATTGCCGTTTTCTGTGATGGTACACTGAGTAGTCTTATTACATATGTACTGGCATTTCAGAGAAACCTGCTGTCTCTATCAAAAGTGTAGATAAATCTCACACAACAGAATTGAAATTCTTATGATATGTTAAAGGATGTGTCAAATTACATGAAACTGCAAGTGAAGATATATGGACATAACTGTGTATGAAATGAGTAATAAAATAATGACTGTACAGTAACTGGTGAAGTTATCATGTCAGAATGGAATGTGACAGACTGCCACACCTTGCTGTTAAATATAAGCCACAGGGACAAAGATAGGGGCAGACCTCTTAAATGATGACTATGAATGACCATGGGTCTAAGCCATGAATAGCAGAACAGGACTTGACAGTGATCCTTCTCTGTACATAATTTTCACAACCATCTTGTTCATAACTGCTGACATTATAGATTTTATTAAAAAGGCATATGTTTAAAGAAATTATTTTTAAGTTGCTTGTCCAAATAACAGTTCCTTCATGCTCAGAACTCAGCAAAGCAGTTTCATCATGTGTTTGGAGATTGTAATTTTTCCACTATGAACCTGACAGATCCAACACAATGAATACTCCATATTTTACCACTGTCCAGAAGAAATGTGTAGACCATATGTTTGTGAAATGATGGCAGCATGTGCTGTCTGGTGCTATCCAAAAAGCTAGGAGGAACCAAATTGAACCTTACAGTGCAGTGGCATGATCTGTACTAGCTAGGAACATGAAAGTTGTAACACTCAAAGCATAAGTGTGCAGATCACATCTCATGCTCTTTAAGCTTCCAAGACCTATTCTTAATTGGTGCATTATCTAAAACAATACCAACTGTGTACCTAACCTGATTGCTACTTGTATCCCAAGACATTCCTCTGGAAACAGTACATCATTCTCAGTCTCTTGTGATGGTGCACTCAAATATGACTCTGAATTAGAGCTCATCTTTGTAACTTGTTCAAGTAAATCCATGATCACACAAGCCTGGAAAATACTTTCACATTACAGTAAATAACTTTTCAACACACCATAACTTCTGTAACATAATGACAGGTTCAGATTTTCAGACACATTCCAACATTTCACTCAGCAGATTTGTGATGTCCATGCCAATATGCAGTACATACATGCAGGTGACCAGCAATTAAGTGCCTCAATTTATGTACATGGGGCATGTGAACAATGTTTGGTACCTTCATAAGTTTTGTTAGTTATTTCAGGATGCTGCATCAACCATGGAGAAAATTGATTTTGTTGTTGAAGAAGTGGAGTAAGTCTTGAGCACCTAGTTACTTCACTCTCAGATGGACCTACTGCAGCAGCTCCTGATGATACATGACTATAGAACATTAGTGAAATGATTCATGGCAAGGGAAAACTGCAGTGCTGACTAAAAAAGCTGGCCTATTGTTTGTAACTTTTATTTCCCACAGATACAGCACTTACTACCAAAATATTGCAATGTATGCCTCTGTTGAGAAGCCAGGGAGTAACTGCCTGAGCTATGACATGGTCACAAAGATATCTGTCATAGTAGGAGATAATCAGTTTGGAAATGACTGGGGCGTCTGTACAGCAACAGTCCCGTTATCATTGCGACAGAATAATTCATACCTTAATGTCTTCAGTGCATGAAGCCTTGTAAGCTCTCCTGGCATGAGACAGCCAATTGGCATCATGGAGACCTTGTTTAGTATCCTGGAGGAACCTCTGAAGTTCGCTATGACCCTTGAGTTGAGTGCTTCTTGTTTTTTTCAGTATTGATGCCAACTGTGGGGGAGGTAAGCTACAAAACAAATGTAACTGACTGTCGTCATCTAAACATTCTGTATCTGTAACAGCTGAAGGTAATGTCCGTTCACTGGGGCCACCCACAATGTATGTTGCTATGAGGATCTGATGCGTGAGCAGGCTACACTGATCAATTATAAATGTATTAGCAGAATTTGATTTTATTCTTGATTCTTCAATTTCTGTTAGCTCTGAATCATGAGTTATATTTTCAGACTGAAGCTTCAAAAGTTTCTCCTATTAAAGAAAAAGAGGATACATTAATAGAATATTCTCCTTTTAACTTCAGTGGTTATACCTCCCTACTTCAATAATTCAAATTCAATGTCATTACTAATAAAATTACATATATCAGTCATGTTCTACAACTACTGTGTTGTAAGTACAACAGTTATTGTAACGTTTGTAAAAATGTGATTTGTTGACAGCAAAATACATACTAGGTAATTATTTGCTTTTCAGTGACAGAGAAACCTTACATGTGATCCTGTATATTACATCCAAAGGAATGTAAGGGAAGTTGTTTTTAATATTCAGTACCCAGACAACCTTACTTATTGCATATTCCCAATAAAAGGACACGGGCCTAGACACAAGAATTTTATGTCATGCAAGCAATTAATACATACCAGTAGCTATGTACAGTATATACTATGGTATTTGTGTTAGTAACATACATTGTTTACCAGTACTGTAATAAAAGAGTTTTATCTGAGCAAAATCCACTATTTACCAAATACTTTTAAATCCAGAATTATGAGGCTTTAAAACACAAGTTCTTGAAACAACTTTGTGAGACCTTTTGGACAAACACTTCACCTAGACCATGATTCGCTGTAACAAATGAATCTTCAAAGCGCTTTATAAATGCTTTATAGTAACTAATGAGGAAAATAGTAAGAGGAGAGGATTGGGAAAATGTTTGTCAACAGTGTACCACTAATACTGCATACAAAGATTTTATACAAACCTCAACATATTGCAGTTCTCAAAAGAAAGTAAATATCAACAAACAAAAAATCGATGGATCACACTTGGAATCAGTAAATCTAGTGAAAAATTAAAATTTCTAAGTAGATATATGAAAGAAAGAACCATATCAACAGAACCTATAAATTACTATCAAGTAATTAATTTGGTTGATAAATATCAGAATCAGTCAATAAAAAAAATATGGGACTCGATAAAAAATTAATCGGGCAAGTCAGAAAGGAGATATAAATCTATCACTAAATTACAATGGAAAATTAATATCTAAACCAACCCATGTACCAAATTTATTTAATAGTTATTTTACCAAGACAGCAGAAAGGCTACAGTGTAAATTTATTCCTGTGGCACGTAAATATACCAAGTGTATTCTGCTTCAATATTTTTTACACCCACTGATGATAGTAGTTATCTGTTCTTTAAATAACTGCTATTATTAAGCACCTCTCTCATCAAAAAATGTTTTATATACAATTAAAATCTATCACTTAATACTGGAAAATTTCCAGAAAACTAAAAAACTTCCAAAGTAAAACCCACATTTTAAAAAGGAGCTGCAAATGGAAGTGAGTATTACAGACCAATTTTATTAACTTAAACTTTTTCAAAAATTTTGGAAAAAGTATCATGTTAATAAAGTTTATAGAGATGCACAACATATTTATAGAAAGTCAAAATGGCTTTCGTAAAGGCAGATTCACTATTACATTCATTTTCTGAAGGATGTGTATTAAACACTAGATAATAAAAAAGTGTGTTCAAGATCATTCAAAGATTTAACTAAGGCATTTGACATGGTAAATCATGATATTTTATTACAAAAATTGCATGCATAAGGTATGCTCATCAGTGTTTTGTTTCTTATCTAAAGACCAGACAACAGTTGCTAGAAAGTGAATGTCTTGATGTAAGAACTGATGACATAAAACAAAAACAGTTGAAAGGAGAAATAATTAAATATGAGGTCCCGAAGGGTTCCATCTTATGATCGTTGTTGTTTTTAATATATGTTAATAGTATAGCTTATAATATGTCATAATATGGGCATCAAACTAACATTCTTTGCTGATGACACTTAACATTTTAATCACTGGTAAAGACAAAGGACTTAACTTTCAATCTAGATAGAATCAATGGATGTATCTTACCCTGGTTTAATAAAAACATTGATCATAAAGATACATCATTGGCATTAGGCTTTCATCACAAATCAAATAAACGTACAGTATTTCTTGACATACTATTGAAAGATAGACGAGTAACTTATGTATCTGAAATAAAATTTTTGGGAATCTGGCTAGATCACAATTTAAACTGAGATTTTCACATGGAAAATTTAATAGTTAAATTAAGCAAATTTTGTTTTGCAATCATATGTAAGCAAAAATATTGTAAAAACCATCTATTTTGATATTTACATCCATTTTTGTAATATGGTATTTTATTTTGGGGAAACTCCAGAAACCATTAAAAAAAATTTAAATTACAAAAAAAGCAGTAAGGTTAACAGCTAATATTTAACACACCAAAAGTTGAAAACCAACTTCAATAAATTAAAGATTATGACACTACCTTGTGTATATACTTACGAAAATCTTCTGTGTACTTAAATGTATTTAAGTAAATTCAAAACTAACTGTATGTTTCATGAATATGATACAAGAAGTACGTCAGATTTATTTATTACAAGTCATAACACCAAATTATTTGAACAGAGTATCACTTACAATGGCATGCTTATTTATAACAAACTGTCTAATGAAATTAAAAGTGTTATGTGTAATGAAATTCAAGAAAATACTCAATTAACTTCTGTGGAAAAATTTTTGACTGTTGAACCTTAACCTGAAAAATTGTGTTTATGATGTACATTGTTACTATTTGTACTCTATACCTGTATGATGCATTGATTAGTATTCTTTGTTTTATATCCTTATACAAGTTATATCCTTTTAATTTCATGCATTATTACTTCTACTATAATCTCTTTTTTGAAGTGTCCATTGTCAGTCTGTAATGATATACAGGATGAAATAACAATAATATAAAGTAACTGTTGTGCATGTAATTTTACTGGTAATAATTGTAATTCACTAACAAGTTGGTATAGTGTTAATAGCTTCAGCTAAGTGCAAAAGCCCTGAAGAAGGTTAGAATTTTATTGAAACATGTTGGGCTTAATGTAGATATTACACATAACTGTTACATTGTGACTAAATATCAATTTTAACCAGGGTACCTCACAATTGTTACATATAAAACGCTGTGGCTTGCAGTTGCGTAGTTATGTATGTGGACATGTAGCTATAAGCAGGAGCAGAAGACTGCAACAGTGGAATGGATGGTTGAGTTTGTATTACAGGCGCTTTTAATCCTTAGCCACCGAACGACATATATATATATATATATATATGTCGTGCAGTGAGCCCATTAAATGGTCAAACGGCCATTAAAGTGGACGGGGAGTGGGGATTTAATTCCGGCGTTAAAGATTTAATTCTAGTGTCAAAGGGTTAACCAGGGTACCTCACAATCATTATATATAAAAGGCTGTGGCTTGCTGTTGTGTAGTTACGTATGTGGTCATGTAGCTATAAGCAGGAGCAGAAGATTGCAACAGTGGAATGGATGGTTGAGTTTGTATTACAGGCGCTTTTAACCAAGATACCTCACAATCATTTTATATATAAAAGGCTGTGGCTTGCTGTTGTGTAGTTATGTATGTGGACATGTAGCTATAAGCAGGAGCAGAAGACTGCAACAGTGGAGTGGATGGTTGAGTTTGAATTACAGGCGCCCCCCATTTCCTCCTGTCCTGTTGAACCTCCAGGCTGCTTTGGTAGTGTTCAGCACTCTATAGCTAGCGTTAAACCTGACTGTCTCTAAAATTTTGTTTTGGTACTGTGTTGTATCTCTAAATTCTGTTTCAGTCTCGGTAAGCTGTGATTGCCAGGTGCTTGTCAGTGTGACAGGTTGGTACTCGGATTTTGTTTCAGTGACTATGGCATTGCCAAGTATTTGTATGGTTTTTGTGATGTGAAGCCTTTCTTGCATGGATTGTATTGGTGTTCTAAGGTTACATGATAGAATTCAGTAAATGACATTATGTGTAATAAGGTAATGATCAAGTTAAATGTACCAATTTTTTATTTTCTAATTTTATTGTAATAAATTTGTTATGTATTATTATGTGTTTAAATCTGGTCCACTGATGTTAAGTGTGCGCACTGCCTTCGTTGCTTCTGCAGGACACACAAGGGAGGGTATTGCAGTGCCAGTAAAAGATACTCTGTAAACAGCTGTACCATGTAATGCATATTGTTCTTATAGAAACTTCAGAATTTTTTTCCAGAACTTTAAATGTCTGGAAAGAGAGATCCACAGTGAAATTTTATCACCAGCTTCTGTAATAGATTGAACTATGTTCACAACAGTTCCATTAATTCAGAACACTTTCATTTATACCAACTGGCATAATTAAAGGCCTGAAACAACTGCCAAATTGGGTGATCGAATGCACAGTTACTATGACATGTGATATGTTATTTAATGAAAGCTGAAATCATTTATTTGCTGACAGACTGAAATATATATTCAAGGAAGTGTTGTGACAAGGATGTAGATTTTACTTTCAAATGTTTAAATTAACTTCATGTATGTAATATAGGAATATAAAATCAATTGGTACAGCTGTTAAAGATATACAGACATAGTGAATTCAAGATCATGCTACATGGCTTCCATAACTGCAATATTAGTAGTATGTTATGTTGGTTCAGATGTTACATATTGGATTTTTCTTTTTTACAGGGAACAGTACCAATTGAATTCATTGATATAGTTTGTACTTGTCTTCAAAAGCAGTTGTGTTGCATATGGAAAGATGTGTAATCCTTCTACTTTATTCATAAAACAGCAAGAAAATTATCCGTGCCTGAAAGTTAATGGTGCTGCTAAGATATAAGGATGCATCCATATTCGTTGTAAGTGCTCTCAATATTAATAAGCCAATGTAGTGCCATGGCTCAACATTTCTTTCAAATGCCAGTAGTTCTGATAAGGTTCTGGGGGCTGGATCAGCATCCACCATAGTGCTTTCACTATTGCTCTCAGACTCAGATAGCAGAGCCACAATTCCTGGAAAAAAAAAAAAAAAATCTATGCAGCATATTGCATTATTCATAATCATGAATATTACTGTATTTTTATAATAAATTTAGAGCATCAAACTTTCAGTGCAAGGGGTTTACAAAAAATACCCCGCAGATATTGTTCCTAATTAGATGCTTATTTGTGGGGTTCAGGAAAAATCTGAACACAATGAAGGATAATGATTTTTGGAACTATATACAGGGTGTTTCAAAAAGAACTTTACAACTTTGAGAGCATGTAGAAATTTATACAGAGGACATACACAACGTTTTGAACTGTCAAAATGTAGCAAAACACACCGAGTTTTACCTCGGATAGTTATGGTTCAATGTGACTTCCATTGGTAATGCGGCAGACGTCC
>Ga0131853_10005960_pt1 | contig 22013 bp, 23 predicted proteins | sample TergutLab28metaG_FD_92764 | JGI IMG/M metagenome (GOLD analysis project Ga0131853, IMG submission 92764) | Labiotermes labralis P1 segment gut microbial communities from Petit-Saut dam, French Guiana - Lab288 P1 (version 2) (version 2) | ecosystem: Host-associated > Arthropoda: Insects >... | reverse complement strand
GGAGAAGTGTGTGGAGTCCCAAGGGAACTACTTTGAGGGTGATTAGGTGTCCAACGCTCCAAGTAAGCCAGTTTCTTTTTCCCGGCCAAAGGTCGGATACTTTTCTAACAGACCTCGTATAGTAGTAGCAAAACTTGACTAATGGTATAACTACGGTATCAAAGAGTCGTTGATTCTAAACTGAGGCCTTAGTACCACGCTTCTAACTAGGCCACCATCATTTAAAAGGGAAATGACAAAAATATTTCAACAATGCAGGTAGAAGATGAAGGCAACAAAATTGAGCTTAAGCCTTTCTTATCAAACACCAAGGAACAACCTAACAGTTAAATAACATAACATTAGGTACAGGCCCAGGGTTCTCATAGTGGTGAGACCTAGGATTCGAGCCTTGTGGAAAGTGACTGTGTCGCTGGGGGTATGATTCTCGACTTCTTAGTGCAGCACAGCAATTCCACCTTCAATGGTAGTTAGTCCACATGCTAATTACCTTTCAAGAAGGATGTGAAATGCACATTCACAACAATTGGAACCACTTATCTAATGAAAGATCACAACACCCTAGAAGACTCAAATCCTAAATATAACATTTCCCAACATGCCACATGATCACAACCACTTCTTAGATAAAATATTTTTCTGGAATACTTTCCAACAATAATTCTAAATGTATGCTTATCAGCAATGCCCTTCAATTTTGCATCATAATATGCCATCAGGAATGCACATGCAAAGCACAGGAGTTAAAATTGAATACATCAGCTTCTGTTACATGGTGAAAATTTATTGGGTGAAATCGTAAATATTGAGATAGAAAACACAGAAGTTTCATTGGACACTACTAAGGGGAGTGGTTTAGAAATAGGTTCTGAGAAAACCAAGTATACGTCCATATACTGTGAACAGTATGCTGGACACAATCACAACATTAAGATGGGAATTCGACTCTCTGAGAGCCCAGCAAAATTCAAATATTTGGGAACTCAAATCAAAACTACATCCATGAAGAAATTAAGAACAGACTAAATTCGGGGAGAAAGCCTGCTACCATTTGGTACAGAATCTGTCATCCTGTTTGCTATAAAAAATACTATCAGTACTCAACTTTCATATAACCCACACTTTATGTTAAAAATCATCAACCTTATCACTCTTCGGTATGCTGAATATGACTTCTGTACACAGCTGACAAACATTCTGACCAATCACACTGTGGCACCATAAAACTGGGTCCCAAACTGTACTCTGCGTCTACTAAGTGCCTGAAAAGGTACATGATATAACTAGAATTTCAGGCAAGAAATAACTTTAGAAAATGTATTTGTATTGTTGATATTTCTTAATCCAAGATGGTGGGGACAGTTGAGTTTTTCACACTGGCTGATTTTGGGAGGCCACCTGTTCTCTGCTGTTGGTTATCCTGGACACAACCAGGTAAAGAAATCTGATGATGATGCTGGCAATATGCAATATACATGTAGAATGATACAGCCACTGAACTGTGAAGCAGACAAAAGTTTCTTTAAGAATGTTAAGGTTACCAACGGCTCATAATCTTTCAAGTTTCATTAGCCATCTCTTGTACAGCCATCAGAGTGGAGGACATATGCACATGCGATGTCAGCAAGATTAACTATTACCGTTGGTTAATTCAAGCATGAACGTACCGTAATTGTTGGTACAACTGTTGTCTGTTTTCCATTAACAGTGACTTTTATGTACTACTTTTAGGTAATAAGAATGGAACCCCTCTTATAACACATCTAAGTCTATTGCTTGACTATCACATATTGTACTCTAGTATGAGTTTTCAGGAAAAGAATAATGTACAAAGTCGAAGGCCGCCTGTATACAAATTAAAACACTAAGAACAACAATTCTGTACGTTCTTAAACTTAGTCTCCCTCACATTCAGGGAAGAATGTAGGCTGAAGATGTTCCAGAAGTGTGCGCTGAAAAAAAAATTTGAACTTGAGGAGGACGATGCAACAGGGGACTGGAGGAAAGTGTACAAGAAGAAGCTCCAAAATTTGAACTCCTCACCAAATATTATTCAGATTGCCAAATGCAGATGAACAAGATGTGCAGGGCATACGACACATATGGGGGAGGGGAGGTACATAGACAGATTTGGTAGAAACCTGGAAGAACTAGGTGTAGCTGAGAGAATAATATTAAAATGGATCTATAAGAATTGCAATGGAAAGGTGTGGATGAGATTAATTTGGCTCAGGAGAGGGACAACTGGCAGACTCATGTGAAAATAGCCATGATCCTTTGCATAAAATGAAAGGAATTCTTTGCCTAGCTTTTGAAATACTAGCTTTACAAAAAGGCCTCTGTTTCATGGAGTTATTGAGGTAGGTGGGTAGCCAGCTAGCTAGTTAGTACCTTTTGTTCATGTCTCATGAGCTCCACCTTTATCTTGTAACTCTCTTCAAGTTTATCCATCATCAACTGGTGTGTTCTTCCTTTCAAATGATTCTGGAATGACTGAAATAAATGCAAACAACCAGTTAATAACAATGCTGTGCTTAAAATGAAGCCATGAAAACATAAAATCCATGATACATACATTATCATCCCACATATGCTTCTTGCAAACATGACAGTAGAACAGCGAAGGAGGGATGCCACTGTATCGTGATGTCGGCACTTTCTCCACAACATCCTGAAAGCATAAAATAAGTTGATTATGTAATTTCAAACACACTGCAGAAGAAATGAATTGTATAACTGCAAACATGTTACTTATTTAATTAGTTTAAAAAATATATAACAAGCCTCTACCATGTTTCCAGTTCATCGTGCAATTTCACTACATAAAAACATGCATGACATTTCTTCCTACTATGTAAAAAGGTAAAGTGATCCCATTACAGGCCTGGTGTGGCCCAGAGGGTGGGTACAGGTACAGCTCTACTCTTCCATGACCATGGCACTACAAGTCCTATTAATATAAGCCTCATAAAATTTTCTACTGATATTAAATATAGAGAAGATTAGTCTTTTGGAACATCACGCTGCGTCACTGAATATGTAGTTTCTAACATTTCGAGGACTTGAACCTTCAGCAACTGCCTATCCAGTGACACATCTCACTACATAATTTTTACTCCCCACCAAATATTATTAGTGTGATCAAATTAATTAAACAGTGGGATGAATCAAATATCTTTGTTGCCACCACCGTCACACAAGTGCTGCAATTAGTGTAATAAAATAAATGTCTATGTTGACCAATCTTCACAACTGATTGTACCGAGTCAGCTTGTGCAATGCTGACTGCAACTGTCTTATGCCTCAGACTGAAACTGACTTGTCTACACTGGTGTGCCCCCACCCTCAGAACACCAGTGCTTACTACAACACAGTTGGGGCACTTAAAAAACTTCTACCACTCATGTGGCTGCATGTGTACAGATGACGGTCATACATGCTTCTGACTGATTTCCATTTACTTTCACCATGCCTGTAACTGTACAACACCACCACATGCAACACTAGACTGTTATTAAAACCAAATCATGTGACAAGCAGACATGAACACACACAGAGAATCAACACTGTTATGGTTGCCAGTTACCAACCTTGTCCTTGTCATTTAATTTATCCTCATCTTTTTCCTCTTTATCACCTGACAATTCTTCTGTCTTTTTCTCATCTTTCCACTCCCTTTTCTTTTCACCATCTTCACCTTCATCTCTGAAAATTTAACACACAATATATTTATAGCACTGGTCACGGCATGTCTACTTATCATTCATTCTATACTACTTCTATACTATAAAGAGGTACACCCCTACTCACAGATGGGCATACACTGGTAACATCAATTTTTAACCTTTCATGGCACAGTAAATGGGAAACATCCTCATCTCAATGTCTCATTGGTCTGTCAAGGGAAATGGTCAACAGAAGCCATGATTTTCAAAAGCTGCCCTTTCTTTAAAAGACTGAAGTCCAAGTTCTTGTGCTCACACTAATATTAATGTTTTCACCACAGGACACTAAAGATTGCAGGTATGTAGTTCATAGGACTGCACATCAACCGCATGACCATAAAATGAAAAGGCTCATGCTCTGCTTGGAAAAGAAAATTTGATGTTATTTTCACAACACCATACAGCATAGAAGTGCTAATTGGCACATCAGTATTTCACTCCCTCTTCCAAGTTCATTTCCATGCAAGTGGCCAATGACAGTCTGTGTTATGTCTTAACAGAACTGTGTGCTACACCCACAAAACACAATGATGGAAATGAAAAATTAACAGCTTAAAATATAAAGAGTATTATTTCTCTGTAAAAAATTGAATGTATTTATTACACACACACATACTTGTGTCATACATCCAGATATATTCAGATTGGATTTTCTAATTACTCATACTTAGGTGACCAATATCAAATTCAGCAACTGTTTCTTCATTCCTTGGCTAAGCAACCTTATAAAAGAAAAATATAAGTGCTTTATACAAAATGCAGCCAACAACTGCACACACAAAGGATACAAACATTATGAAACTTTACAATGCTGATAGAAGCTTTCAATTTATGAAACCACGCTTACATTTGATGAACGTTTCTTCAAGCAGTAAATGCCATCACAGGAAGCTGCAAAACGAAATATATATATATCTGGTCACCATAAGAATGGGTATCTATGTGAAAAGTAATAATCCTGTTACATAACCAACAAAATGCACTACAATGTTTATGAATAAAATACATCATCAACAGTGTAGTGTATTTTGTTGGTTCTGTATATATTATGGATCTGCACGGAAGATGGAACATATTAAAATAATCCTATAAATATGTTGCATCAGACGGTTTGACGATACAGGTTCTATAGGCTCTAGTAGAGGATTATGCAAAGGAAAATCTTGTAAGCACACTGTCTTTCTTGGCCATAATGGCACTGCAGGATGCCATGCTGAAGAGAACATGACCAGACTTTGGCCTGTAATGAGCACCAGGTAGAATAAATGCTGACAACAGAGGAAAGTGAGTTCACATAGATTATGGGGGAGATGGGGGTATGAACACAGAAGTGCAACATGCATGTCCTCTGCAATGAATATGTGGGTGAAGTGTAACACTGTCCTATATAACCATTCAAAACAGAACACTGAAATGTAATGAAGTAATTTTGCATGTTATAACACAGGTGAATTTGGTGAATTTTTGTAATGCTCATAACTCAGAAAATTGTGAAAAACTAATACACAACTGCAGGACTATGCCATCAAAAGTATTCTCACTGATCTCACAAAAGGGTATTAAAAGAAGGGGAAATGCCAAATTTCTGTACAAAACAGTACAATTTTATGTATCTGCCATATTTACAATAATGAAGTTTCAGTAAATACCACTGCTCAATGTTTTATTCTAAATCTGTTTCTAAAATTACCAGACCTTTCACTGCCAGTGTCCAAACATTCATACAACTTGCAATCAGAACTGGGCACCCTGGTAGCAAGTTGTAACAATGTATGTTCACAATATCAGCAACAATCAATACTATATACAACAGTAACAACTCAACACACACACCCAAATGAGAAAACATAGGACATACATGGCTTTAAAATGCTTAGGTGTTTAAATTAAAATTAAGTCTCTTAGCATAGCCACTTATAAGTAAACAAGCAGCTGTAAAAAGGGTAAAAGTACTATCCTAAAAACATCTGTCTTAAGGAACTGGCAATACAAAATACAGAATTTGTATCACAGTTGGTCTACAGATCTGGAATTTAATGTGACCTAAGAAAGCTACAGAGGCTGTGACACCTGTGAGAGGTTCAATATGTATTGGACACAACCTTGTACCAGCAATTCACCAGCATCTCAGCAGAACTTAAGCAACAGTCTGCACTGAAAATTGTTATTAAACACAAAATTTCAGTTCAGATGGTGGTATGGGATAAACATATTGCTCTACAAGCAATGACTAACAACTAGGCAAGGAACAAGGTAAATGAAACATCAAGCTGGCACATGAAACTTGAAGGATGTACAACACATTTAAAGATAACTTCACAGAAGTCATTCCACACAACAGTTTATTTCCAGTGAATGACAACACTCAGTTTACGGTGCATATCTTGATAATTTTCATATTATATCCACTGAACTCATGATCACTCCTTCATCTGAATTTGGTGACTGATGCCTTGAACATTCACAAATTACAGTCGCACAATACTGAGACAAATTGTGTTATGTCCAAATGTAAACAGGAATTCTTACAGTCACTTATGACCTGTGTTTAAAGTCACAAGCAAAACTGCTTTAAAGCAAAGAACATGTCAAATCATTAAACTGTATAATACTTGGACAGTGACTGTGAAAGTTTCTTCCAGCTGTCATGGTGCACATGCCAAGGAATGCTAACAATTTCCACATTTACTGTCTTAGCATCAATTCCGCTATGCTCCATTATGTTCAGTCACAGTTACTGCTAATGCTTGAGGATCAAATAGTAAGATGGCTGAAAACCACAAAAGAACTGAACTGACAGTAAAATATAACATGATTAAATACAGATTATGGGAGAGAGACAAACTGTATCACATACAGTATTAGATATAGATTATGGGGTAGATACAAACTATGTCACATACAGAACACGAAAATGAAGGTGGACTGAACCTAGGCTGAGATACCAACCCAGGATATACAAAATGTAAGACAGGAATGCTACTCAGCCGACATCTTCTGGGCTTCAAGTAAAGTACCCTTCATATTTAGTGTTGTCAATACTAGTGTGTGAGGGGCCACAGACAGAAAGACAAATAGAAAACAACTGCATCTGCAGACACACATTTGCCTACACTGCACTTTCATTACAACAGAACAGCAACATTCCCTTCATGCTAATAATACTATACATAGTAAATACTTAACTAGGAGAGCAAAATTAAAATGTATAAGCATTTCTTCGCATTTTTCTTCATATCTGGTCCTAGGTATCATGCCCTCAATATTCCATATTTTAAAATAAGCTACCTGTATCATACAGGATAAAAGACAAACTGAAATTCCCAGTAACTTTATCCTACACAGCCCCTAACCCTAGTATCTGCACACTAGACAGTGTTTTAAATGCAGTCACCTTCTTGCCACCTTCAATCACTTCCCATACACACACTTTATGTTTCTGAAAAAAACTTCCTCTTATCCAACGAAGAAGGATGAGGATACCACACTTCTTTGACACTGGTAACTCCATTTTACCACCACCCATTGCAGAAATAAACATTGGAATATGCACAAATGTTAGATCACAGTTCTGGCAGCTAATATGTTAGGATTCACACTGCTGGTAACTTATGGAGGTCATGAGTTAAGTCCAGAGTTGAACTGTGCAAGTAGTAATCAGAATCCATTATCACCACCTGTCTTCCACGTGATCAAGCAGAGACACAACAAACCTGGGCTGTGCAACGCACTAGCTACAGAAAGTTGAAATTTAACCCCAACATCTGCCTGAAGCAAATAACCACAGAAAAATTTGTCATAATGTATAGTGTTCAGGCTGGAAGCCCAGACAAACCAAATTACATAAAAAAGCAGTGCAAGCCAGAGATCAATGTGGGCAACATGACAAAAAAATGTGTGATTAGTTCTACATGCCAGGACAATATGCATATTGTCAAAACCCTGTGAATGAGGGATGTACAATCATATGAGATACTAAAGCATACAATAAAAACATTCCAAATATGCCAACAGCAATATCTGTTTCCCTGCTAAATGCCCCATCATCTTCATACATATGAAAAGGGAAATGATATATCATCAATAGTCTTCCAGGTATTTTGTGTTGCAGGCTCACATGTTCCATACAAAAGCCTACTTAGAGCAGCATGAATGCAGAAATCAGCAGTTACAAATAAATGTGACAACAAATACACTGCTGCATGAATTGAACAATTTAAGTTAGAACTCTCAGACATCAAGAGCAGGAGAGCAGGTTTTAATTGTACATAACAAAAGGTAGAGCTTTCAAAGTGAAGAAATATTAAAGAGATGCAACTAAAGGTGAATCAGAGTACTCTCTTCTGGAATTTTATGCTGTGTAGTGAGGTTAACAGACCTGCTGGGATTTGTGTCAACTGTGGACACACACCTGATGAAAAAATCTCTACAAGAAAGAAACTGCAGTACAAATTCTTACATCATGGCCAGAATTGTCCATTTCTGAAGGTCTGGTTTCCTTAAACCAACAATCTTTTCAAATTATTTTATAATAATCAATTTGCCATGTACTTGTCATGAATGTGCATGTACGAGATGCATCTGAGAATGTCAATCATCAGAGGAGAAAGGCAAACATGTAACAGCACTCAGAATAACTGAAACCTTTTATTCAGGGGATGGACATACTCACTGAATGTTTTCTTCACTTCATAAGTGAAGAAAGTGAAAAGAAACACCAATCGTATAGAGAATAATAATAAATTTTAAGTCTTGCACAATAAATTTGTAAATGAATTCTTTGTAGACATTGCCCAAGTTGCTGCAGTGAACACAATATCAGACCAATGCAGAATGGGGCTGGTAAGGTTCCGAACCACTGCACCCAGGTAACAGGAGGAAAAAATCATATGGCTTGAAAGCTGTCATTCATTTCATGAATGATGTCAATACGTTGACATTCCTTTCAAAGTGTTATGAACCAACTTGTGTATGATGTACTATACAAGAAATTTAAAGGCAAATATCCATCTTCAGTACAATGTAATATCAGTCTTCAGTAAATGTCAGTTGCTCTTTGGAGACAATTGTAAAGAAAAGAGGCAACATGAAATTCATAAATCTGCACTGCAAAGCAGAAAAACTGTTCATATACTGGAATGCATGATGAATCCCATATATAGCGCTGATTCTCCACATGCAAAACAATCCATCATGATGCAATACAAGCTACAATTAATATTAGTATTTAAAACTTCAGAAGGAAGATAGTATCAACAATAATACAGCTATACCAGTATAAGGAAAGATAAGCTGCAGAAAAACTGCAGAATATCCTTTACTACAAACAGAATCAAAACCTCACAATGTGGACCATACAGAAATTAAATACAACAAAATAAGCGTGTGTATACTTTAAACTCATAGAACTTTAAACAGTGTAGCTAACTAGTTACTGTGGTGTATTTCTTGTAATGCACTGCAGTGAGCAGAAGTGGAAGGTACTGCAGACAAGAATAAAAATACACATCTAACATTATACCTATGCATCTCTCTCAGAACAGGAGCATGAACAATCCACACATAACAAAAACATGTGAGAATATTATACCTTACACAAAAACAAAGTGAAGACTCACTAGTGCAATGATTCTTACAAAGGGTGTACTGGCCACTACACTGGCAATATTATTCACATTAACATAATTGTAGCTGAAATCCACAGACGACTGCATGTTTTGGGGAACTGTTTGATTCTGTGTGCGTAACGAAGACGCCACAGACAGAACAGAAGGAAAGTAATGTTGAAAGGCATCTGCTTACCTCTTAATATCCTCTTCATCAGTTTTCTTTTCAGCTCCACTACTTTTATCATCCTCCTGGTCTTTGTCTTTCTTAGGTTCTTTGTCATCATCCTTTCTGTCAGCTTTACCCCCAGGTTTGGTGCCTGAGCCACTGCGACTTTTCCCTACGCTAGGACTTCGCAATCCCTGGCTACCACCAGGCTTCCTCTCGGAACCCCCCCTGGCAGGGGCAGGGCGACGACCCTGCGTGGGCTGTATGTCATCATTACAATTACCCATATGTCAGTAGTTTGAAATCATGGATTGGAATCAACATGGTTACAGAACTTGCTGCAGCATGGCCCAGGTCTTTGAAATACAGTGGATTTATTTACAGAAGAAATGAAAAAGGCCACAGATGGTGATTCAATGTCTGAAGCTTCACAGTGGTGTAGAAACACTGTTAGCTGAATGTGTCAAGAGACAAGATTGGGCAGCAGTAAACAAAATGCTCAATTGTAATGTTTTCTCCAAGTACTTTCAAAACAATTTACTTCACTTCTGAAGATGCATTTGATGCTGTGAACTGAATTATGTACAGATTCTTGGCCGTATGAGAGGGCACATCTGTAAAATATGAATCAGGTTTATATTAATACACTACACACAACCCCAATTCCCCCAGAGGAGTTAAAACTGTATGAAGCTGTTGTTTATCACAGGTGGATGAGGTACTGGTGTGCCTTTTGGGAGCCTAAAATTATAAGCTCTATAGAAAAACAACTGTTTAGGAACAGAGAAGTGACTGGAAAGCTTAGGATCTCTAGAGCACTATGTACAGATGACAAGAACTGGTTCTGGTAATACCCCTAACAAAAAACACACACACGTGGTACAAAAGTGGTACATAACAAATATTCTTGGAATAATTTGTATGCCTGGAGATTCAAGATACTTGGAAAGAAAGAATATCCATCTTGCAGGATCGTACATTTTTCACTGGAAGCTACTTCATTTTAGAAGAGTAATGGCATCAAATAATGTGACTTTCAAAAGCCCAGGACGTGAAGCTAAGCCATGCAATAATACCCTTACCTTACTGTATGGTTCCTGTCTCCTTGAATCCATACGTTTACGCCTGTTCGGACCAGGATCTTGGTACCTCCCCGGACCAAATCCTGAATGCTGTCGATACACAGAGCCTCCTGAATTGCCCAGATGATCAAGAGAACCCAAGCTCAACAGAGAGGGTACCTGAATAGGAGAAGTAGAATTCACTGCATGTCCCACAGTCTAATGTATATGGTCAAACTCCCTGAATCAGCTGTGAATGGCAAACTACTTCCATGTACATAGAACTACCTACTTGGGGAGCCTGCTGCTGGGGCCTCAGCAGTGTTGATAGTAAGTTACTGGCAAGAGCCAGCTGTGCCTCAGGTGATGATAACTGTGACAAAAGATTTGTCTGTGGGGGTGTTGGCAACAAGCCAGCTACTCCAGCTCTTCCTCCTGGAACCAAACCTCCTTCCCATGGATTCACATTCATCTGCTGCCCCGAACGACCACCATAATGTGCTGAAGAATTCATCTGATAGGACTGCCTACCATCACGCCGATATCCTCTATTTTGAGACATCTTTCACAAAAAGCAACTGCACTGTAAGGAAAAACACATGCACTTCACCAACATTAACTTTCAATTTAAAAACCAAATATTATAGCATTTACTAAGCAATTAAAACCAGTGTGCTACTGAATTATCATCATCATCATCATCATCATCAAAATCTCAAAGATTTTACTTTCTTTAACGTAACTTCAAACGTCACAACTGTCCTTTAGCTAGATGCACTTCAGTAGCTAATACCATTAGTACAGTCAGTGCTATATTCAATGAAAGGTCTGTTTTAATTAATGATTTGTTACACAGACATTTTTACCAAGTAAATCTGAATTTTTAAACAGGTTTTATGCTGTAGTTCAGTCAAGACGTTCCATGTGAATTGCGGTTTCATATTACATTACTTTAAATTAATTTCATTATATTTTGTACAGTTTCTACTTATGTTTCACGCAAATAATTCTTTAAGCAATACTGTTTCAATATTCGACTTAGGTCCTGAATCTTTTACAGAACTAACTCTTTTATTGTTTTTATGTAGGGCTGTTTGTGTGTGTGTGTGTGTGTGTGTGCATCTTCATGTGATTTTTGTTGTATTTATATTGTGCTTTTTATAATCGATCACGGCGCTGATAAAGTAGCATGTTAATAAATGAAAACTGATCACCACCACCACCAGCACCATGATACAGATTCAGAATCCACTTAAATAAAATAGTTTCACTTTGCTGTGTAAGTGTCCTCATGAATTACCTTCTTGTGTTACCAATTTCACAAAGAGCTGTACATACAGAAAATCTGGATACCCAATCACCTCAATCCCTTTCAAAACAAGTGAAAGTGGTATGAAATTCTTCATTAAATCAACACTTTCTGTATGGCACTACTTATTGCAATACTGATAAAACTAAATTATTAAACAACAAAACCAAGACATGTGAACAAAATGTGCTGTGTAAGCCTTCAGCTTTGGTTTCAAGAACCAAACATCCATTCTGTGTGACACGTCGCCTTACTCCTAAATGGCACAGGAGTTGACCGTTGGGTACTGTATGGTTGTGGTCTAATAAAAGCAACGTGCATGAATGCCACATGACAGTGCATGCACAACCACTGATCCATGTTACACCTAACTCGCCTTCCAGTCCACTTCTGCTTGCCACACAGCTGCTGGTACAAAACAGGTGACTTTCAGCAATGAAATACACAGTACGAGAAAAACTTTGCATCACTATCTTTAATAATACTTTGGTTGAAAATTGCAATTGGTTTAGTGAGAAAAACTCCCGCAATATGAAGGCAGTAAGAGGGAACAATTCAGCAGACCATGACGTGAGTCAAATCTAACAAGTTATACTGATAGGGTGAGAACCTAAACATTTCCATGCACATTGTCTCTGTCTGCCTCTTCTACTCAATTCACAAACCTGGAATTGAACTAGGCCTGCCAAGGATTATTCAGTAACACTGTAATGGAAATGCGGCTGTGACACGCATATGACACATGTTAAAAAAAACACCATGATGAATCGCACATTCAAGGATTTAAGCTTTCTAAAAACCAGGACTTTATACTCATTCTCCATTCACCAATGCAACCATGCTTGAGGAGGAAATGTAGAGTCACAATACTGCCACAGTCTTCAAGACACTACAAAGGTTAGCCAATAAACACACGTTTTATATTTGGCTCAGACAGTAATATTATAATAGAGTATTTCTTTAAAAAAAGGTCTGGTCTTAATGAACCTAAAAAGGAAAGTACTGTGAAACCACCAGAGCATAAAGAAAATTAGAATGTGAAACTGACCTTTATACAAAGCAAAAATCGTATGCCCCAGGCAAAACAGAAGACAAAAAATGTTTTTCTTACATTTTAGCAGCAATAAAAATCCACACTCTTTAAAAAAAAGTCTGGAAGTAAAAAATCCGCCTCGACAGAAATTTTTGGTCGAAAAAGATGGCATGTCTGGGAAAGAGTGGTAGTATGCTAACCTTTGATGACAATATAATACGGTTCATACAGACCAAGAAACAGAAGAAATATGGGGAAACCATTAATAAGACTTCTATAAGTCTGATACAAGTGGCCCAGCTCGATGTTAGCTGGATGACGACAAATTGTATTATGACGACGATGATGATGATAAGGTTTAGTAATGGAAGGCGTTTCACGCCCTGCACGTTATTCTATCTTACATTTCTGTATAAATGCGCCAAATATTTACTGCATATTCCCTTATACCCGACAACCGCTATTATTACAAGTCTCAAGCCTAGGCGACTTCTATTCCTAAATCCCAAGCAATGGAATTATTTCAAATCCATACATCATGTATGTAGGATGTAATTGAATCGAAGTGCAATCTCTGCAAACTTGTTCCTACACCGGAAATACACCTCCAAATGTATGGAACTCCAAACAATACGTGCGGATATTAAATTCCAGATACTACGAAATTGCACGCACACAAAATGTCGGCTACAACCACAAGCAGCCACGTCAAGCAAACCACTCTATTGGTAATTCATCCAAACCACTTATTTCAGAAACGCAAAAAAAAAAAATCTCAAGTTTCCACTTAACAATATATGACTGAAACTTGGGTCATTACATACCTATAAGATTACTACACGGCCCACACTCCTCAACACAACGAAACGCCACCAAGCCTAGCGTCGGTCGATTCTTCTAACGCTATTCATTCCAACGAGTATAGCGACAAAGAGATAAAATCCTACCGAATCTACGGGTCACAGATTACCTACACACCACCACACGTAAACACTGGATTTTGAGGTGGGGTGCGTCATCCTCGTTGTGTTGGTTCAATAACAAAGAATTTTTGTGTATTACACATACAGTCGAACACAACTATATTTCACCTAGTAGTACAGGAGGTATACAAGTACTCTGACGTAAGTACATAAACAACTAATGACATCACTCATAACAGCCCTTGGTCATGGTACCCACTATTGAAAGGAGATCTCGTTTCCTCCACCCAACCCCGAATACCCTAAAAGAACACACCACACATTTGGTATAGTTGCTCTGTAAGTTAAATCACAACTAAAGATGGTCAACATATTGGACCGAAACATGTAGTTGTATACTTACTGTACTACTAGTTGAAATATAGTTGTGTGCCACTGTATGTGTAATACACAAAAATTATTTGTTAGGCAACACTGGAAGACCAGAGAAGAGCAACAAAAAATTATTACTGTCGTATGTGTTCTCCGTAAGACGGACACTTGTGAATGCGGTAAAGAATTTTCCGGTCCCATAAAATGCGGGGAATTACTTGACTAGCTGAAAACCAATGAGCTTCTCAAGAAGGACTCTACTCCATGGAGTAAGTTCTTCGTACGATCCGTGCTCGCTCAGGCATGGATTACAGGCAAAAACTTTCCCTCGTATTTGGCAGGATTCACAAAGTTTGGGCGCTTTCGATACGAACTAACCTCACGATACGAGATGCTTCAGGGTCACGTCATAACACACAAACTGAAACAAAAACAATATTTGAATACAAATGCATGTGCCTACAATGCAATGTAAATCAGTTAAAGTATTATCGGCAATAAATGATCTTCCATGCATTTAATAAATCAGTAGAGATAAACCAAATTATGGAAAAAATTCCCAATGGTCTACATTATACGACATGTTTCATTGGTTCATGTATTGTTCGAATTATAGGCTCACGGAAATATTCAAGAGTATCACAATTGGGTAGGAGTACAAACACAGTTTATATATGCGATGGGTGGTTTACAAATCTGTCAACATGTTTCGGCCATTATATTTGCCATGATCAGGTTGTACTCTTACTTGTTACAAGGCTAACCACACAATATACAATGTGATTGTTATTTGACGTGATCTCGTTCACATTTAAGACATTTTTCAAATCGATATCACTGCATTTAATGTTATTTGAAAAATGTCTTATATGTGAATGAGATCTCATCAAATAACAGACACATTGTACAGTGTATGGTTAGCCCTATAACAAGTACAAGCACAACCTGATGATGGCCAATATAGAGGCCAAAACATGTAGTTGTTGATGGATTTATAAACCACCCATAGCAAACATAAATTGACTGTACTCCTACCTAACTGTGATTTGATCAACACAATGGGGATGTCTCACCTCAAAGTTATTCAAACGTATGTTGACTGATTCATTTAATCCTTTCCCAATGTTTTCCCACACTAAATCAATATGTCCCTTCTTGTACAACAAACATTTTTACAGCCACACAAAATTGAGTGTTCCCCAACCTCTGCAACTTTAATATCTCCTTCCTGACTCACGATTACATTACTTAAAGCCTGTGCTACTTCCATATTCAGCTTCACAGATTATACCTATTTTGCAAAATGTTATGAAAGCGATGGACAACAGATGTAAATTAATGTGTAATTTAATTCTCCGAGTGTTTACTAATAGTTGTACTGTGTATGTTCAGCATGCTACTATGTTTGGTACACACACACACCACACATTGCCTAATGATGTATACATATATTTCTCCTTCATAATGGCCCTGGAATGGTCAAAACACATACGAGATCAAATAGTATGTAATGACACGATAACAAAACTACCCATACGCGCATTTGTTGGATGTCTAATGCAAAGAAAATATTAACATTCTTCAGTGTTTGGCTTGGTGGGTCACTGAGATCAGGATTGGTAAATGACAAAACTGATGACAGCCAGGACAAGGCACATGGAATGATTCACTTGAAAGGGTAGGGAGTTTGTGTGAGTGAAGTTTGGCTTGCAAATTGAACAGGTGTTAATCCGTGATCTCTGTAAACCAAATACTAGTCAACCAGGGATTACTGTATTCACTTCTGAGTAAATACATTCTTTTTCTGTCATCAAGAACACAAGTTGTATAGGGACATCAGGAAGTGATACACAATACTGGTCTTCTAAAGTAACGTCCCTGTCAAATGTTCATCCATCTAACATTAAAACCTTAAACTATTACATGAAAGTGTTTAACCCTTATCCTGCTAACGTGGAGTATAGGTTGAGCTCCTAATAATGCCAGCAAATGGCAGATGGGATTTAACTCGGTGTTTAAAGGGTTAAGCCAACACTGGAAGATTATCACTTAGCACACACCTCCTACTCCGTAGACAATTTTTTTTAACTGGAAGTTCATAAGCAGTGCACACATTATTAATTAATGTTTGACACAAACACCTTATTATATTTCTGGTTGTACTAACAACACGCTTCATATTTTATAGTGGTATGCAAAGACATTTCCAAAATTAGGGTAGCAAACACTATGATACCCATCACTTTATTCTGACAATGTGTACCATGTGTGCAGCACATGGTACACATCAGACCTCCATGTGGTCACTACTGAAATTTAAGCACTGCCCCACTGTTGTATCAAGGCTCTTATCCAAGCACACCAGAAATTCCTGTAAAGTGTCAGTAGCCAGATGATGCCATGCTTCATGTCAGCATCTGTTGCCAAAAGCTTGCCAGCCAGGTGCTTGTTTTAGGAATCCAAAGAAATGGAAATCACTGGGTGCAAGATCTGGTGTGTAGGAAAGGTGGTGCACAACCTCCCACTCATTGTGCCTCTACCACCCACAAAGTCCAGACGGTAGTGTAAGTAACAGTGATTTCCACCTCTACGTAACTCTAAGAGTATCTTCCAAACTGTATGTGCCAAATGGATGGCATTGTTAGAAGTATCACAGGATAGTATATTACACTCAGGCAACCACACATCAAACACTATCTGTAACTTCTCATGGTACACTTGCAATTACAAAACAAACCATAGCTTTGATTGTATCAGTTGCTATTAAAGCAAACTTCATTAATTAAAAGTGATAAATACTTTCCATGAGAAATTTCCAAAAATCAAAACTTTTAAGCATTAGGTCATAATTGGGGTTTCTGTGCCTTTCTCTGTGTTAAGTTTCTGCCTAATAAATTTGCACCATTAGTGAACACCAGGTGCGTGAGTTTGTGAAACTGAAAAAATTAAAACTAATCTCAGTGTAACAGGCTGTGAAGATGTAAAGTGGAATGTATTGGGCCAAGGCTACATTGCAAAGTGGGAATTTGTATTTAAGGTGTTGGGCATTTTGGTGCTGGTTTCAGGAAATTAGTTTGTGTGACAGCTAACAAATTAAACAGTTAATTAATTCCATGTAGAAGAGTCCTCCTAATGGTTCCTCAGCTCATCACAAAATTCCCTATCTTTAGGGAATGCCAAGATTCTTTACCACATTCACAACAGCCCACCAAGTCCCTGTTCTTAGCCAGATTAATCCTGACCATGTCCTCACATCCTATTTCTTGAAAATCCATATTAACATTAAACTCACCTCCATGCCTGGGTCTTCCAAATGATATCTTTCCTTCAGGTTTCCCCATCAAATCCTGTGTGTTTATCTTCTACCTTGCGCATGCCACATGCCCCATCTATGACCCCCTCAATTTGATCAGCCAGTATTATTTCGTGAGGTGTACAAATCAAGAAGCTCCTAATTATGCAATTTTCTCTGTGTTGTATTACCTCCTCCCATTTATACTCAAATATTCTCAGACCCTATTCTCGAACATCCTCATGCTATGTTCTTCCCTTCATATGACGGACAAATTTTTACACCCATATAAAACAAAAAGCAAAATTGTTCTGCATACATTAATCTTCACAATCTTACATAGCATGTGTGAACACAAAAGATTCTGGATACAATGTTAGCAGCCAATCTGTAATTTCAATATGCCCTTCATTTCTCCATCAATGCTATTTTGACTTGTCAGTGTGATTCACAAAGATTTGAACTTTCCTACATTTTCAAAGAATTTACTAGTTACCTATAAGCTGTGAATTTGTTCTGCATTCTGTTCACAACACATCAACATATACTTAGTTATGTCAATTACCATCCCTAGACCAACCTCGTTACTAGTGAGTAACAGAGTTTCCGTGACTTTCTTTCTTGTATTTATGTTTTGTGTTGTATCCGTTGCAGACCCGATGAGGAACTATCTTAGATGTTGTTCCCAGGGAGGACGGAGCTAGTAACTCTGGTTAAGACGGGGAGTCGGGCAGGCAGCACACACTCTCAATAATCCCCAAGCAGAATATATTGGAGTTTTATTGTGCAAGTGTATAGAGTAATTGCATTTACAACTGAAATGTATCAGTGACAATTCTTGCCAGCGGACTCTTCATTACCGTTCGTACTCACTGACTGTCCAGCTTCGTACTCTGCTGCTCAGACACAGTTCGAGCTACGCAGCAGACTGCTGCCGCAGAACAAAGCAACTATTGTTACACGTGCTGCTCCACACACTGCTCGCGCGATACACTTAGCGAGTCCAGTTATCCCAAGGCTTGAGTGGCTACCAGGCATGTCGGTGGGTGGCGGATAACCGGGACCTGGCATGCAACAGGTCTGTCTCTGAATAAATAGGAGACCATGGACCAACTCCCCAACCCCAAGGTGTTATGTGTGGCTTGCCTTCATCCAAGCTGAAGGGGTGAATGGCACGTGGGTGACGTGTCTCTAACAGAGCCTCTGGGAAACTTGGCGGCATCCCGGAGTATGTAGCCTTGCATTGGTACAGGGGGCTCTGCCAGTGTTGACCTTATTTCTCCCATACTTGTGGGACCAAAATGAACATGAATGAAAAACTTATAACTAAACAAGAAACAGCTACCAATGTAGACTTGTCACAACAAGAACCTCATTTGAAGGTTGTAGATGTGATGCCCTCCGTTGCCTCTTCAGATGGGGAGAGATTGGCTGCAGGCATCTCAACGATTGGACTGCAAACCAAGAGACTTTCTGGAGCGCAGTGGAAAAGGCTCACTCGAGAAAGGAAGATGAGGGAGGGGACCTGGATGGAAAAGAAACCTCCAGGAAAAGCTCCTTCAACTCAGAGTAAGGATGGGGCAGGAGGTAGTGGGGGTGTGAAAAGACCCCACTCAGACTCGAGCACACCACCCTTGGAAAAAAACAGCAAGTAAAAAACCTAGGAACGCTCAGGTGCAGACTAGGACATACAAAGAGGCTGTTGTCAGACTCAAGATGGCCATTATTCACAGACGCCATCCTGACATCAAACTGGATCAAACTCAAGTCGACATGATTCAGGCCAAACTATTGATTGCTGTGGATGCAAACCCTCAGGGTGAGACACCACTGCAATTTTTGTACTCTAAATTTGCACTGGGAATATTCTGGATCACCTGTGCAAATGAATCACCTAAGGCCTGGTTAATGTGGATGGTCAGTGGACTTGGGGAATTGTGGGAAGGCGCAGAGCTAACTGTGGTTGACTCCGAAGACCTCCCAAAGAGACCCAGGGTGATTGTTCGCATTCCTGACACCTCCGAGGTTACCACTGTCACGACACGTCTCAGGATTCAGAATCCTGAGTTAAACACGACAGACTGGTCAGTTATGAGTCGTAAGGTCACTGAGAAGGAGCAGATGCTGGCCCCCTCTATTGACCCTAACTCTTTTAAAGCCCTGACTGGATCAAATTTCAAGACCTTCTGGGGATTGGGGAGAGTTATCTTTCGGACCCTGAAGGATGAAAAGAGAAAGCCACAGGATGAAAGCACTGCAAGTTAATCTCCATCACAGCAGGGCGGCCTCAGCTGCCCTCAGTGTTGCAATGAATGTCTGCGATGTTGCCCTCATACAGGAACCCTGGACCTATAAGGGGGAAATTAAAGGACTAAAAGAGGTAGGTGGAGAACTAATTTATAGTAGATCCAGTCCATACCCTAGGACCTGTATTTTAGTCAAGAAAGGCTTCCAGATACTGCTGTTGATGCATCACTGTTCTAGAGACCTCACGGCAGTAAAAATCAAAACGTCAGGTGGTGGGGGACCAAGGGAGATTATTCTCGGATTGGCCTACCTACCGTACGATGACGTGGAACCCCCACCTCCCAGGGAGTTGGAAAGGCTGGTGACAGGTTGCAGGGCTGATGGAACTCACCTGATCATTGGCTGTGATGCGAATTCGCATCACACCTCCTGGGGAAGTACAGACATCAACAGAGGTGAGTCCCTGTTTAACTATATTATGGCCAATGGATTAGACATAATGAATAGAGGCAACAAGCCTACCTTTGTTACATCTAACAGGCAGGAAGTGATTGACATTACGATTGCCACTGTATATGTTGGCAATTGTATAAAAGTTTGGCATGTAACTGAGGAAGTAAGTTGTTCAGACCACAGATACATCCGTTTTACTGTTACGGGCATTGACCGAGCAGTTGAAGTTTATCGCAATCCACGCACGACCAACTGGGAGTCTTTTAGAACCGACCTGTCAGGCTGTTTGAGCGACATAAAAGATAAAATATCTAACTTTGCAGACCTTGAGATTGCTGCTAAGCAGTTTCAGGAAGCTACTGTTCTTGCTTATAACGAAAATTGTCCTCTCACTGTGAGGATGAACAACAGGAATATATCCTGGTGGAATCAAGACCTCGCGGAGAGAAGGAAGAAAGTTCGCTGATTATTCAATTTAGCAAAGAAGTCAGGGAACTGGACTGACTATAAAAGAACCTTAACAGATTATAACAAAGCACTCAGACAGGCCAAGAAAGAATCATGGAGGAGACACTGTGAGGAGATTGAGAAGGTTCCAGAATGTGCCAGACTCCATAAGATTCTTTCAGAGGATGTGCCGAGTGCTGTAAGTTCTATCCAGCTTGCAAATGGAGAATATACTGCATCAGAGAGGGAGATCCTGGAAGAGTTATTCAGGGTCCACTTCCCTGGTTCAAAAATAATCACGGAACCTTCTGGAGGATGGGACGGCCTTGAACTTGAGTTTCCGAAATGGAAAGGATCAAGGGAAGACTGGGTGTCTTCCAAAAGGGTTATCAGTCATGAAAAATTGAAATGGGCTATTTTCTCATTTCAACCTTATAAATCCCCAGGCATAATGGAATAATGCCTATCATGCTACAGCAAGGCTTTGAACTGCTTGCGGGAAAACTCTTGCTGTTACTAAGAGTCAGTCTGGCCTTAGGATATATTCCCATGAGTTGGAGGCATATCAGGGTGGTATTTATACCCAAGCCTAGGAAAACATTGTCCCAGGCAAAGTCCCTGAGACCCATTAGTCTCATGTCATTTATACTCAAGACACTTGAGAAACTACTTGATAGACATATCAAGGATGGTGTTCTGGTTGAAAGACCACTTCATCAGAACCAGTTTGCCTATAGGTCAGGTATGTCTACTGAAACGGCTCTTTTCTAGGTTGTTCATAGACTGGAAAAGTCCCTGAAACATAAAGAGATTGCACTGGGCGCCTTCCTGGATATCGAGGGGGCGTTTGACAACACCTCTTTCAGCGCAATAATTACAGCTGCCAGGGAGTGTGAACTTGAGGAAACCTGTTGCACGTGGGTCAGGTCCATGCTTGAAAGCAGAGTGGTACATACCTCCATTGTGGGCAGCAGTTTGACTGCCAAAGTTGTAGGTGGATGTCTGCAGGGAGGAGTTTTGTCTCCACTCTTGTGGAATTTAGTAGTTGATAGGCTTTTGATGATTACAAATGACCTAGGTTTTAATACATTTGGCTATGCTGACGATATCGTTATCATAGTCCAAGGTAAATTTGCACACACTGTCAGGGAGATTATGCAAGAGGCCCTGAATGTGGTAGTCAAATGGGCTGTAAAAGAGGGTCTGAATATTAGCCCCCATAAAACAGCCATAGTACCATTTACAAACAGAAAGAATACAGAGGGCTTAGGACCTCTTACACTCTATGGTAAGGAACTTACAATGCTGGATGGGGTTAAGTATTTGGGAGTGATCCTGGACTCCAAACTTAACTGGAACCAGCATTTGCAGAAAAT
>Ga0131853_10005959_pt1 | contig 22016 bp, 7 predicted proteins | sample TergutLab28metaG_FD_92764 | JGI IMG/M metagenome (GOLD analysis project Ga0131853, IMG submission 92764) | Labiotermes labralis P1 segment gut microbial communities from Petit-Saut dam, French Guiana - Lab288 P1 (version 2) (version 2) | ecosystem: Host-associated > Arthropoda: Insects >... | reverse complement strand
GGAGCCGTTGCGCTGACCACGTGACACCCCTCTATCCGCAAAAGTTGGCACTAACTTCGCTGACCGGCGGCGGCCGCTCTGTCGGTATAGTTCGCGTGCGGACTAAGGCCACGGAGTTTAGTTCATGAAAACACTGAATAGTAAGGGCCCAAGGAATGAGCCCTCAGGAATACCAGACTTCATGGTGTATGAATGCAAGGAAAAAAACCCAGACTGAAGCCTGCCTGCAGCTAAGATACCTTCAAAACCAGTTCACATAATTAGGAGAAAGACCAAAAGATGAAAGTCTGGGGAGAAGAAAGGAGTCAGAAACAGAATAAACTGCATCGGTGAGATACAAGTATGCAGATTCAATATGACTCTGAGTGCGTACTGATTGTATATGGACATTTTGACAGGTGGCCAGATAGGCTGACGTGGAACAGTATTTTCTGCATCCATGTTGAGAAGAATTAATCTTATTTCTGAGAAGATGAGATAGGCATTTATGAATGACTATTTCGAAAATTAAAAAAAAATTGTTAAGTAAAGAAATAAGCCTATAATTACTGACTACACAGCTGCTACCTTTTATTATAGAGGAAAGGGAAAATTTGGCTGGTAAGACTGGTATTAAAAATATGAACAAATAACAGGACAAACATATGGAAGAAGCCCTTCATGATGAAAGAAGGGATACCACTGTAACCCATTCCCTTGGATGGTTTGAGGCGTTTGATGGCAGTGCTGACCTTGTCAGCTGAAATGGAAGACACAGATATTAAGTCAGAATTTACAAAATGAGAGGAAATGCCTGCCAGAGAAAACGAGCTGTAAGTGGATTCAAGGTGATGGGCAAAGGCATCAGCAAAGAAGTCAGAATCAGTAACAATCTGACCATCAATTTTCAAATGTGTAAGATTATCTTACCTTTGAGAGTTAGAAACATGTTTAAAAAATCTCAACAGCAGCAGCAGCAACAATTCCTAACAATAAACCAGACATCATAATCATGCACGTTAACAGATGTTGCAATTCCTGGGGACAGAAAGTGATCAACAAGGAAGCCAAGAAGATTTTAAAATACATAGACCTCATAACAGAAATTCAGTGCATGTAGAAAGTGAAAGCAAAAGTGACACTGGTAATAATACGGGCGACTGAAACCATTTCAGAAATAATGAGACAATACCTGAGTAACATGCCAGGAAACCATGAAATTAAGGAACTGCAAAAAAGCCATATTGGGCACTGCACACATACTACAGAAAGTGCTAATGTAAAAGTACAAAACATATTTCACAGGCAGAATAATATTACATGTAGCACAAATTGTAAACACAGAACATCTGCAACACTATATACCCTAGAGACATACTTTGTTTCAAGTATATAATTGTAACTACCCTGCTAAAATGTGATAATGATAATGATAATAATAATAAGCCAAGATGGTGGCAGCAGCAGCAGTAGTAGTAGTAGTAGTAGTAGTAGTAGTAGTAGTGGTGGTGTTGGTGGTGGTGGTAGTGGTAGTAGGAGGAGCCGCAGTGTATATTTGGGTTGATGGTACTTTCCTCCAGAAAATCAGTACTTATATGTTACAGTTCGAACAAAATGATTATCACATACATCAAGGGCAGCAAACACTGTGCTTACTACTGTTTATAACAGAATTCAATCTGTAACCCAAAAATAAAATATGTACACAAAAATCTCTCAAAATGTTCACCCTAGTGATTTGGCATGGACAGCACAGCAGCAAATATAATTATATCTTCCTCAGACAGAAATTATAAATTTGGTGAAATGGACATGACAATGGATACTAACACAAGACTATGCCGCTACTGAGACACTGTTCACACAATGCAGATGACGAAAATACCGTTTAAAATGGGTGACTAAGAGATACTTCAAGGTAGTTACATTTTCTTCTCTTAACCATTAAGGAAATCTTTTGCTGAATAACTTCTGTACAGAGGAAGCAATGAGGTCACAAAAAAGAAGAAATGAGATCCTTCTACGTGGAAGAAAAAATTAATTAAAAAAAAAGAAAGGAAGAAACATGGACAGAATACATTGCTGAGAATGGGACTGTAGATGGAACAAGGTCTCTAAAGGAAGGAAAGGGCTGCAAGGATGGTTTCACATACAAATGTGTATGTACTTCAGGCAGTGACACTGGCTCCATAGGCAGTTCAGGGAATTAAAAAATTTGGTTAAAAAAATGTATTCATCAGAAAAAGGCTCACACTTGCACTTCAATTAAGAGTCTTGATGGAAGTTCTTTTTTTACATTTATACATTTTTGGAGTGACAAAAGAACTTGTTTGGGTCTGTAAGGAACTCTTCCTGATGTCCCTAGATTTAACGCAAGAAAAACTGTACTGTTTTTTTGATCATGTCTGAGCAGTGATATTACATCCTTCTCTGATAGTAAAATTTCCTGATAAGGGAACATTACAGATAAGACCTGACAAAGTAAGAGAGCATTTTACATTTTTTCCTGCAACAGGATCTCACTACTGTCACACTTCCTGAAGCCATCAAAACTTGTCATCAGAAACAAAAGTGTCAAGAATGTGTACATTACATACAGACCGTACAACTGATTAAGTGAAGCTCTGTAAGTATAGGAAAATTCAATCTCAGATTCCCTATGCATGATCTCCCCCCCCCCCCCCACACACACACACACAAAACTCTGTTTCAGTTATGAAGACTTTATATGAAAACTAAACCCCACATCAGAGAACATTCCTCAGTTCCCCAAACAGTTAAGACAGAACCAATGGGAACTCAGGCAACAATACGTTTCACAAACCTTGAAAATAAAACTCCGAAGATGTCTATCAAGGGAACCAGTGAAAAATGAGTCTGGTGATAACTGTTCTGTATCTGAAGCTTCTGACTCACTGTTAACATTGCTGTTACTGCATTCAATAACACATAAACAGGTGACAGCACCATTATGGCCTTCAAATTTCCTCTTGAACTTCCCACTCTTCAAGGAGTAGCAGTACACATTGCCATCTTCAGATGCAGCCAGCACATGTCTGCCTACAGTCTGAAAGAACCATCACAGTTAATACAGGAAGTATTGTAAGAGATTTGCTGTGGTTAAGGCACTTTCTCTGTAACCACGTCCCTAAATCAATAAATAAAATACAGTGGAACCCCCATTTAAAGTTCTTCACTTTAAGACCTTCCCTCATTTAACAAGTAAATTTAATGTTCACAGGTTAATATTTTAATGGGGTTTCACTGACATGGTTCATGATGGTAAATTTCAATATTTATACTGTAGTAATGCTCACATGTAACCACATGTAGATAACAAGTGACTGAAATAAACTATATCCACTTTTAATGTGTAAAACACTTCACTCAGAAAAAGTGTAAACATTTCCTTTTATCTTAAACTGTAACATCCCATTGTACTCCATGACAAGTACATTAGCAGTTCCCACAAAAATGTCCTGGAAGTGCAGAGAAGAGAAAACATAAGTAACATAACCTAGCCACCATCAATGTACTGCTCTTTTGCACAAAGACACTTGCAACAGCAGTACTGCCATTGCTGGAAGCACATAGGGACGACATCTTCTGAAGTGGGTGTTGACACCTGCTGCCAATTTGTTGAATTTCTTCTACTGAAGCAAAATGACTTTTCAGCCCAATCTTGAGTCTCAGGAAGAGTTAGAATTTGCAGAAAGTAAGATCTGAATATGACTGTGGATGGGGAAGGGACAGAATATGATTCTTCACCAAGAACAGCTGCACTGCCAGGGAGGTGTGACATCATGGTAAAAGAACCATTTCTCCATTTTCCAGTTTTTTCACCAAACAGCATCCCTCCAACACTTCAATATAAAACACCCAGTTCATGTTCTTCCCCCTGCAGGAACAAACTCACACTCCACAACATCCAAGTTTTCATTGTTCCTCAAAGTTGATGGTCTGCCACTATACTCCTAGTCTTCCAGTAACATGACCACATCTAATTGGTGTTATCACTTATACACAACCTATTTCTTAAAGCTTCATCTTCATATACATACACTGTACTGACGCTTACAAGTGTTTCCCCTGCTGATATCCCTAGTCTGAACAAGAACCAGTTGACTGACCACTTTTCAAATTCAGACACTGCAACAAGAATTTGTAAAACACATCCACTTCATGGCTAACTGTGGCATACAAATGTAGCTCAACCTTTTCCAACTTACTTCACAGACTGCACAGTCTACCCCTTTGAGCTCTGCTGCTCTGACTTTAACATGATAGATAGTTACGTCAGTGGACTGAATTCCAAAAACTGATTCACTCACGTATATAAAAATGCAACACTTATCAGCACAACTACAGCTGTTATTATAATTTTATGACACATTACATCTGAAGAAACACTGCCACGCACAAAACATCATACACAAAAATTCAGAACAGGAAATCACAATTATTCCTAGTCAGTACACAGGCAAAATTCAATCAAGTTTACACAAAGCCTCTGCCCAAAGAGCACACTATGGGCATATACTAAGACTCTCCAGTTTCATGAAATACATGAATAGTGTCCTGATATATCAGGTTCTAGGACAACTATCTACATGACAAACTGCTGCAACTGATTTTGTATGCTACATAAAAATAGTTTTTTCACTACAAGTTTAATGTTTCAAGCTTGGTGTTTTAATGTTTTTATACATTTACCGAAACTTGGAATTGCAATGTCATTGAAATCAGCAGTTTGTACACACTACATGTTTTGCACCATATATGACTATTATAGTCAATGTTTTATGTTAGAAGAAAACCATAATAAAAGTTCTAGTTGTGCCAAAGGGAGGTGTTACATTCCATAATCCCCTTATACTTATGCTTCCAAAAACAAAGGCCTTACAAAGATGCATACCATTTTCCTTCTCACTAACACAGTTTATAAATACGCCTGTATCATTTCACTCAGTTTCAAACATAGGACATAAATCCATCTTGGTATATACTGTATTTACCTGAATGCAAGACAACTCTAAGACATCCCCACCCCCCAAAAAAAACCGTCAACAGAAAATGAACTGATTCAAATTTAACACAACCACTGAAAAATAAAATGTCGGCTAAGAAAAAATGTTTTGCTATTAACTTCATGCACTTAATGCACAAAGCATGTCAGATTCTATCCCTTTATCAATCAGTTTGTTAATCTTCCTCACACTCACTCATAACATGACCATTCGTTTTACTGCCATTCGATACCATACCATCAGTCTTATCCACTGCACTCATATACAGCACTCCTTTAACTCCTTAAAACCCTTCACTGTCACTTCTGGTGAGATGTGCTGCCATGGAGTTATAATCCACACTGACTAAATACTATAAACACTACATTTATATTTCTTGGTTTATAAACTTACTTGAACACATGAAGATTCACAACTTTTCCACAGGTGTATGTGGTGTTAAAAATGTAAATACATGTGTTCTGGATTTTTGTGTCATATCTGTGGTCTGATCAGTCTGAGTTCATGGCTCTTTTTATGGTTTTTAATTCGTGGACTGGCCTGGGTTTTATTTTTGAGTCTTGTAGTTAATTTGTAATTTTTCAACAGCCATTTTCCTGTAACTACCCTTTGACTAAATCTGTTCCCAGGTACATATCTTAACAAGGTCCTGCACATGTGGTGCCAAGTGGGGAAACTCCTACATGATTATGTCAAGGAGAACTCCTGTCTGATCTTTGGACCGGTCTCCCCAACCACCAACCCATTCAACCCCTCCGCTACTCCCAATGTCTTGGACATCATGATAACCAAGGACCTCTCATTTCTGGTGTATCTGACTTCATGCTCTGCACTAAGCTCAGACCACCACCTGGTTCTCATTGATGCTGCATGTTGCTCATCCTTTCACCATCCACCTGATCACCCTGACTTAAAGCACACTGACTGGGCCAATTTCCAAACTCACTTGGAATATCTAATTCTGTTCGATCCAGAATTGCACGACGAGATGGCAATCAACACGTGCATTGAGAACTTCTCTGGCGCTGTTCTGAAGGCTCTGGCAGCATCTACTCCCAAGCGTCGCCTGCGTGACGACCCATAGCCTCCGATACTGGCTGGTATTCAGGATGAGATATGCCTGGAGAACTGGCTGCGGAGGCAGTGGCAGATCATCAGAGACCCTGCTCTGAGAGCCGAGGTCAACCACCTGCAGAGGTTGGTGACCCACCAGCTCAACAAGTGGAGAAATGACCAGTGGGGCGTGACACTCGAATCCCTCAATCCTGAAGACCAATTGCTATGGAGGATGACCAAACGGGTGATGAGAGTTCCTACTCCATCTCCCCCTTCTGGTCACCCCTAGGGGAATCGCTCTCTCAGACTCTGAGAAAGCCGAAGCCCTTGCTGACAGTCTGGAGCTGATGACCGATCCTTCAGTGCCGGCAGTTATTGAGATGGTTGACGTGGCGCTGAGGTCCTACTTCTTGACCTCTGCCAGCGAACCAAAGTTAACCAACCCTGACGAGGTTCACGAAGCCATCAGGGGTCTCAAGGTCAGCAAGGCTACGGGCCCAAACGGTATCCTGAACAGGGCCTTGAAGCATCTTCCCCAGCGAGCGGTTACCCTTCTGGCCCAGATTTTCAATCTGGTTCTCCTCACCCATCACTTTCCTTCAGTGCGGAAGCACGCTCGGGTGAGATCTAACCTTAAACCGGTGAAGGATCTGGAACTGCCCTCATCCTATCAGCACATTAGTCTCTTGGTCACGAATGGTAAACTATCTGAAAAGATCCCATTAGCTAGGATCTTACATGTAGTAAGCGAGCGCGGAGTGATGCAAGACAAGGAGTTGAGGTTCAGAACCAGGCATAGCAGCTGGCCCGCCTCATTGAAAGAATAACCAGGAACATCAGCAAAAAGAGCTGACTGGCACAGTTTTCCATGACATAGCCAGAGCCTTCAATACCGTCTGGATCAATGGCTTCCTCTACAAGCTAATGCTCCTAAACTTCCCATCTTACATAGTCCATACAATCTCATCATACCTCAGTGGTTGGACATTCAAAGTGTCCTTCCAGATGGCCACGTCATCTCGTTGAGGTATGCAGGCTGGGGTAGCTCAGGGTGGACTGATCTCTCCTGTCCTCTTCAGTCTGTATGTCAACGACATACCCTCTCCCTTGCACCACGTTGAGTTGGCCCTCTACACTGACAACACGGCCATCATAGCCACATCCCACAAGCCGACGCTGCTCGTCAGCTACCTGGAGTTATACCTCAACGATCTTCAATGGTGGTTGAGTAAATGGAAAATCGCCATTAAAGTTTCTCAGAGCACTGCGATAATCTTCGGCCATGCCGGACGGCGCTTCATCCAGCCCTGTTCAGTAAAACTTTTCGGGGAACCAATCCAATGGGTTGATACAACTCGTTATCTGGGGGTGACCCTAGATACACGACTCACCTGGTCGCCTCACATCCATCAGTTTAGGAAGAGGGCTACTCAGAGGTTGGGTATACTGGGTCCCCTCCTGAACAGGAAGAGTGATCTCTCCATCAGGAACGGAGTCCTGCTATATAAGCAACTCTTCCACCCCATGATGGACTATGCATGCCCAGCATGGAGGTGCGCTGCCCACACCCATGTCCAGAGGCTACAGGTGTTACAATCCAAGTGTCTTTGCCTCGCTACCGGTGCCCCCTGTTACGTAAGTAACAGGCAGATACACGAGGATCTGGGCGTTCCGCTGTTTGCCAACCACATCAGAGCTCCGACTGCGAGCTTTGACTCAAAGTCAGCTGATGTGGGGAACCCCCTAGTACGGCAACTCAGCAGGTACTTAGGCTGACTGAGGGTTGACCCCGTTGCCTGACATGAAAGCCAAGGGCGGCAGGGGCCAGCAGGCCAGTTGAGGCCATCGCCCAGGCCAAGTCGACTAAACGAATCGTGTTCGGCACTGATCAGCCAAGCACCCTTTGGTTACCCTGACTGAGGTTTTTCCATGATTTTTCCTCAGTTGTAAGGCAAATGCCAGGGTATACAATGCAAAGTCGGGGCATTGCCCGCACCCTCCTCCCCCTGGCGCGGCGGCTTCACCTAAGTACCTGACAAACATCGCATACCTCCAGTTTGCAACTGAGCCATTCTTGGACTCAGAACCCAGACAGCCAGCCAGCCAATCAAAGTTCATCCCTCCCATAAACAGTCCAGGGCAACTTAGGCCCTAGTCTTTGGCATAACTCAAGGCCCTCAGCTAGACTTTAATATTGTTAGAGAAAGCATATCTCCCTGTTAAGTGTTTAGGTGTCTGTTATAGAGCCCAGCAATGCCGTCAAACGCAGGAATGGCTAACAGAGAAGGGGACGTCAACTTGTGCTTTGTGCAAGTCTCCAACCCCCAGTTAACACTTTGGCTTGGCTTGGCTTGGTTGTGGTGCTCAGTGAATGACAATAACTCAATCTGAGGGGTCCACCAGGTTATGTCCTTCTTTGTCTGAGAATGGAAATAGAGATGGCTTTCGAAATGTCATGCCTCTTCAAGTAATTGGATGATGGACAAAGTCCCAAAAAAGATTGTGTCAGTTAACTTCTATCACACTGTGTTCTCTCTTTTGGATTTCTTGACCCTTGAAGCCAGACTGATAGGTTGTTCTGAAACATCAGTTCAGAATTACTACTCTATGCTGCACAATATCCAGAAGAGCACAGACCTCACATGACAATTTGGTGATGCAGGCGTTGGTTTGGATCCGCGTGATCAGGTTCAGAGTGATCCAATTTGGTGCTTCCTACACAAATTGAGGACAACCTCACACATTTAAGTGCCAAATTTAAGGGAAAAACCTTGTCTTGCATTTGAGGAAATATGGTACGTCAACTAAATAGTAGTCCAAACTGTTCAATGAGAACCAAAATTAGCTTCATGATTTACAGTACATCATCAAAATCAGTTACAAGTTTTATTTAACATGAACCCAGTTTATCATGTTTCCTTGCTGTAGTCAGGAAGATGTAACTTGAATGGTGAACAAAATCTTCCAAAGAAGTGATTTTTACAAAACACAATTACAATTAATTATCACTTTAAAAATGCCGATCTCCCCCCCACCAGAATGGTTCCACCTGGAGTAAGAAACCAATGACAAGTAATACTGCATAAACTCTGTAGTTCTGATAAAAACCATATGAAGATCCCATATAATAGAGGCAATAACCTTCAACCTACAGAAGTGGATTTTGTATAACAGCCCACATGTGCTAGTACAACATACAACTCACCAATGACTTATGTTCACCACTGGTCACCAGAACATCTGTATTTCTACCATACTCATGACTATACATAGTTTCAATTAAAATAAAAATTCACAAATGACTGAGTACCCAAGCCCAGAAACCTGAATTTACCCATGACAGTTACACAATATACCATGAGCAATCTGCCATACTTTATGAGAATGTTGCTTAGTTTACAATAATAAAACAAAAACTACAGCTGAAGCTGAATGGCAACAAAGCTAACGGCTCAAGATATGTCCTGTGGTCTTCTTGTGGTTCCACAAATAGCACCTGATTAACAACATGTGTTATCCATACCCCACAGTGCAGGTCTATCCCTATGCCAGCAGCCAACCCAAGCCACACACAGGCCACCAAAGTAACTGGAACCCTGAGACCAATTTTTTTAAATGCTATGAGCTTTACTAGCCTAACATCTTTTATGTCTCTCAAATGTTAATTAGACATTCAGTACAGATGTTTAAATTACAGAAACAATAAATTCCTTGTGTTTTAATAGGTATCTGGTAATCAGTAAGTGTACAACAGGTCTCATTCTTTAAAATATCCTGTCACTATCTACACAACTGTTCAACTTCAGACATAGGTAGGCATGGTTATGTCATCAATGAACTGAGAGAATGTTCTCCCAAAATATGGCAAATTTCCCAAAGGTATATCCTGTATACTACTGCCGTTACCTAAGACAGTGTAAAAGAAATGCAGTGTTTGCCACAGTATGACTTTGTTTTTTTATTTTAATTTGAAAACTATAATTAAACTTACTTTAATGTCCAAGACAGGCCCTTCATGAGATTCAAACACCAATCGTTCTACACCATCTGACTTCCGGTCCTTTTTGCGTTTCTTGGAGGACTTGTGCTTCAATGCTTTACTGTTTGTTCCTTCTCCGCCTTCCTGAGCCATGTCAGAGGAAGACGCTGAATCTCGGTCCCAGTCATCTTTGCCATCTGCGCTGTGAGTAAGCAGATGTGCTTCAGTTTTTTCATCATGTTTGTTCCTTCTGGCAAAGTACGGTTCTCCATCACTTGTGTCAGACACAAGGGTTGAGATACTGTTCTCATCTTGTATGGCTATTTGAGGTACGATGCACTGCCCCACTAAACGTCCTGGTAAATGTGACTGCACAATAGAGTCAGGACGTAAATGAGAAGGACTTGAGGTAATATTTTCATTTGGTTCAATACTGACCTCAGGCCACTGTGTCTCACGACTTGGAATACCTTCAAAGGGATCATGGAGGCTACTGTGGTCCTCTACTTCAGGGAAGATCAATCTAGAAGGCTTATCTAATTTGTGTATCAGATCCTCTCCTTTTGGCTCAGTGCCTTTTTTCACGCTTCCTGCACAGTCTGTCAAATAAAGTTCATGTGAAGTATTTGAAGACCTTTGAATTATCTGCTTATTTAGACTATTTGCAGTAGTGAGTTCTTCTTGTGGTTTATTAGTGTTATCAATTTTTTCTACAGCTAGTGGTTTTACCATAACAAAACACTTTTGTAAATTCCACTGCACTGAGTTTAGTTTTGGATCAAAATGCTGAACCTTAGTGGGTGGGCTTTCTACTTCATGTGATTTCCTCTTCCCTACAACATCAATATGTTGCCTAGTCCTTGAAGAAATAGCAGAAGTTAGAATTTCAGGAGACAACTGTACATCGCAGTTATTTCCCTTCAGCAGACATCCTGAGTTAGAAACCACTGTTTTCTTCAGCTGCCTAGCATGCAATGTAATTTCATCAACTGCACGTGTTTGCTCTATTTTCGCTCTCCCTTTTCTTCTTGTACTCATTTCAGCTACATTTTCATCCACAACATCTGACTGTATCTCCTGAGAGTCAGATGTACTTCTAGAAAATGATCGTCTGCTCTTGTTTTCTGTGGGTTCTTCTTGAGAATCTGCAACATACTCATCAACAACATCTGTTTTTACTGTAAGCTTCCTTTTACGGGTAACTCTACTTACACAATCAGGAGGTTCCGATTCATCAGAATTAATGAAACTTTTTCCTTTAGATGACTGCACTTTTTCCTTGCTGCAGACTGTGTCTGCAACACCCTCGAGTTCAATTTCCACATCCTTCTGAGACCTTGTTTTTGCATCCCCTCTGTTTCTAGGGACACGAGTACCAGTCTGAGAAGACAACTGTTCAACTGATTTACTAACATTTCGGTTTCTTGGGGAATGTCTTGCTGATGTGTTACATGAAGTCAAACTGTCAGTTTCTGATTGTTTATTGCTTTTTGTTAAACCCTTGGTCCTGCCTGGTGAAACACTCTCTTTTTTGTCTTCACCCATGTCATTACCAGACTGTGAAAATTCCTGTTCACACTTTATGTTTCCTACTCTCTGCACGGCAAGTTTGTTCCTGCTTCTCAGTTCCTTTACTGTACTTCTGATTAAGGCATCTGCACAAACAGGTTTCTTTATGGTGGATTCACATTTACTTCCAGTGATCTCTTTCTCTTGACTACCAACAGGTCTACAGGAATCATTTTCCATGGCAATTCCAGTCTTGTGCTGTTCATCGGATTGCTTCTTTTTACCACCCGAGTGGCCTTCCTTGCCCACATTACGTTTTTGTTTTAAAATCCGCTTCTTCAGACTCACGACTTTTGGAGATGAAGAATTCTTTGCAGGCTGATGAGATTCCTCGCGAAAATCTGAAAGACTGGGACCCAAAGACCATCTGACCTTACCAGCACCATCACTGGCCACCTGATCTAATTCTACTTTCAAAGAAGGTGCTTCACCAACACCACCTAAAATCTCACTATGGCCACTGTGACCTGAATAATGAATCACAGCAGAATCCTCCCCTCTAATCTGAGAGCTGGTCTTCATGACAGAAGTGCTATCGGTTTTCTTACACTCTTTTGGTTTCTGTTTTGGAAATGAGAGGCAAGTATTTTGCAGATCCACTGGCAACATTACCATAGGAGCTGATGCAGATGCAGCTCTATCACTTGTACATGAAGTCCCCAATGACTGGTTGCTGCTGATTGTTAGAAAATCCATATCTGTTTGTTCAGTATTAGAAATACTGCCCAATTTCATTTTGTTAAAAAGAGCGTGAGATGACACCACTTCTGTTGGACTTACACCCTGCAAACCTGTTGATTCTGGTGAATGTCTGCAAGTAGCATCAGTTGTTAAACATAGCTGCAACTCTGTGTACAATTTAAGTTTCGTTTCCATCAATTTCTGGATTTCTCTGTCTATTTCTAACATTTTCAAAAACACATCTTTATTGTTCGAACTACTTGAAGATTCTTGAACATCATTCCCTGGGTTAATTCCATCATCATTCTGATCACCATCAATACAAGTAGATGTGACAATGCTTGCATTAAGGTTGTTTGTGTCAACTTTAGCAAGATTACTAACACAAGCTGATACTTCACTGTCCTTGCTGCCTCCTCCAACTTTCTGCACTCTATCTAATTCTAGGCTTATGTCATCAGGCTTGGCTAAATTTATTTGATTTCTGCTCTTCTTTGGCTTCTTATTGACATATAAGGCTGGTCCTTGGAAACTGGGCCTCATTCCATCCGAAGAACACAAAAGTTCTGAAGTACCTTGTGACGTTTGTACATCTTCAGAGTTGAGAGGCCGAATTATTAAATATGGTGGAGACTTTTCCTTTGAGACAGATGCTGTACCAAATTTGTTTGCACTAACAGACTCATTGCTATTTGACAGCTTTGATAAGTCATGCTCTTTGGTTACTTTACTTGATGAAAAGTAATCTCTGAGTGACTTTGCTAGTTGTGGTGACAGATGATGTGATTTTTCTATAAGCTGTAAAATTTTCTGAACATCGTAAGAATCAAGCTCCTCAGAGAGCTGAGCCTGTATGCCTACTTCTACTGTAGTCACTTCCCTTACTGGATTACAAATGACAGATGACTGAGTCTGAGACAAGCTATCCACATGTTGGGGTTCTGGAAAGACTGTGGACGTATCTGAAATAAAAACATTGTAAATAAACACATTGTAATTCTTTCTCTATCACAGTGAGCAAAAAATTACAAGCAAATACAAGGCATATCCAACAAGCAAAGTTTCCAAGCCTGTGATTTATGCGTTAATTAAGCACTTTATTTTTCAGTAGAAAATAGTACTTGTAGGGGGTAACACACAACAGATGCCACCAAGTCAGTCAGTCAGTCAGATGATATTCATGGATAAGATGATGTGCAATACCAACAGCGCTCAAAACTTGGCCCTGTGAATAAGTTTGCAGTGTGATGTGACCATGATGGGTGCAATATGCTTCCCCATAAGATTGCATTGCCATATTGATATGCCAGAAACAGGCGCACAGTTTGAAAATGGGCATTAATGACAATAATTATATTATTATTATTATTGGTTGTTGTTGTTATTGCACCAGCCACCCCAGCACATCAAGGGCAAATGTGAACACAGCAAGAGTCGAGGAACTGATATGGAAAAACTGAGGCAACATTTGAGAGAGGGCACCGATTCCACAGCAAGAAGCGGAAATGGCTATTTGTGAATGCAAGAGAGCCCAAACGCTAAAAGCCACGGAATTTTTACACTCATGCCAAAATGGTACAAATGCATAAATTTGGAGTTTACAATGAAAAATAATTATACTTCAATGGAATAAACAAGCTACATTCAACAGTGAAATGGCTTCTTATTTAATTTTCAAAAAAACTGAGAACTTCATTTACTGAATACCCTTTTTTAATTCTTCTTTCTGTATGCAATGTTGTACACATTTAATGATACAACCACCACACTGCCTCATTTCATTTTGCTCATCACATTTCTCTTTAAAAATTTTGAAAAAATTAAGATGTTTTAAAAACAACAGTAACATATCTACTCATAAAAAATGATGATGATATTAAAGCCATAGAACAACTACCACCAATGATATGAGTTTTGGATCTTTTGTCATTTGCCTTTTACCAACCTATAAATATAAAGAAGTAAATACTGTAAATAAAATTACACTTCTATACATGGTTTTTTATGGGTATAAAACTTTATCTCTCATTTTAAGACAATAACACAGGATGCTCAGCAGAACATTTTATGGTGGAGGAACTGACAAGAAGCTGGAGAAAGATTCACAAGGAGGAGCTTCATTATTGGTACGTTTCCTTCAAATATAATTATCATGTTCAAAATCAAGGAGAATGAGGGTGGTATGGCACACAACATGCATAGTGGAGATAAGAAATGCACACAGACCTCAAATGACAACCTGGTATGACATTAACTTGAAAGATCCACACACAGACAGACAGACAGACATACAAAGTGACATGCATACACATGTGGATGGATAATATTAAAATAATTACAAAATGCAGAGTTGGGGGGAGTGAGCTGAACTGATCCAGCTCATGATATGGACCAGTAGCAGACTCTTATGAAAACAGCAATGAACCCTCATACTCCATAAAAGATGGGAATTACTGCTCCAGTACATAAATAACTATTAGCTTCTCTAGAAGACCCTGTTCCATGGAGTTAGTTTTCACCAGGGATGTGAGAAGCAAGAATTTTGGAAGTACTTTACCACTTCAGTGAGGTTATTAGTTGATGATGCTGTGGCTGGGGCAGTAAGAGAAAAGTTGACAAAAATAACCCACAATAGAATTAGAAGGAAAAATATAGTAAGACTGCACTGCAACAGGGCTCCAGAAATATAATTTTCCATCCAGGTTCTGGAAAAATAGCGACAATGCCTTATACTCAGTATATGGAGAAGTGACTTATGTTTGTTGGTAGACATGTTTGCCTATCATTTCTAAAGCCCTTATTGTGATTTTTTGTTCCCATTCAACTTCACATCCTTTACAATGACAGGGCATCCTTGATCCTAAATGTGTAACCATGGCACCCAAATGGAAAGTAAGTTAGGATTTATAACAATGATCCTTCAACAAAGCAATGTGTTTGAGTGGAAATATAATGTGTTACTTCAATATTAAGATGCATCTTTTTTCACAATTTTTTAAACTGAAAATTTGGGTGTATCTTACATTTGAGGTGTAACTTTTTGCTCCTAAAAAAATCTCAAAACATCATTTTCCTCAAAGAACAAGTAACCTTGCTAAAAGAATAGTAAATTTTACAGGCACAAATGTATTTCCTTGCAAAAACTGTTGAAATTTTAAACTCATTAATAAACTCTGTAAAACATTTGTCTAGAACTGTTCCAACACTACACACTATATAATGAAGTTAGAAGTTGTTATAAAATCAAACTATATTCCAACATGTTTCAAAGGTGGCCACCACCAGCAGGGAAAATTCACTTTTATAAATTAAAATACCACTATTGTAAACTGTCTTATTACATAATGATATAAGTGTGTATAATCATGCACACATATATTAGATCCACTTCACATCACTTATCAACATAGAACATGGTAAGCACAGATGTGAAGTATTGTGGAAGTTGTCGAACAACACAGAGATCCAGGATGTAGAAGTTCTGGCAGTAGCTGTCACTGTGGCAACCATGTAATTATATTGCACTTGTAATTTTATAATAACACACTAAGTCAGGATCAGTCCTGCAAAAAATTTTGATTAACCATGTGTGAAAACCTAAACAAAAACATTTTACATTGTATGATAAATAGGAATATATACTTACTATACACTAGTGTGTGTGTCTATGCAACACCAACTATGTGTGTCCGGGCATGGTCAGGTGTAATGATGAGTCTGGAGGTCCTGTTAGGTAGGGCATGCACCTGCACTAACCGAAAGAGTGCACTGACCTCTTGCATGTTTTGTTCCTCTACAAGTTGTCCTTTCCTTGGTATTCAAGTATACTGTAGTTCTATCAACTATTAAGTCTTATACCTTTCTCACAAGATCTTTGAAGGTTCATGAAGTTTATAGGGCCATACTCATGCCAATTATTCAAAATACGCATAGCACATGATGATTTTAGGTTGTTGTTCTTAATATATATATATATGTTCGTCACAGCAGGCGCTTAAGACATCTACCTATATGATAGATGGATAGATGTCTAAGAGCTTGCTGACAGATTCATCCTGACTTTGGGTGTTAGTATAAAATTACAAGTACAATACAATTACATGGACTCCATAATGCGAACTACTGCCAGAACTTCTACATCCTGGATCTCTATGGTGTTCAACAACTTCAGCAATACTGTGCATCTGTGCTAACCATGTTCTATACTGATACATGATGTGAAGTGGATCTAATATATGTGTGCATAATAAGAGAGTTTACAATAGTAGTGTTTTAGCTTGTAAAAGTGAACCGTTCCCTGATGATGGTGGTAGCTGCCACCAAAACATGTTGGTGTGTGTGTGTGTGTGTATATATATATATAATATGTAATAAACCAACAAATGCACATTAATAAAATACGTTTTATCAGATATGTTATTCACCAACATGTTTCAGTCGCAGAAGGGACTGAAATGTGTCAGTGAGTAGTACGTGATGAAACACATTTTGTTGATGTGCATTTTTTGGTTTATTACATACTATAAATATTCTTCAGTGCACAAATATGGAACATATGATGTTGGAATATGGTTTGATTTTATAAAAACTTTTTTAAAATCATTATATACTGCATACTACTGGAACCACTTTTAGCCAAATAACTTCATAAACATGCAAGGTATAAGCAACAATGTTAAATTCCTGTAAAACATATGTACTCCCTTCTAATTTCACCCAAATTTTCTTTCCTGAACCCCCTTTTTCAAAGTGGGGTGTGTCTTAAATTCAAAGTAATATATTATCACAACAGAACATACCATTTGTGGCTTCATGTTGTGCTTGTTCTTTAATTTGTGAAGTCTCATCCTCAGCATCATCATCATCAAACTTCTCAGTCTTCACCACCACTTTAATGCAATGTATTTCCGGAATGTCATCATGGGTTTCATGGTTGCTAGCAACATCACTACTGGATAACTCAAACTGCACGCTTACTTCAGCAGCAAGACTGCTGTTTTCTGTGCTACCATCTTTATCTAGCACATGACTTTTCACTATGCTCAAACAATCTCCAGCCTTCTTCTTAGCTTCCTCAGTGACTGGTACGTGAGTCACAAACTTGCTGTCATTATCACCAGAATCAGAAACTAGGCTTTCAACCACAGCAGAATTGTCTTCTGCTACAGACAAATTATCTACACCAGGCAGGCCATCAACATTGTCTTGAATCCCTCCAGATGGAACAATTTCTGCTGCATTACAGAAGCCACTTTTGACAATTTCTGCAGTATCATTTGTATGAATATTCTGTTCTGCAGTAGCAGAATGAATAATTTTTTTACTTGACATGAAAATGTCATCTAGGTTTGTACTTTCTGCATTATCACCACTAAAAACAAAACTTTTACCCACTGCTTTACTTGAAAAATCACCCTCCTCAGAAATATCAATATCAACACTTTCATTCTGATTTCTGTCTGTTTCCTTGTTCAGTGTTTCATCTTCAACACTACAACTATTCCCTTCATTTCTATTTATCCGTAAATTTAAGTTCTTGCCACTGTTGGAAGTGTTAAAATTTGTCTTTATATTGTCTGGTACACTTGGTCTGTCAATGATAGAGGTAACATAATTTTCTTTAGATAGTTTGAAGTCTTCAGCTTTAATTTCATTTTCACCAGGACCAGTGTCATCAGTAGCAACAGTCATTCCTCCAATGATGCCACTTACTGAAGCATTCAAATTATTAATCCCATCTGCAAATAAAATATTTTTAGGATTACTGGAGCCTTCTAAAGATTTATCAGCAGCTGCACCACCTTGTAACTGTTCTTCATTATCTGCCAATGGTTCACACGAATATTCAGAGCCTTCAACAGGTCCATCAGCAATAAAGGAACCTTCTGACTGTTCAACAGCATCTCTAGAACCTTCTAACATCTCTTTAGCTTGACCATCATTTGCTACAACGGAAGCTGCGATACTATCACCAGTTGTAATATGAAGGCTATCAAATCCATCTTGTTGAGAAGCGTCAATCCATTTTTCTTCACTACAGGATTCCACTATGTCACAGCTGCTTGAACAGTTAGTAGAAAATCTTTTTATGATGGACTTCTCTTGCGAGGTATTACTTAAATGTTTATTAGAATGGACATCAACCTTACTATTCAAAATTTCCCTGGGCATCACAGGTACCTCCTGAGAAAAGTCAGAATCAGTCATTTCATATGTCGATCTAGCATGTGCTTCACTTGCTTCTGAAGCTACCTCTTGATTCAGTGGTTTGTGTGATGTTATAGCAGGATTAGGCTCTGTTTCTAACTTAAGGTGTTGATCTGCTTCGCTGCCTGTTTTTCTGATGCATGGAATGCCAGGCACATTTCTGTTCTCCCCAGCTACAGCTTCAGATTCAGTGGATGACATGACCATGTAATCAGGAAATTCAAGAAACGTGTTCCCAAATTCAACACTACTGTTCATGAATCCTTCTGCCAGTGGTATGTAATTTGGCCATTTATCAGATTCATTTCTAGGCTTCTTGGCTGTTGCACTTTCTTCAAGTCTTACCTGTTGTTCACACTTCATTTCCCCTTTCAGTACCTCCTCAGTTTGTCCTGTTCCTGCATTAATCAATGATCCACTCAGTCGGCAATCTGGTCTATGATGGCCTACTGGGAAGTTTCTTTCATCTTCACTTTCATCCACTGTATTACCACTATCCAATGGTTTAATTTCACTATCTACAGCTGCTCTCTTGATATTTTCTTCCGACAGTAAAGCAACTTGGAGAGCTTGAATATTCTGCAAATCATGAACACTGCTCTCAGTGTCAACAGTTATGGGCTGAAAATCCATAGATTCTGCATTATCCAGGAGATCCAACTGCAAGAGGCTCCCAAGCTGCTCAATAACTTCCTGCGGAAGATGGGACAAGTTGATTTCAATGTCAGTATCTAACAAGGAACTTGTTTCTTGTACTGGCTCACCAAGGCCCTGATTTTCTACATCCTGACCTCTAATTCTTGACTGAGCCAACCCTCTTAGCTCCCGGGACAACAAAAGTCGATGCTCTTTCATAAGATGATCCATTGCAAATTCAAATTTTCTGGATCTGGGATTATTTATTAAGTCTTTCAAATTATTCTTTCCCATTTTTAAAAATTGCTGGATGATACGCTGCTTCAAATTTTTAAGAGTTTCATTTGGTTCATTCTGGTTGATGTGGAAGAGTTTTGCACAAGAGATCTTTTTGTTTGTACCAGCCTTGGTATGATCAGAATCATCTACTGCATCTGAAATGCCTAGTGATACTGAACCTGACTGGGCATGTTGATCAGAGTGCAATGCCCGATCTTCACCAACTGCTGGCTGCCCCTGGAAATTTGTCTCAGAGGTGCATCTGCTCTGGTCATAAATGCAGTGAGGCTCTGGTTCAATTGATTTGGAAGAATTTTTCAATCCTGTTTCCCTTTCATGGCTGCTAATCATACTAATCCTGTCCACATTATCCAGCACTTCTGTATTATAAGTACCAAATGTACAAAACACATCCTCTGAACTATGCACACCTATCTCTGCTGTACTTAATAACCCTTCAAATTCATTTGTGGAATTTGTTTCAACTGTATAATATCCTGTTTCATCCATTTCTGATGAAGGACCAGTTCCAGATGTGGTCACCATTCCAATCACTTTTAAATCACTCGGTGTTAATCGTAAGTCTGCATAATCGGACTTCTCCAACCTAACAGGGTTGGCTTTGTTAAGTTCTACCACTTCTTGTTCTTTGTTGGAAAGAAGATTTTCTAGGACCTCTGATTTTTCATTCTGGAATGAAAGCAAACAGCTCTTTATTTTGTCAGTGGTTTGAGCAAGAGTTTTCTTGCGAGCTTCTTCAGAACCTAAGGGTGGGCTTGTAACTTTCCTCTGTAAAGATGACTGATTTCTTGATGAGGAGGAATGTCCTTTTCGCTTTCTCTTTTTTGATACTGATTGTCCTGCAGCTTTGCTGTGCCCCTGACTGGGACTGAATGGGTGTCGTGAACCACGCTTTTTACGGGCAACTTGCTCTCTTCCGTATGTGCCACTATATTGATCTGCCTTATTCCAATGAACAGGATTCCACTGCTGTGGAAATGTTAACTGAGGGTAATGGTACTGGTTATAATTCTCATACTTGTTATAGTGACTATTCCAGTAGCCTGAATTCTGGTTACCTCCACCTCCTGGTGCCCCACATTCTCTTCCTCTTCTCCCCCAGTTATTGCAGTTGTAGCCACTCATTTGAAATCTACTGTTACAACTTCACAGCCCACACATGAGATTTCATAACTTCCAAATTCAAGTTCACAAACAGACTTCAGTTTCTGGATAACATAAGTTTCCAGATGCCATATTTACAGTTCCCCTAGATAACATACAAGCACATTAATATTAAAGCCATTACATGCAGAAGTACAAAATTATACATATATTATTACACACTGTAGCACCCAAAGAATCCAAGCCACATATGTAGTAACATTACTATTAATAATCAATTGGCAGAAAATATTATTCCATCAAAAAGAAATGTTTCAAGAGAAAGCTGAATATCATATGTGAGGGATGAATTGATTGGTACAATATACCACAAGAAGGGCAGTTGGTAGTGTTTAATAAGACACTATACAAAAATATGATATGGTGTACAGTAGCATAAATAATGAGTTAGGGGAACCCCCTGACATGGGCGGCGAACCTATGGCATGTGGAAAGATTTCCTTGGCACAAAGCATTCACTGCTGTCCCAGGTTTTTTTATTTCTTTTGTCCAAACAGTGTGTCTATATTGTGAAAAATGTGTGTATAAAACACACATATCCCACTGCACAGAGACTGCACATGAATTACAGCTGCTACCAAATAATACTGCGAGTGAAACATTTTAATACAAATTGGAAGCTGTGCAATGTTAACTGAACATTTACCATTGAGGTGCTGACCTGGTGGTGATTGGGTGAATACGTAACATTGGACAAAACATTGTACAATCCTCGCAATAAACTGCTGCCCCAAGTGTCCTAATGAGAACTAGATGAGCATTCCCTTCCCAGTACAATGGCAGTTGCAGTGTTTTGTTAACTACCAGTGAATGGTTAGCACTCACACTCTGTTTTTGTTGTTTTGTGAGTGAACAGTAAATACCTTCTGACAAAAACCCAAAGAAGGCAATAACAAATGTCTTCATACAGAAATGAAAATTCCAAAGTAAGTGACAATACTTACACAGTTATTAATTTAACTACAGCATTTCCTTGAATCTGAGCTCCATTTTTTCACACTTTAAAATTCCTTCCATTGAGGTTTGCCTTACACTTGATGGTGTCTAGAATTAATGTCTAAAAGCCAGTAGGAGTCTTAGGCTGCAGCCACATAGAGCATAGCGCACGCGATGTACGCCATGTTTGCTATGCATGGGAAAATAGCTGCCTTTACGGACAACGTAAGGGGCCACATAAAACTGCATATGCTATGTAGGCGATGTAGCTACGTCGCTGTGTTGTTTGATTCGTGGCTATATTTTGAAACGTCGCGGGGGACAGACATGCGCAGTAGACCCCATGCAGCCAGCAATATGTAATTTGTTGTCTGTTGCGTCAGTTCAGAAATACGTTTAATTGAGTTTGTGTGTTGTGTATATTATGAGTAATGTTCCTGGAGCAATTAATTGAAGAGGTGAGGAAATATCCATGCCTCTGG
>Ga0131853_10005958_pt1 | contig 22017 bp, 15 predicted proteins | sample TergutLab28metaG_FD_92764 | JGI IMG/M metagenome (GOLD analysis project Ga0131853, IMG submission 92764) | Labiotermes labralis P1 segment gut microbial communities from Petit-Saut dam, French Guiana - Lab288 P1 (version 2) (version 2) | ecosystem: Host-associated > Arthropoda: Insects >... | reverse complement strand
GAGAAGTGTGTGGAGTCCCAAGGGAACTACTTTGAGGGTGATTAGGTGTCCAACGCTCCAAGTAAGCCAGTTTCTTTTTCCCGGCCAAAGGTCGGATACTTTTCTAACAGACCTCGTATGTTTGTTATCCATCAAGTGTTTTATCTTTCTTCTTATGGTCTGCTTAGAGACCCCAAGGACAGCTCAGGTCCAGCAAACTTTTAACAGAACTGTTTCATGTGAGCTTGTTGACATTTTCATTTCCTCATACACCAGCTTGCCCAGGGAACCAATACACCCCCACAGTGTGCTGGGTAGAGATGTCATTCATTTATTCAGTATTCCAGAGATCCAACAAAGTGGATATAGAACATGTCATTAAAATAACAATAGGCACAGTAAAAAATGAGTTATGAATATAAAATACAAATAATATTTGTAATATAATACATAAATAAGACATCAAGTTTGTACAAGGAAATGAGATAAGATCATACTTGACGATCAGTGAATACTTATACAATGTACCGTAAAACAGAAACACCAAAACTAATGCCAATATAATAAGCAATTTTTGAAATAAATACATAATTCATGATTGATTAGAATATTCTTCCAATCTGTAGAATGAATAGGTGTACAAAAGTTGTTTTAGAGCAATTTTAAACTTTTTTAGGATATCAGCAACATACTTAATCTCTCTGGGTAAATTATTAAAGATATTTATCCCTGAATAATAAGCTCTCTTTTCATATACAGTTAAGTTTGCTTGGGGCAGGTATGATTTATTTTTTTGTCTAGTGCCTATATTGTGATTCTCAGTGTTTGTCAAAAAAAAGTTTTTGTTTTGAACTAGGAACATTGGTAAAGATAAGAGGCAACATTTTAAATTTCTTAAATAAATTTCTACATGAAATTCTATTCCAGCCTCCTTTCATAATCCTAATTGCCTCTTTCTGCATGCTAAAATTGTGGAACTATGCGACGAGTTTCTTTAGAATATAATTCTGTAACTCATAGGGAAGTAAAAAAAGAATGATAGATTATTTTTACTGCCAAGGTAGATATGTATGTTTTAACATTTCTAATTATATAGCAAGTTGTACTCAGTTTTTTTCACAAGTTAATCAATATGGCTATTGCAAGACAATGTACAACCCATCATTAAGCCCATGAATTTAGTGTAAGAGCTATTGGTGATTAAATTATTGTTAAAGCCAATATTTAAGTTGATTGACATATTTCTCTTAGTGTATATAATTTGTTTTATTAAAATTTGGAGATAATTGGTTTGCTTTGAACCATTCATTTAAACCTTCGTAGTTGTACTGCGCATGTTGATAGTATTAAGTCCTTTATTTGTCCAACTATTGTACGCACATTATTATAAAATTGTTAAACAGTTAAAATCATTTAAAATTACAATAGTTGCTCCAGCATGTTTCGGTTTATATAAGCCATCATTAGGGAGCTCTCAGCATGTGCTTTGCTGAAGTTACAGTGTTGACTTCGGTTACATATCGTTATTTGAAGTTACCGGTATTGTGGCTGCATATTTTGTTCAGTCTGCAATGAAGGGACCGTCGTTAATATTTCGAGTAAAATGAAGGTTAAAGAAGGTCAGCATAGAGAAAACTATCAAATGTAAACAATCAATTGGACTGACCTTGTTATGCGTGTGGATCGTGCACTGTGCAGATTGAAACATTTCCAATATGCCGAGCAGATGGACCTGGGGGAGGGGTCGAATCACGTCGTCCGAGGGAGCGTGCCGTCAAAGCCACCATCACTTCACCCCCTAATCCAAATCTCTCCTCAACCGGTCACGGTGGCACACGAGCAGCCCATAGTGACCGTCACCAGGAAGACGGCCAGACCTGAGAAGCCGGAGCCCAAACCCACAGCAGCCCCTAAGCCGGCTACTGGGAAGCCCAAGAAGAAAGCAGCCGTGAGTGTCAAAACGACGGCCGCCAAACTCACAACACCCAACCTGGTGGTCCCCACCCAAACTTCCACCTCCCCACTCCAGGAAATCTCTGATCTCCTCGATCACCTTCCCCTCCAAGCATGTGTGGAGCTGACTCGTCGGCTTCTTACGTCCATCACCCTCCCCACAGGGGCAGTTCGCCCGCGGAATGTCCTGAAGACTGCTATTCTGTTTGTGGCCGAATATGGCAGTATGCCCTAGGAGAACGGAGCGGGGTAAAGCCTCACGCCTCGCCTGCTGGAATGCGGACGCAGGGAGCTTGAACGGGAGCATTTTCTCAATCAGCACGGTGTCGATTTTTTGTCTTAAGTGAGACATTCCTTAACCCTGGTCAAGCCTTCCGGCTTGCCAATTATGTCTGCCACCGCACAGACAGACTGATAGGGGGGTCGGCACAGCCATCCTGGTCCACCATGCTATAGTCCACCACTCAGTGCCCGTTCCGGGCCTGACCCACTTGGAGGCTACTGCCATTCAAGTCACATTTACCGGCAAACCGGTGATATTCCTTGCGGCTTACCTTTCGCCCTCCGTCCACTGATCGGAGCTGACGTGACCGCCTGTTTCGGCGGGGGATTGCCGGTCTTGATGGCTGGCGACCTCAACACCAAACACGTTTAATAGAACTCGCGCCTAAGCACGGGATGGGGGAAACTCCTACGTGATTATGCCGACGAGAAATCCTGTCTGATCTTAGGACCGGACACCCAAACCACCAACCCATACAACTCCTCCTCTACTTCCGATATCTTGGACTTCGTGATAACCCAAGAGCCCCTCATTTTTGGTGTGTCTGACTTCCTGCTCTGGACTAAGCTCGGACCACCTCCCGGTACTCATTGACACTGCGTGTCGCTCAACTTTTCACCACCCATCGGATCGCCCTGATTTCAGGCGCACTGACTGGGCCAACTTCCAAACTCACTTGGAAGATTAAATTCCTTTCGATCCGGAACTGGACAATGAGATGGCATTCGACACGTGCGTTGAGAACTCCTCCGGTGCCGTTCTGAAAGCTGTGGCAGCGTCTACTCCCAAGTGTCGTTCGCATGACGACCCACGGCCTCCCATACCGGCTGGCATTCAGGATGAGAAGCCTGAAGAACTGGCTGCGGAGGCAGTCACAGAACACCAGATACCCCGCTCTGAGAGCCGACGTCAACTGCCTGCAGAGGTCGGTGGCCCGCCGGCTCATCGAGGGGAGACACGACCAGTGGAGTGCGACAGTCGAATCCCTCGATTCCGAAGACCAATCACTGTGGAGGATGACCAAACTCCATCTCCCCCTGGTCATCCTGGGGGGAATCGCTCTCTCAGACTCTGAGAAAGTCGAAGCCCTTGCCGACAGTCTGGAGACTCACTTTCAGCCGGTGCCCGATCCTTCGGTCTCGCATTTATTGAGATGGTTTACATCGCGCTGAAGTCTTACCCCGACCCCTGCCAGCGAACACAAGTTAACCAACACTGACGAGGTTCACGAAGCCATCAGGAGTCTCAAATTCAGCAATGCTCCGGGCCCGAATGGTATCCCGAACAGGGCCTTGAAGTATTTTCCCCAGCGAGCAGTTTCCCTCCTGGCCCAGATCTTCAATGCGGTTCACCTCACCCATCACTTTCTTACAGCGTGAAAGCACGCTGTAGTGATCTCTATCCTTAAACAGGGGAAGGCAATGCCCTCATCCTATTGGTAAATTAGTCTCTTTGACACGATTGGTAAACTATTTGAAAATATCCTATTAGGATCTTACATGTAGTAAGCGAACGCGGACTGATGCGAGACAAGCAGTCGAGGCCATTGCCCATGATGGTCAAGTGAACTATAAGAATCGCGTTCGGCGCTGGTCAGCTGAGCACCTTTCGGATACATTGACAGGTTTTTCAGTGATTTTCCTCAGTTGTAAGGCAAATGCCACGGTATAGATGCAAAGTCGGGGCATGGCCCGCGCTTCCCTCCCCCAGGCATGGCTGCTTCACCTAAGCGCCTGACAATAGTCGTATACCTCCAGTTTGTGACTGAGCCAGTCTGGGCTCAGAACCCCGGCAGGCACTCAACAAAAGTTTATCCCACCCATAATTAGTCCAGGGCAACTTAGGCCCTAGTTTGGCATGATCAGTGAAGGCCTTTAGGCTGACTTTAAAATCGTTAGCGTAAGCATACCGCATTAGAGTTCAGGTGTCTGGTATAGAGCCCAGCAATGCGGTCAAACGCAGGAATCGCTAACAGACAGGAAGATGTCGACTTGCGCTTTGCACAAGTCTCTGACCCCAGTTAACATTTTGGCTTGGCTTGGTTTGGCTAGGCCTGCATTTGTCATTCACTGCTTACACTTGAGAGAGGAGTTATCATGAAAAAGAAGTAGGCAGTCTGCGGGACATCAGAAAGGAGTAACATCGTTCAACCACATATCCATGCTACACAAAGGAGAAGCGATGCAGCCCGGTACCGGACAATCCAGCTCCACATTAAACCTGCCGATACGCATCCATATCCCGACTGGACCAAGCACGCATGATCTGTGCAAGCATGACAGCAGCACAGTCAAAGCTGCCATCTGCACTAGTTCTACACCTTGCACCTCACTGCACACTCGTTTAACAGACGTGCCAAACGCATCACTAACGTGAGACCAGTAGCAGATGCTAATTACGGCGTGCCTGCTGCAACTCATGTCGCACTACTGTACAAATTTAGAGACTTAAATAAATATATCTCCTCCGATTGTCTCCACCTTGTCGTGGTGGGGGAGGAGGCTTACGGGCCTCAATGACCTAATGGGCTCTGCCAGCGGGAACTTTATGTTCCTGGTAGGGCCTCCCAAGCCAAACAGGCTGTAAGAGAGAGGCCAGACTAAGACAAACTGGTCCTCCAACAATGGGAGTTTTGCAGATGGGTTGGTAACCCTCCCAAGGAAAACAAAGTATTCAAAAGCAAAGACGCACAGCCTTGGATATCGGCGGATGACAAAAGATCTGGCATGAAAAAGGAAAAAGACACGGACTACATGAAACACTAAATGTAGCCGCATGGAATGTTAGATCTATTGGAAACAAGAAATCTGAACTGGTAGAAGAAATAAAAATCAGAGGTATAAATGTAGCAGTGGTATCTGAAACAAAGAAAAAACTAAAAGGAAGCAAAATGATAGGTGACTATACAATGCTATACAGTGGAGCTTCCCAAAAGACACGAGCCCAATCAGGCGTAGCTTTAATAATAGACCAAAAATGGACTTCTCGAATCACAACTACTTATTTGTCAACGACCGCATAATAACTGTTTGCCTCAAAACCAACAGAGGGCACATAACTATAATAGGAGTTTATGCCCCAGGAGAAGGTAGAGAAGAAGAAACGATTTGTTTCTACAATCAACTACAAAAAGAAGTTGACAAATATAATAAGAATGACAGCCTAATAATATCCGGAGACCTCAATGCTAGAGTTGGAAACCAGCCAATACCAAATGGGGTAGGAACCTTTGGAGAAGACTGCGTGAACAGAAATGGACAAGCATTAAGAGAATTTGCAGCTTTCAACGATTTCAAAATTGCCAACACTTTTTTTCAGAAAAAAAGAAATTCACAAATATACATGGAGTGCTTGAGGATCTAAAACTATTATTGACTATATTATAGTCAACAGAAGACTAAAAAATTTAGTACAAGATATTAAGATTTTCCGAGGCTGTGACATAGGATCAGATCATTTCCTTGTGACATCTCGAATTAACCTATTAAGCAGATGGAAACAACAAAGCAACAATAGCAAATTGGCAAATGAATTTGTATACAAAGTGTACCTATTACAAGAAGAAAGTATAAGAAGATTATATCAAAAAAGACTAGCCAAAAACCTAAGTGAATACCCTAGGGCCTCAACAATAGACAAAGAGTGGGAGAACAAAAATTGCTATAAAAAAGGCAGCCATCGAAGCAATAGGAACAAAGAAAAAATATAAAAAAAAGAAAGGTCTAAGAATCTGGAATGAGATCAAAAATGCCATTGAAAACGAACAGCTTATGAAAAATACCTACAAAACCCTAATGTAGAAAATTTTGAAACATATAAAATAAAAGTGAACGTAGCTAAGACAATAGTTTCTAAAACACATAAAGAATCTTGGGACAGATTCATAAGCAGGATAGAATCTGATATTTTTGGCGAACAAAGATGGCCTATAAAGTACTAAACACCTCAATCGAACAAAGACACTATTGAAATTAATAACACAAAAGATCAAAAATGGATAAACCACTATAAAAATTTATGGTGTACGAATTCCCCACATAACGACAGTGATGAACCAGAAACAACCACAACCCCATCAGCAGGAATAGATGAAATCTCCGATGAGGAACTCGAACAGAGCCTGAAATCAATGAAAAATAGTAAAGCAGCTAGACCAGCTGGATTAAATTCTGAGCTCTTCAAATATGGGGGACCCGCCCTCTCAAACCGCTTACTTGAGTTAATAAAGAAGTGTTGGAAAGAAAGATCGATCCCAGAAGAGTGGGGACAAGCAAGAGTAAAATCCCTATTCAAAAAAGATAAGCGTGATGAAAGTTCGAATTACGGATGTATCAGTGTTTTAAATAGGGGTTACAAGATATACGCTAAGATAATTACACAACGTTTCAAAACTATATTAGAAGCAATATTACTTGAAGAACAAAACGGATTCAAAATAGATCATGCATTGACAATGAATTTACCATTAAACAAACAATAGAAAAAAGAAGAGAATTCAACTTGGAAACTCACATAGCCTTCCTGGATTTAGAAAAAGCTTTCGATAAAGTAAATTGAAACCAACTATGGCAAATTCTTAACAAAAGAGGCATACCCTATCATTTAATTGAAGTCATTAAAGTCCTATATAAAAATACCAGTGTACAAATTCTTGATAAAATATATATTAATCAAGGAGTACGATAAGGGTGTAGTCTATCACCGGCTCTTTTTAACATTCACATAGATGACCTCCTAAGAAACTGGAAACACAAAGCTGACGCTGGTATAAAGCTTAAAAGAAACACATACCTTAACACATTACTCTTTGCTGACGACCAAGTAATAATACAAGACTGAAGACAAACTCCAGAAATCTATTTACTAAACCAAATGAGCAACGACTACAACCTCAAAATATCTATGGAAAAAACAAAAATTATGGCTTTTAAAGGAAAACACCTACTGCGTTCTAAAATAGAAATAGATGGAACAATATTAGAACAAGTGAAACAATTTAATTATTTGGGATGCGAACTGAGTTTAGACGGTGAGCCAGATTTTGACAAAAAAATAAACAGATTACAAGGAACATGCGGCATTACTGGAAAACACTTAAAGAAAACCCGTACAGAAACACAAATGAAATTTTATAAAGTTGTAGCTAGACCATCACTACAGTATGGCTGCGAAACATGGGTAACCACGCAGAGAGACATGACTCGCCTAGAAGTTGCAGAGATGCGCTTTCTAAGAAGTGTTACGGGATACACAAGGCTGGATAAAATAAGAAGCGAAGACATTAGACAAGAACTAGAGATCTCTGGAATACAAGACGTGAGACTCAAATACAAACAAAATTGGATCAACCACCTCGAAAGAATGGACAACACCAGACTCACAAAACACGCCCTCACCTACAAACCCTGAGGAAGAAGGGATCGCGGATGCCCCAGGGAATGATGGCAACGCGTCGATGCCAGAACAGGTCAAATGACCTAATCCATGGAGGAAGATGATGATGAATAAATATCTGTATATATGTTGGTACTGTAGTTGTTACTCCACAAACGTAGAGTACCCATATGGTGACCCCAAAGGAAACGCCACACAATTCGTGACCCCTACGAAGCGCCACATAATTGCTGACACCCGACGTTCGATACAACAACAACTGACTTATGCGCATGCATGATGGACCCAACAGGGATCCTCTGCAACGTGCGGCACACCATGCTCCACATCTGCACAACCGTCCCATCACCAGCAGGAGTAAAGACATTACTGTGCAGCTCTGAACATCCGCCTGGAGTCCCACCAGACCTCTCTGCACAGCTCTGGACAACCGGCTGCCCAGACTGAATTCACCGCCTGCAGCCCCACCGGACCATTCTGCCCAGCTCCAGACAACTGCCTGCCCAGGCTGCATTCACCGTCTTGCAAACCCCACCAGACCACTCTGCGCATTTCCGGCCAAATGGCTGCCCAGGCCACTTTCGCTCGCCCGCAATCCACCGAAGTCTCTGCACATCTCCGGCCAACTGGCTGCACTCACTCGCCTGCAGCCCCACCAGTACACTCTGCGCATCTCTGCTGACCAACACACCCTGGCATTCACTCGCCAGTAGCCGGCCGCCCACGCCGCCTTCCTCCTGACCTTTTGGCCAGCCGCCGCACGGATTCAGCACAACACCAGAAGGCCTCCAGCCCAAGCCTGCAGCGCTCCAGCCACAGCACTTGGACCACCAACACAGGCTCCGTGGACTACTACGTTCCTGTTGCACCGTCCGCGTCCAGGTTCGCTTCATTACCTAAGCCCTCTTCTCTGCAGGGGGGTGATTTGGGAACATCCACATATGTATGCCACACTGCAAGTGTCTCTGCCACGTGATGGAACAGTATCCTGGCATCAAGCCATGGTTCTAGTCTTTGTCAGATTGTGATGTAATGTGTGGGTCATGCCATTTTGGTACCTCATGTATGATGAGAGTGGAAATATATGGTACATGATATAGGGCAGTAAGTGGGCATGGTCCCTCTGCCACTGGCACACTTTCTGCCCCTTCCCTATATTATGAACCACCTCCCTCGTGCAGCTCATTCTGCTGTCTTAAAGAAGGAAGCAGCAGGTTTCTTCCAAAACTGTACCTGTCTACCACAAAACATGGTGCCACATCTGAAAAGACCCTAATATTTGTATTCATTACTATAACATTCTCGTTTACCTTCTTTGTTATTTCTTCACCTCTGACTTTCTTCACAAGTAATTATTCACAACCACCCACACAAATAGCTCAAGTATGTAACCAAGAGAGAATCATTAATTTTCTACACTATGAACACTCTGAACTTCCTCTGTGATTCTGTGCCATGTAGTATTGTGAGAATAAACCTGTGCTGTCAAATTTGAAGTTTTGACAGTGGTACTGTTGAAGAGTCAAGTGTTCTGGGCTGTTAAATTGTTGTTGTCATGAATAAGACAAGATTTAAAAGAAAGTTGAAAAGAACTTAAAATTTTGATTATATCAGAAAGACATGCAAGCTTCATACAGCTTGTCGCAACAGAGAAACATTGGTGTAGCTTGCTATTTAGAACTCGGCACATTCCAGTCAGACTGTCCCACTTGCCCATAAACGGTGGACTACCGACTGACTGACCCACTAAATTACAACATCCTTTAGTATTTACATGTGATTATGACCGTACATGGTCTGCTAAGCAGATCAAAATGCTAGAACTGCACTTTCCTCTCTATATAACCCCCTGCCCACCGCAGTTACTGTAAATGAGAATTCTTTTAGAACATTTACTCAACTACAGTGTACTCTGCCTGATTACATACCTACAACAACAACATCGCTGAGAAGAAGTAGAAGAAGAAGAAGAACTTGACATAACTATACAAGTGATTGAGTAACCATGACACACTGAGATGTATTATGGTTTACTGCTTGGGTAAGGGAAGCTTCAACGGCTGTGTTGTTAACTAACTTTGATCTTGTTTCCAAATTCTATTACAAAATTCTAAATTAAGTACCTTTTGGTTATACAGAGAGGCAAGAGCATTATTCTGAACACTTTTAACAATTAAGTACAAATAGCCTCTAACTTACATTTATATAAAATTATATTTTTATGTGCATGTACAGTAGAATATAGATTTAGGTAAGGAGATGACTGATATTGTTTGTTCCTGAACTCCCGTAGAAAATCTCACGCCTTTTACCTAATCCGAGGCCGGTGGCAGCAGACAGACTACCCTAGAATTATTTCTAGACTCCGAGGTCTTAGTACCTTAACCCACACAGTGTTTACCTTGGCACAAGTTGGTGGAAGCCAAACCCCATACCCCAGTAGGCACTGCATTGTCATTGGACAACTACAGTAGTGACTTGATTGTTTTCCAAACTTTGGGTCATGACGTATCAGTGGGTCACCACTGCCATTTTGTCCCTTTAATCTGTTTCATTTACAAGTCCTCCATGTTTTCCACTACAGACAAGGTCACTGTACACTTTGAGGCCAATGGTTGTTTTAATGCAGGGACATTTGCCCCTGCCTGACTATGTCATCATACCTATGCCTATAGTGACTTTGGCCATTAGGTAGATCAAGTGGAGAGCAATGCACTGTCAGTTCTACATTTGTGAACTGGGATTGTTGACTCTGCCATGTTTGTAAACAAAGGACAGGAACACGCTTTAGCAATGCACCTGTGTGTGTAGCACTTCCAATGTGTATTGCAGACTGCAATGAGATCATGAAAAAAAGGCAGTCACAGATGTGACATTATATAAACTACATAAATAAAGTTTAATTCTGGTTCTTGGTTAGTTGCTGTTTTCATGTAAGCTGGTATTATCATTATTTAAAATACAAGTGTAACTGCAGTTAAATTGCTAATTTCATACAATTTTTCATATTAAATTAATAATATTCTTCATATATATTATTATTATTTATTATTGCTATCCATATGAGCAATAATGAACTAAAAACTTCCTCATTTAAATGGGGCCAAACTTATCTTTTGATTCTTCTCATGTTTTTTTTTTTAAATGAAAGTATGCATAATAAATTATTTCTTTTGGTTAGGGTTGCACTGCTGAATAAAATGTTTAAAAAACTTAACTCTAGAATAAAATGGAAGCTACTGGGAGGGGATTCCAGTTTCACTCTGCAGGATAAGATGGAAGGTTTGATGAGATAATAGTATTCACATAATACATGTAAGTATGAATTTGTCAACCATCACAATGTATAAATATATACAAATAAAAAGATAGCTATATATTTTGACAAAGAGGTCTTATTATCATGTCCATGAGCACAGCACCTCTCATGGGAGCTTTACTGCATACGAAGCCTCCATATGCCAGGAATTCTAGTCTGCTTTCCCACACAGCTAAATTTATACTTCACAGAAGAGTTTCAAACTGCTGACCTGCAGCTCTTAAGCAGGTCTTGCATGATACACAAGAAGGTCATCTTCAAATATTAACAGTTTCTCTTCAAAAACATCCCCCTTCAATTCAAGATAATTGCTCGCCACTCTCGTTTCATATGTAATTTTTTGCATGATGTTGGAATTAATTTATGTTATGGTTGGAAATTGTATCTTGGAGACGCACCAGCCTGTGATATCACACTTCAAGGTCTTGTAAAAGAAACTCCATGAACTGCTGCACTGGGATTTTCATAATATTACTATCTGTTATTTTGGCTGTTTATCTCCTACTTGATGCAGAAATGCCTCATCTGAGTTTTTTTATTTTTTAAATCTCCTCCCCCCCTCCAAATGCTGAATCTGTAATTCAAAAAATTTCCACTTTTCGGTTTAGTGTTCTTCACATGGCACTGTGGACTGGAAATATTTTGAAGACATTTTTTTCATGATGTGTACTTTGCTCTTGTTCAAGTCAATCAATTCATAATTCATCTGATGTCCACCTGTAATATGAGACAACTAACAAGTAAGTGCCCATTCCAGTCATTCAGTTACCAGCAGCAGTAGCATCCAGAGTGAAAGCAAACAAGTGCAATGAGTAGGTATCATCAAGTACTCATATACACGATAACTTAACCTGTTTGTACTAAATTTCATGCAAAAGTTCTCACACACAGGCATACAGCATAGCAAAATAACTGGAGCATCTGTATTATTTTTGTCAATGATACTAAAAACATGAAAAATTATCACTACCCACAAAGACTGTTGCATGTACTTCTGAATACAATTACCATACAGTCAGTGCATTTTACAACTAGTTTTTGTGTAATACATATCATTCCAACAGACATAAGATTACCCAAGATTGTTACAAATCCCAATCACAACTCCAAGCCAATTTTTCTTGCGGTATTATTTTAAAACCTTAATATTCCAATGTTTTGATTATAATTATTTCAAATTGTAACATACATCTTAGATATGCATATAAACTACCTCAATTTCCAACATTATTTAAGTTGCAAATGTAAATTTATCTTATACTAGTTTCTTAACTTTGAAAATATTTTTACAGTTAAAATGTGAAACACACATTTCAGCGTACTCTGAAGTCTGATTATTCAACTGTGGTAGGTAAGATAACTGCAATACAATTTCTGATCACACAGAACTAAACATTTTCCATTGTATCACGTTTTTATTAGCCGAGTCAGGATATCTCTCCTACCAGGATTCCTATAATTATGATGGAAACTGGCAAATTACAAGATAACTCAGTTTGCATCTTTTTCTTACCTTGAACAGTCTCTGGAATTCCTTGAGTTTTAATTTTCATTCTGTAGTCTTTACTAACACTTATTATTTATAAGGTAACATCCATAGTTTGAATGAGATTTCAGTCATTTTCATGTTAATGGAAGTGGTGTTGATATTATCTACTTGATGCGATAAACACTGGATAAATTTTATTATTCTACCAAACTGTAGCAGTTTAGTGGTTGGCATTTACATTGCTGAGCTTCAGTTCCTAGAATTTTATCACATTATATTATTTCTTCCATGACTGTCACCTCCTCCATTTATGGATTTGTCATGGTTTTGGTTTGAATCAAAGATGAAGTTATATTATTAATACTACAGTTCTTAGAGTTGGTTTCTCTTAATTAGGTTAATGTAACAGAACCAATGGAGTACCCTTCAAACCACGATAAAAAAGGTCAGATAGTCACTGTATATCAGTTTATTAATGCAACTGTATTACCCTTAGTATTCTGTCTTTCCATTCAAATATATGAACTTTGGAAGATGAAACAGATAAAATGCTACACATTTCATTAACTCAAACTGAAATTCAAAACATAAATTCTTAATTACAGTGTTGTTTGCAACTTATTTAAGAGCACTGTCGGCAACCAAGATTATATATGTTCATCAAATTATTGCCTGATAATGAACAATGAGTAGAAGGATGTGGAAGTGTTCAAGGCGTAATGGAAGGCAGTGTCCTGGAATTTGCATGGAGAGGTTGAGGAAAACTTTGCAAACCTTGGTCAATGTAGTTAGTTTTATGAATAACGTTCATATAGGTAACACTCCAAATACAAGTCAGAAGCAAAACTATTTAGATTACACTGCTCAGTCATATTATTTATAAGTCACTTTGGTGAAACTGTCATTTAAAGTGGTTAATATCAAGTATGTAACACCATTTCAATATGGTCTGCATAATGCAAGATTCTCAAACTAATGTGCTCTTGGACAGTGACATCCCTTTCTACTTAATCACAGGTATATATAAAGGTACAAAACATACATCTTTGATATATATATATACACACACACATACATACTTCTGGGATGTGCCATTGTGACTTGGACTGCTTAGCCTAAAATATGAAGGCACTATGATCCTTTGAAATGCTGGGATCCAGTTATCAAACAGCACAGTGTCACATCCCAGAAAACCTGAATCCTCCTGGACTGTGTAATGTACAGGGCTGGAAGATGGGTAAATTGGTATAATTCACTTCAATACATTAGCATTTAAAAAATATTAATAGGACATTTTATGACATTGAATTAAATCCATTAGCATTTCAAAAATATTAATAGTACATTTTATGACAATGAATTTGTTTTTTACTTTGTAATGCCATATCTAGTTATTATTATTTACTTATGCTATCTTAAAATCACAAATGCATGTTACCAGCTGTAGACAGAGCTTGGAGCCTGGAAGAACTGCCACCCACAGTTTCGACAGTAGGCGGGGGCACCACTTTCAGAATCCAAACAAAATGGCCACTGCTACAAATATGGTAGACTGCCTCCCCTACACCCATTTCAATCACATGCTTCCATTAGGAAGGTCTACCTAAACCAAGGAGCTGTAACAATACAATTTTCATATCATAAATGTTGAAGCTGATATTCTGGATTGCAAAAGTTATCTTCCCAAAAGTTACCATTATTTTGGAATCTTAATACCACATACTGTATCTCACTGTGTAACAAACACTTTTCTTCTTAAAACATTTTAACAGAAAATCTTAATGTGACACATGTAATTTTTAACATGTGTGAAAATGTCTGCAGAACACTTCCCATGTTATTCATGACCATGCATTACTAGTAATTCACTGAGTAATACGAACAAATGCACTAAATTTTAAAATGTATATATAATTTTAACATTTAGTGCATTACTTAGTGAATCTCCCATGTACTGGCATAAACATAGCAATCACAGGAATATGGGATAACCTTGATAATCATGGTACCCATGTTTGCAGATGTGGACTGACAGACATGACAAGGCTAATAGTCACCATCTGTTTTGCAAACACACCTAAAAATGGTCCATCATGGCATCAGTGTCTATGTGACTGAGCTGGAAAGGTGAGAAACTGGGTGGGCCATATCCAGAGTTAATGGGAACCAGACATATGTGTATCATGTGGAAATACCAAGCCTCCAATAAAGTATAGATTCTTTAGGCTTCCCTCTGCCAGCCATCACCTAAGTCCTGTCTGCTCAGTTTTCCCACTTACAAAAAAGTAGATTCCTCCAGCACATAAACTAATGTGACCACTGAGCAACAGTTACAAAATTGAGCCATTATGTACTTCATAAGACAGGAAATGACACTGCTGTGATGCATTTAATATGAATGTGACTTGTTTCATTATCCTGTAAATAAACCAACTTGTTGCACAATTTTTTTTTTCTTAGTATATTTATATTTGTCAATCTCTACATGTTTAGGGCTGCTATGGGCCCATCATCAGGAGATACAACTGTGTTTATGCAACACTTGGTACTTGTTTTTCTGTATAGATGACTCTCTGGTATACAGAGTATGCATACCTATTTCCAACTATAAGATCAAATTGCACAAAATGTAACAACTTAGTAACTGGGAATGAGAGGTATTATTGTGGTTTCAGTAAGCCAGGCCATAAATTTCTTAAGCTTCTAATCATCAGTTGGACATACATTGGTTTCTAGAACTGGCCAGTGAAGATGAAGGATGAAGAGATGACGTAAGATCTACGGTCTTTTGGAATTTTATGCGACGTAGACTGGTATTTCTGTACTGATGGTTCAGCACAAATTATTGGTCCCATCTTCAAAGCTTCAATATGGAAAAATCTGCCCTCAAAACCAGCTACATGGACCATACTATCAATGAAGGGGCCAAGACTGAATACCACCTCTGGTCTTGGGCAGTCATGTAAACCTCAATTCACTTCAAAAACAAGAAGTATTCCTTTGGGGATACATATTTTCCAGCATTGCAGTCACTGCAGTGCCATCTACATCCTAATCTGTTTACAATTTACCCTTGTTACATCTTATAAACTTACCTGCATATTATCCTTACAAGCCTGGGCACAGCGCAGTGCCACTACTCCTACTGGCTTGGTACTCCATATGTCTACCATTCCCTTCCTGTATATAACATACTGTTTTATTCATGTGCCTCAATGTTTCTACATAATCCTGAAGATAAAGGCAGCAAGCTCCTCCGAAATCTCAGTAATTACATACAAAACTATATGACACCATATCCCAAAAGCCCTGAATCATTATTTTTCAATTTTGTTTCACAAAACATTCCTTACACAGCCAAACCAGTTAAGTACAGACTTTTTCTTGTACTGACATTCTTGAGGATACCAGCTTTCATACAGAAAGTCTGCATCTGCTGGAACATACTGTGACAGATGTGCTCAGGTCAGTGATAAAAGATTCTGCATATACATTTCTAAAATCTTTGTAATTTACTCTATTCCTCACTTTTTTGTGCCTCAAGGCCTCATTTTCCAGTTTTCCCAGTTACAACCACTTAACCTCCTTGTTCTAAATTAAGCATTGAATTATGTAACTATTAGTAAGAATCTTTATATTAATTATTTGTTTGACATTTACTAAGCAAATTCCCTTACATTCTTGCAACACATTACATTTTGCTATCAACATCAATGCAATTTATCTTAGTGTTGCATGTTATTGTGTATGTTGAAGCTTTAATATAATATAAACTACCAGGGACTTTCAACAGACACAGTGCATTTGTTAGATTAACTTACCAGGTTAATAAAATGGTGCAATTCATTTTTTAAATCAAAACTGTTAAATATACTATATTAAAACTGTAATGTACACACTTTTAATATCTATGCTAGTTGGAGGTGAGCTGACAATTTCAGTCTGTGACAAAGCCCTTACTACCCATTTGACATGAGTCTGGACAGATACCAGAGCTTGAGGGGACATGATGGGAGAAGAAAACCTCCCTGCCCTTGCCTCGAATTGGATCCAAATCATTACAGTCTCCAGTCATTCACTTTACTGAGCTTGCTGTCTTATAATTATTTCATGTTCCTTCTACACATTAAAATACTATTTTAATAATCATTAAACAATATACTCCAAAAAATTCACCAGCTCTGCACATTGCTGCAAGTTTCAAACTATCAAACTTCCACTTTAATTGCTTACTATTACTATTATTGTCTGACAGTTCCACTATCAAGTTGAACTGTGAAAGAAATGGAAGAAATCCCTTGGAGATGATACATATGTCTACAAACAACAAATCAATTAAAAAAAAAAAAAAGGTTTTTCGAGACTGGTAATGGATATGAGCATAAAATTCAGAACAAATAATGTAGGTAATTTACATATTTGAAAACTACTGATGTTTGATAAAGATCTATGCATCATAATCTCATAAATACTGACCAAGTATTACGTTTATATTTATGGTGCAGAACAAGACTGAAAATGGTTACTCTGTGATGCAGTACACCAACTTTACCAATGTATTCTTTACTTTCAGAATATTATACAATTTCAGGGTACATGTCATTTCATTTATGTTCATAAGAAAGTACTGTCTTCCCGACACAAATTTACATAAGATTCATAACCCTCAACAGGAATATGTGCAGATCGCTTACAGCAAATTTTATGCAATCAGACATTAAGTGCAGATGCTAGAGATACATTCTTTTACATGTCAAAGTAAGGTATCAATTCCAGTGCACCAAGGTTCAGAAAACTCAACATGTTTTTGGGACATATTCTGCACTAAATTTTATTTAAATTGGACCCCCACCCAAAAAGGGGGGGGGAGGAGGGGCAAATCTTCATTTACACCTTTAAACAGAGTAAGACTTTCACTGCATCAACTTTTATGATACTCACAAGTGCTTCATGGTGATCTTTTATACCAAACCTCACCAATATCAGTCAAGAAATATGGAAGTATGTGTACAAATTCATTTATTCCATTAAGTAGGTTATGAATGTTGGTGAGATGATTTTCACTACACCACCACCTGCTCAACAACTTTGTGTAAACTGCTACTAAGCCATTAACAGATGGATGGATATGGTTTCCACATATGACATTCTTTTTTTTTTTTTACTTTGTAAAGAATGGCTAACAACTGGCAAACATAATGGAAATATGTATTTAAAAACAAAACAGTGAAATCATTGAAAATATATTGTCTGCACTGAAGTAAGTTCTTAAGTCTTTTAAGGCAATCAGCCAATACAAAGTGAATATTATATGTTTTGCAGACAGTCCATCTCCAATGGGATGTGATGGATGACATAAATTTTGTCAACATATACACATATACCTGTTTCAGAGCTGTCACTGTTGTTCACAAACTGTTAAACAAGACAGCAATGGGAGGAATTAGGCAGCAACTCACACCACAATATGATGCTAAAAAGTTTATTAAATATTTTGCTGTAAAGTCATAATCATGCAGCACATTTCAAATGAGATTACAGTATTGCAAATTTAAAATTTTGTGCACTGCAGCTCTCACATTATAGTCTTCAAATTTTCCCAGGAAAGATGGGATTTTTTTGATTACATGTACAAGGCGTTGCCTATATTAAATGCAATTTGTTCAATAAGATGCCACAAACTATTGCGCCTTGTACAAAGACATATATAGTGTTAAGATGGGAAGTTGTAATGCATCAACAAAGAAAGCTACTTTTAAAAGTAAAAAGGTTGCAGAAATTGAAATATGTACTTTTTGGTTGTTGTGGATTCTGTCATCCGAGTAATGATGTAACCAGTAACAACTCACATAAGTGACAGTAAACAAAATAGAGTCAAATCACAGTCTGCATAAGGCACATCAATACAATGATTTGAATTCTGTGGCAACTGTCAAGCAAATATAGTTGTAACTTGTGTGAGAGGTATTCCACTGTGTGAAATGCTACAAAGTGAAGTTCACACAGCACTTTTATTCCTATATTAAATTCCATGGCATGACATGTTATGGCGCAAAGCCCGTCTCAAGGCTGTACATTTATACAGACAATACAACTTTTAGGAACTGAATAAAAACTTATCCCTACTATGCATATATGATGTGAAGATGACCTGACAGTTCTTGGCCAAAAATATGTTACTGCATGTGTAATTTTAATCCACGAATTAAGTCTTGTATAAACATGAAACTAACACCATTAAACAAGGAAAAGCCTGGTGACAGCAGGAATCAGCACATCATTTTCTACATGTAAGATTTGAAGTTCCCACAGCAGTGTTTCTGAAGATTCAAGTCTTCTGGAATGTGACCCTGTGTCACTGGATACATAGTTCTTCTGCTCCCGTGAAGGATCTTACCCTTCAACTGCAGGATCGAGCATACCAGGAAGTTTGCTTTGATCCTTAAGTCAAAAGCACTCTGTGTAAGTATTTATGCATAAATAAATAATATTTTAGTTTAAACACAACAGATATAATAATAAAACACAATGTGTTTAACACAGTATTGTGAACTCTATGGAATTTCACTGAAGCTTGTCTAAATATTTTCCCTGATGATGGCCCAGAAGGACCCAAACCTGCTGCATTAGAAACAAAAAGACGCCATTATCTATTTATAACAAAGTAGGTACAGATTCAGAAAGAGGTGGGTATAGTTTTAACATAAGGTACTATTCTGTTATTCACCTCAGGAAAAGCACAGAAAATCTTAGTATGATGCACTACAGCCTAAAAAGACTGAACAGAAGTATAAAGTGTTACCTGTATGTAAATATGTCTGAAGTGTACTTGGAGAATACATCCTTTCTATCCCATTATATTACCTTATCAGGTCTGTGTCATCAAAATACACATAGTAGTCTCACTATTATGGAATCACATAATGACTGAGGGCTGTTCAGAAAGTTCCTGATCTGATTGGAAGAACAGATTTTGTGAAGAATGTGACATTGAAATGATAGTACGTTAGTTGGCTTATCCATTTTTATAAATTCTAAGTTCAAATTTTCAGAGACAAAACCCAAAGGAAAAACAGCTACCCAATAACAATTGAAAATAGTCTCACTGGTCAGTGAACAATAATTCTCATAATGCTTTCATTTACTGCAGAACTTCTTTTGGAAGTTGCATTCAGGTATAGCACGAAATGTGAGTTTAAGAACACTAAAAAACTCTCCTTTCACAAATACTGTTTTTCTGGGGAACACAAATATCATAGTGCCACATACAGCATAATGTAGTATCACTAACAAGTTGGGGAAAAACAGTCATGTTTGGAGTAGATTCTCCTCAATCCTGCACCTTGGTTTGTAATAATATGAAATGTTCCATTAGATAACAATTTTTGCTGCAAAGTATTATACCTTCAAAATGTATCATAAATAAGAGTCATTCTTCAGCATGAGGTAATGATGGAAGACTCAAACATGTACCACCTTCTTCACAAAATTAAAACATTTAATAGGAGAAAGCCATGAAAGGATCTTTCAACACTTAGAGTTTCAGCCTATCTTTGGTTATTTAATGATGCTTTTTCAGGTTAGGAGATTCTAAGCACTCTCTATATAGGAAACCTGGGTAAATAGTTAGTTGATAATCTTGTTTGCTTTAGTCATCATCTGATTTACTCCCAGTCATGTAAATTCATGAGTGTAGTATGTTGGCAACTGTAGAGGGTGTTGGTTATCTCTATATAGTAATTGGAAGATTTTTGTTTGAGGATTCTTGTGGGATTATGTATGAGTCAAACTCTAGCTTTGTTTAGTCTCAGTGTTCATATCTTCAGTATCGCTGGAGTCCTAAAGATGGTAATCATTAACCTTTATCCGACGAACGCACTCGATCCTTTTAAATCGGCATCCTACGAATGCACCAAATGGGTGCGCTGCAGCCATTTAAATCCTCCGCACAGTCATGTACAGGCTTAGAATTATAGCCCCACACGTTATCTCCACATTATGTAATGTTTTGTGGTCAGATTCATGCTCCAGCCACTTTACCAAATTACATACATATGCACGTCTTGAACAGCAGTTTCTAGCCACTCTATAACCTTCGAAACCTCGTCTGTTTGTTGTTATGCTAAGCAACTGATTCATTTCCTTCCTAGGAAACATTTAGCACTGATCGCATTTCATTTTGTCCGGCACTTAGACCACACACATTTCACTGTGAAGCCTCATTCACTTTGCCAAGCGTTGCTGTTACAGTAAGTCTCTTCCTGAAGGCGTGGTTCGTATAAGAATTTTCTTGCTGGGTATCCCGCTCGTTACTCCAACCAAATATGTCATTCAGCGATACAATTTAAAGTTCATGACGGTGTAGCCAAAACACAGACACACTTTATTTCGACCGTCGCAGGATATATTACTGCTAAAAGGACTAAGTACCACCTGTCTGTATATGATAAAATGCCAATGCTAAATTTTCTCAAATGCCAGTGTTACATTTCAGTTCAGCTTCTGCCCTATTCGAGAAGGATGGTTTGAAAACTAAGATAAACAGGATGCATAAATTCGCCCATACAAATAAATATATGTAATTACTGGCAGTTCAATGAGATAATGATTTTCCCCTAACTTACTACAAGCGAAAAGCTTCATTCGCAAACTCCGCTGGGCTTACAATTCCAACTGCAGTTTGATATATAGAAATAAATAGACTGATCTGTAAATATTAGAGCGATAAACCAGCTGAAATAATATGGCATTTCAATGCGTTACCACTTGTTCCAACTTCATAATAATAAGCCGGACTGAATATTAATTTCTGAGTCAGCACTCTGCAACATCTGTGCTTAAGAGAGCCAGGTTCCTGTCCCCAAACCGGATATCTGAAATGGTTTGGGACATAGAGAGTGAAGAAGCAGGGGCATCGAGCGACTGCATCATTTATTTAGGCAATGGAATTTTATGCATTTTTAGACAACCATTGAAATATCTCTGTTTTAGTTACTCTTTCCTGGACAAAATAAGAAAATATGATGTAGAGACTCTCGATTCCTCCTCGTGAAAGATATACTGAAAATGATGGTGCAAGTTGGTAGACTGAAACAGCACTCAACAAAATTTGGTCAGTCTCAGTTCATGACAGCGACGCAGTTAAAATGTCATGTGTGAACTGCGAGTGTTGTAAAAAAAAAGTTGTTAGCGAAGTTTTAAGAAAGTATGGTGTGTGTGTGTGTGACGTTAAGATGGTGTTTCTGACACTACCACGCCAAGGCAAAACTCCAAAAATCTTCACGCTGAAATTTCCTGTGCATACATCAGACCCGAAACAGAAACGTAAGTAAAATAAATTGAAAATTATAAAACTTTTAAATTAACTTCCTGTGTGTAGGCACTAAACATTTCTACTGAATCAGTGATATACCCAGGAATTTTGTTTTTGGGGGGGGGTTCAACAAATTCAGTTGGGGACAGAGAACGGGTATCTGTGGGCGGTAGCCTCCTAGTCAGGGGTTCTGGAGGCAGCTGTAATTTGGTACAAGAAATTTCATTTCATATAGTAAAATTTTCTTAATTTTTGGTACTTTAAGACTATTTATGATGACAACCAAT
>Ga0131853_10005957_pt1 | contig 22020 bp, 15 predicted proteins | sample TergutLab28metaG_FD_92764 | JGI IMG/M metagenome (GOLD analysis project Ga0131853, IMG submission 92764) | Labiotermes labralis P1 segment gut microbial communities from Petit-Saut dam, French Guiana - Lab288 P1 (version 2) (version 2) | ecosystem: Host-associated > Arthropoda: Insects >... | reverse complement strand
TGGCCATTATCTCCGTAACCGTTCAACTTTGGATATAGGTGTTTTGGGTTATATCGGTATACTTTAACATAAGGAACACTCTCTCGAAGTCTGGCACATTCCTCCTGGGACACCCTGTATATACCACTCAGAAGGGATGCCCCTGTCCCACCTCTCTAGCAACATCTTGTTACTCCCACTGACAAAACATGCTGCATGTACTGTCTCATATCTTATGGGAATAGTGGCAGCTCTCAACACAGCCCCAATAGCAGTGTCTACTAGCTGCATTCTTGATTACAACAGTGAGATGGTGTGTTGATGTATATTCCATGTTTTAAAGAATACTAAAAGACTTTACACAGGTTTGCTGCCACAGAAGGTTTCAAGACACTGTGTCAACACAAGCTGGATACTAACCACACACCTTTGCACAGCACAACGTTCAGTACTATTTCCTTTCAGGTTATTCCTTATCCTCACTACTAATGCTACATACCAATCTCAGTTCTTTCTCCTTCTCTCGGATCCCTTGTTCAACGAGTTGTAGCTCGTGAGTTAATTTTTCTCCCTCACTGAGATGTGCACATGGCCCTTGAGTGGCTAACTGGAAGCACATATTATAAATTCAGTAATGAAGATTAAAAACCCTCAAGATACACCTTAAACAGTCAATACTATGTATCTGTTCAGAACCTGCAGCATGTGTCAGTCCATGCAGGAACATCCTCACGGAGACATACATACATACATATGCACACATGAGGACACAATAATATGAAGTATACATACTGACACATTCTCAGTACAGTAGGAGTGAGGCACCTCATACACCTTCTACTTATAGAAATCCCCTACATCAAAACACACATATTTTGAGTTATATGTTTTAAAACCTATGTACAAATGACATTTGTTAGCTGGCCTACATGACAACAGGAAAAGGTTCATTTCAATACCTTACACTCCACGGGTTGTCTTCCTCATGTGAAATGTGTATCAAGTTCCAAGAGATACTGTTTGTAAGCTTCAACATGACAGTCAAGTTGATACATGATGTGTAACATTTGCAGGTATACAGTTTCAGACTTAATGTTCGTTTGTTGTGCGTGTTGGTACCGCGTGCTGGGCGCTCAAACACTGTTGCAGGTTCCGAATAAATAGACACTATTGACTGTTATAAGGTGTACTTTCATGGCTTTTGGGTTTCAGTTTAATATAAAGTACACAGCAAACCACGTACCAGTTTAAGGTAACACGTTCAGTCTTTGATATCTGAAAATGAACTAAATAACAGGTGTGTTAACAGACCATTCAAAACCAGGCCACAGATCTATGGCAGATAACTGCCATGGAAGCTCAGGTACACTTTCAATTAAACTGTATCCATACTCGTAAACTACAATTACCCATACATGTGATATTTACAAAACTCATCAGTCAAATCCTGTTTGACCCATTACAATAACGAATGAATGCAACACCTGGTTCATGATTTGAAAAATTAACATGACTTAATTAGGCAGTTGGGCATTGAACAATTGCACTTCAGTGTCGCTGTGGGTACGAATGTTCCTTTCTCACCTAAGAGGCAGAACAACTTCCATGTTCAGGACTGGCACCATCAGCCATCACCCATTTTACCACCACTGTTTTCACTTCTCAGGACCAGTTCTGACAAAGAGGGATGAGACCTTGTAGGTGGTGAGTCTGCTTATGGCAAATGACTGGCTACTGCACAGATTACTCTCAGCTCGGTCAAGCTCTGTCTTTCATTATGTGAGGCTGAATGATTGCATGCTGAATGGAATGAGGCTCTTCTTCAGTCACTAGTATATTTTATGCTTCTACAAATTGTTTTATTAAAAATAAACTTTCATGGTGTTTATGTTTTCTGATATTATTTGATATCTTTATTACTGGTATTTCATAAGTTCTTGGAAACATGTGTGTTTTAAAATAGAAAATAATTCTAATGTTTGAGAGTCCAACATTCATGATGGTTTCAACAGTCCCAATTAATCATACCAATCAAGACTTTACTGTACATACTTGATAAATGCACTTAAAAGTATGTTTAACCTTCAGCTCTTCAAAACTCAAGCTCAGAACAGTCAAAAACAAAGCTGATGGCACTCACTGATATCCATATATGTTTAACCCTTTGGTGCCAGAATTAAATCCCCCCCCCCGTCCACTTTAAATGGCTGTTCGGCCATTTAAAGGGCTCACTGCACAACATATATATATGTCGTTTGGCGCCAAAGGGTTAAACCACTGACCAATCAACACAGAATGCTACGGCCAATGTTAAACAGTGTCCACAAGAGATCATAATCAAACAATTATCTACACACCACATAACTGCATCACCCTACATATACAAAGATGTGTCTTGAAAGTCTCAGCTGAAAACATGATAAAAAGCATTCTGACTTCAGGATCAATACCAGTTCTTCCAATATTAAGTCATCTTACAATCACAATACATTTCTGAGTGTCGTATTCAACATCTACCCCGCAGACAGTCTTCCAAAAGACATACAAGGCCTGTTTTACAACTGTAAACTACATACACAAGTTCATACTGATTCAAACAGGAGCTAATGTATGTGCATTAAAAGAAGCAGGGAGGGGCAGAAGATGAGGCATGTGACCAACTGTATGGAGCAGAGTCCTCTCTGGATGTTAACAAATCCTCAACCAGTCAACAAATTACCAGTATTTTATGAATTTTATGAAACCTAAATGTTTATTAATGTGCTACCAGAAGCACAAAACTTGGTCCTATCCAAGGCCAGTCTGCACCGTCCCACTCCATTTCCATAATATCCTCCCATGTCTAGGTCTTCTCAGCATCTAATCAATGACAAGCTCTGCTGCCTGCACTAAGATGACTCTCATATGTACAAAAAATCCCACCTCTATAATTAACCTTTTGATGCCTAATGTCAACTATAGTGGTCGTAACACACCGCTAACCTCTAAAGTTGCATTTTATATATTTATTCAACAAATATAGGTACCGAATATTTTAAACATGGTATATACTCTCCGTTTTTTTCTCTTCAAAAATGCAGTTTGTTTCATAGTTCTAATGTATTTGGTTCCTGTATTATTCACATTTTATATACAGGGTGTGCTAAAATTAAAAAAATAATTCCGGCGCCAAAAGGTTAATTATTCTGATTCCCTCTACATACTAAAAAGAACAACCCTCTGCTGGTTCCATGCCGCTATTGTCTCATCTGACCTCCTCTACTCCCACTAAATCTCACTTTGCTAATTCTCTTGACACTGTATTCAATGAACCTGTCCCTATAAAGGTGCATAGCATTCCAGCAAAAACAGAAGGTTTATTACACCCACAACTGTTACATCTGGTGTACACATAATCAGTATGCAGACACTGGAATATCACACAGCGCAGATTGCTACTGCTGAACTTACCTTCAAATCATTCAACTGCTTTTCAAGGTTGCGCAGTTGTTGTTTTAGGCCCAATTTCTGTGTGTCAGCCAAGACTAGCAAACTGAAATAAAATAGAAACATAAGCATGTTTTTGCTGCACTAGAAATCCATGTGGCCAAATGAATAAGGGTATTAAATGTCAAAAATATTAAATGTATGTTCACAAAACAAGAAGCAAGTGCATACTGGCCGGATTTCACAATACATTTTGAAACAAAAGGCATAATATTTAAACTGTCACCACTTTAGCTACTTGGGGACTACACATGAAATGTGCATACTTATTTAACACTTGAAATAAACATTCCCAGTCTTAGTGCTTAAAAATTAGTTAACTTCCATATGTAGCTGAATGTAAACTCACGATTTATCACATGAAAAATGGTGGTGTGGAAGGAGGGTGGGGATTGCCTTATATCAAGCAGTGCACAATTAAACTTGTTCTATGTAAATATGTTCCTGAAAACTGAGTGAAGGTGATGTCACCTTATATGCAGGGTTGTCTTGTATTCAGGGTAAAAAGGTAAAGCAATCCCATTACAGGCCTGAGGGTTCCAGGAGCTTGAGGCTCCCAGAATTCAAGACAATCGGCACATGAAAGTGGTAAGGTTGTCAGCCCTATGCACCAGCTGCCTTTACCTCCCAGGAAATATTCCTGGTACTCATTTCTGTTAGAGGATGAGTCAACCCCAGGGCAACAGTAAGGTGGAAGGATTATGTCAATGAAAAATTCCAATGACACCATCGGGAATCCAGCCCATGACCTGCCGGCTTGTAGCGCAGTGCCTCAATCAACTGTGCCACTGTGTACATATTCAAGGTAAATGTCATATTGTAAGTATGGGGCCAAGTTAAAAGCATGCATGCATAAACAGTATCTGACACATTACGCAAATAATACGATGCACTTGCTGAATGCTTTAAACTCTATTTTCAAAACACCAAATACTCAACTCTGTAGTAGAACAGTCTGCAGACTTATTCTGCATAAACAGCTGGGGAGGGTCCAAGATACCGTGGCCAATAGTTATGTAACCATCACCCAGACCAGCTGACGGTGGGGCTAAAATGTGTCGACCAGCTGCTAAAGCAGCTGCTGGGTAACCTGCAAAATGCATTGCTCCTTATTATAGAGTTTACAACCACTAGAAACTGGAACACTTGACACACTGTCATGAAACTGAATCATAACTGGTGGATGCATCCATGTCTCAGATAGTTACACAGTACCTAGTAAGTGGATGATGATGATTTTCCATAACCCTCACATAAATCATGTACCCAACATACAGTAAGTAAATACTTGAATGCTGTGATGAGATATGGTTGTGGATAAAAAAGACAAGATTATTCATGTGTTGCAGTAAGCAACCACATCACGCATACATATTGGTGAGTGGAGGTAAAGCTTCTTTATTACCCTTTGGCACTAGACAGAGCTCAGGGAGTAGCTTCATATCCTGGATGTTCTCCCCCATGAAAAAGCTCCCAGCACCCAATGGAAAAATGCACAGATGGACATTAAACACGGTACTGACATGCTGTTGCAGAGAAACATGCCTTCTGCCCAGCACTCAAAACCCATATAATCTGCAGCCTTGTCTCTGTGCTGAGTGAGTCACTGTGGATACTCAGTGTTTAGCAATTTTAACAAAAAAAAAGTTGAGATGTGCTGGAACTTACCTTGACCAGCATTAAAGTACCAGGATGCAACAGGACTAGCAGCAGGCACAGGGCGCCTCACCATGGGAGTGGAAATTGTACCGTCACCAAACGACGCTGACACTTGAACAGAACTGTTCGGTCTTAGGATAGTTTTAGACATCCGAGAAATTGGACCATATTTGCTGACAATTGGTGGGTCAAATGGAATGAACTCATCATCCGCCATGACTGAATCGGATCTGCATGAAGAACAAAGTAACTATTGATCAAATAACAGAACTCACTCCACAGATTTTCGTTTCAAACATGCAAAGAAACATGTCATACTGCTAGGCATGTGGTAGAGAAAACAAGTCATCCTGCTGGGCATGTGGTACAGAAACATGTCATCCTGCTAGGCATGTGGTACAGGAAACATGTCATACTGCTAGGCACGTGGTACAGGAAACATGTCATCCTGCTAGGCATGTGGTACAGGAAACATAGACAAGAAATGATAATATTATGGTTTAAGGATGAGAAAGAATGATTCATGGAGAAGAAGAGAACTAAGAAAAATGAAACTGCAAAATATCATCAGCAGTAACAGCAACACAGCTGACATCATAAAAACACAGGGCAAGACTCTATTTTTAACACCTCTTTTATTTCCACACCCACTCCAAACAGCTACAAGTTCACCTTTAAACAACCACGATGGTAGTTAAATTTTAGGGCAAGGTTTATGAAAAACATAGGTATTATTTGAAAAGAAAGAGATAAAACCATGACACAAATGTGAAAATACAACAGGGATTATGCAGCATGCCCTAAAAATGAAGTAAATTTCCTTCCTGCCTGAACAAATAAAATGAAATTATGGGAGTCTTGTTCAAAGGTTAATCTGTGCAAACCAGAAAAAGAAACCACTCTGGAAGAAATAGTACAACCTCTTGTCATACATGTTTGTATACGTTAATTACTACAAGAGATATCGACAAGGTGAACAAGATACAAAACTCAACACGTGACCAAAATGTGGCAGTGAATTTGTAAACTGGTAGCATAAGGCATCCCAGTGGACCTGAACAGGACAGCAATGCTGTAGGAAGCTGCTGACAGCATAGGAGGGGGAGTTTAGGAACTGGAGGAGTTCATGCACAGAGTACACAGTTCTGATTACAGACAGATGTAAACTGAAGGGAGAGGTGTGTCATGCTGTGGGCGTAAACTGGAGTGCAGTGTAGGGAAGGACAAGTGACATGTAGCTTGACAATCACATTTAGTGAATCATATCAAACACTCATTCTTTCTCTTATACTCCTGCCAGTGCAGCCTGCATAAAGCAGACATTCCAGAAGTTTGATGTATTTATGGTCTAAAGAGTCTGATGTTTAATGTTAATGTTAATGAGCTTAAAAAAAAAGTCTGATGTTTGTTGCAGTATTTTTATGCAAGATCTGATGTTCTCACAGACCTTCTTCTGTTGGGACATAATGCTGTGCTTTTGGGTGAGTGTTTCCTACTGTTAAGGAACATCACGGTGCTTTTTAAAACATTGGAAGCTACTTGCCCTACAACAAAGCGTCATATCCCAAGAGCCGTAAATATTTTTATGTAACTCCTTGACAAGGTGACATTTCTAACCTGTGTAAAGTTGTTGGATGTCCAGCAGCTGCAATATGACTGACTTGAGAATTTGCTCCACGACCCGTATGCAGAATTCCTCCGGATGTCCAAATGGAATATGTTGCAGTGTTAGCCTGGTTGTCCATTGATGGAAACGCTGATGTCTGTGCAGTAAAATTACTCATGTTCACATCTAGATGGTGTAATATATTAATAATTAAGGGTAATGTCAGTATTAAAGTAGCAGGTCTTCCATCCAATACAACTTTGATCATGTGTATTCTATGCCTAATCTCACTACACCCAGTACAAGACATCATCCTCAGGTGTGACAATGTAAAAGTTGTCCCTGTGCACATCACACAGCAACATCAGGGAGTAAAGATGCTGCAGCTCCACTCAATCTTAACCTCAGCACTAAATGGAGGGGGGACACACAGTCAGCTGCATGCCCCATCCACAATATGACATGAGGAGAGTCCCCAGCTGGGTGAGCTCCAGAGCCAGTCTGTACTTCGTGGTGAAGAGACAAACTGGTCCTACTTGGAACTGAACTATAACCCCTTCCTAGTATGTTCCTAACTGTTACAAATTCTGATACTGCATGCGCACACACAACACATAAACACACAAATGCACAGGAGCACACAAACACACAGGAGCACACACACACACACGCACATACAAACACACACACAAACACATAGGAGTGCACACACACACACACACACAAAACACATAGGAGCACACACACAAACACACAGGAGCATGCACACAACACACACCACACATGACACACACACACACACACACACACACAGGAGCACAATGGTGAATTCCCACACTGCAGTATCACAGGGGCCATATGCATGTTCAAGAAATAAAATAACTTCCTGCAATGGATCTCATTTTGAATCACATATTATTGAACACTGTAAATTAATCATTTAAATAAAGGACACCCATTGTTTTAGGTTGTTAAGGTAAGGAAAATTAATTTCTGTCCAGGCCAGAGTGAAAAAGGGACGGAAAGTACAGCTACACTCATTTATAACCTTGGCACAAGATGGCAGTAAACAGTCAGCTGCATGCCACAGCCACTTTGGCTTGATATGAAGAGGCTCTGGTGCCCACTGGATGGGCCTCAGAAGTGGTAGGGATGCGTTGGAGGAGAGAAAAATGTTCTGTCACAACCAGACATAAAAACTGTAATTCCTCAAATGTCCAGGCTGCAGCCCAGTCAATATACCAACTACATAATCCTACCCCATGAAGTTATTAAGTGGGCTCATAATTACTCTGTAAGAGCAATTGCAATAAGCACTGTACGTACGACTCTGGCCTGTGAACCCGCTGAGCTGGAGATGGCTGATGCAGCTGACTTGCCAACAACCTTTTCTAGCTGAGAAATAATTTGCTGTCTCCTTTGTTGCAATGCTGCTAGACTCCTGGATGCTACCCTCTGTAACACAAATATAAGCACAACATTTGGATGGACTTCCAGATTTGAAGGGTGCACCGCAAGATGTACAAATACAGTCATCATTAGATACTTAAAATAAAGACAGGGACAGAAACAAACTAATAGTCTTACAAAAACACTACTCAACATGTTCTAATTGAATTCCACTCATTTACACAGTCTGAATGTAAGAATCACAACCACTGTGCTCTGAGAGCTGTAGACCATCCAGCAAGTTCCCTCTTTCTAAAAACAGACTACAGTTACAAGAAACTGATTACAGGATCAAAACATATGGTCTTGAAACATTCTCCTTACAATACTGTATTTACCTGAATACAAGAAGATAATTTTTCTTAAGTAATCACCTGAAAAATAGGGGGTCACCTTATAATTTCCCCCAAAAGTTTATAAACACATTCTGTACACGTAACTTCCCTGAGAACTTACGGCTGTGAAGGGAGGTCTTTTTTATATTCATGTAAATATGGCATTCATGGCCTCTCTTGTGCATGCGCATGTGCGCAGACATTTATGGTGTTCCTTGTCACAGTGACTCTGACACAGTTTCAAACACGCAGCACACACTGGCGTCTACATAGCTGACACCGTACATTTGTATGTACAGTGCCACCTTGTGTGATTTGAAACTAAGGTATAAAGTAAACTGCAAACAGAGATAAATGAAATTCAGTTTCTCTCTACATCCCACATGAAAACTTAAACACCTGGAAATATTTTATAGCCTCAAGACAGTTTCACAATAACAACTGTGATGTTCTAATGTTAATAACTTTCCAACCAATATCATTAATTAAAATATGGCAATAATCTTCAACACAACACCCTGAAGCATGTATCATGAACAGACCTTAGTGGCAGCATTTCCAGCACACTGCGTGTGAAGCCAGTTCTGTTGATTACTTGAACTATTCTGTTCCCACGTGTTTCCAGTACGGGAAGTTTCTATTGGTTGGTGTTCTGCTGGCAACACAGGTGAACCATACTCAGAATGCAATGGTGTTGGATAAATCTGTCCACCAGAAGTCAGGAGCATGTTGTGTGGGGCAGCACTGCATCAAAGACACACACAGCTTTGAAATGTCTCTACATACACAGACACATGACTCACATCTGTGGTCAATAAAATATCACAAGTTTATGAGAATCTGAACCATTACCAGCACACACCAAGTACAGTGGTTCATGCAGCAGCACTTCTGAATTGTATTCGGGAAATGACACAATGCAGACTAACTTGACATAGATTTTTATGGTTTTCCTCAGTCCGTCCAAATTTTTCACATTTTCACAGCAGTGCAGTTGAGGTTTTAGGTCGTCTGGGATGTGGAACTGTATTGCTGGGTTAGAGCTTTGGTGTTTGGCTGGTCTTCCTGGACTCTTTCACTGCTGACGATGCAGCAGGCACTACATTCCTCTGCAAGTCGATAATCACTCACCCAGCAATATAGTGTCACAACCCAGCAAACCCAGGTGTTAAAGCAACCTCAATATACATGCATCAGAAACCTTCAGGAACAAGAAGATAAACATGCATCTTTCTTTACAATGTGGTGACAGTAACAGAATCTACCTGTAGACATCTGGAGTGAATGTCCCTGGTGTAGGAGCAAACATCTGCTGTTGAGAAGGCTGGTATATAGATGCTGGCTGACTGCCACCTACAGGATAAGATCCATAATCTAGTCTCCCGGCTGGAGGTCGAACAACAGGTGTTGGCACTGGCGGAGCAACTTGCAGCGATTGGGTAGCAGTCAGATATCCTGCACACACACACACAAGAAAAGACAGAGTGGTTTGCTACATAACTGTACAATGTAATGTCAACTACAATTTTACACATTCTCTCAATACTGCTGACCTACTGTCACATGTAAACAAACTACAGCGTCATGACTTCTTGCAACATTAGTTTCATAGTACCATGTACTACAGGAACATACCTTCTCTCAACACAGAATTCTCAAATGCAGATGGAGTGATAGTTTGTGTAGTTGTAGAATACAGCAGATCATCAGTCTGAACAAACACTTTGTCACTGTTATGAAAGTCACCAGATTGTCCTTCTTTGTTCCCCACATCCTGATTCTTGCTCATTCCAGTGCTATTTCTGGTAGTTGCCTTTCTGTTTTTTGCTCTATACCTGAAGCAGAAAGCAGAATTCAGCTATCTAATTCTGTATTCTTCAAAAGCATAATACTAGCCCAAATGCTAAAGTGTTCAGTTTGATAAGGAACAGTAACACAGTCTGCGTCTCTTATACTTAGTACGGGCATGACACTCTGAAACGTGTAATGTGTTTGACTACAGAACACCAAACAACATAAGGAAAAAACATGTGGGTCAGCTTGGTTTCTAGACTTTGTCCAACACCTCATATTCAACAAAAAACATAAGTTCCCAAAAAATTACGTTTCTTGTTTAACACAAAACTTCATAAATTCCACACACCTAGTATTCTTCAGTGTGCTACATGGAGTGTGATCATATAATTTCCAGATGGAATTTATTTCTCCACAACAACACTTACTGTCCAATCAATGCCGTCCTCTTTACAGCAGTCTCCTTGGTAATTATCCTTTAGATGCCTAACGTCAACTACAGTTGACGTACCGCACCGTTAACCTCCAAAGTTGTATTTTATATATTTATTCAACAAATATAGGCACTGAATATTTTAAACATGGTACATACTCTCCGTTTTTTTTTTTTTAAATGCAGTTTGTTCCATAATTCTAACTTGTTTGGTTCCTGTATTATTCACATTTTATATACAGGGTGTGCTAAAATTAAAAATAATAATTCCGGCGCCAAAAGGTTAACACAGCAAGTCCAGCAAACAAGCTACAGTTTGAAGCATTTCATAAATTGGAGTGTTTGAAATTCAGCAAGTATGTCCCGGCACTGTGCCTTAATCATGATGATATCAGTTACCCTCCTTCCTTTTGAGCCATTTGAGTTTTGGGAAAAGGAGGAAATTACATGGGTTCAAAATGATGAGTAGGGAGAGTGTGGAATGACAGCCCTTTTGTTTGTAGAAATTCATGCACACACAAAGCAAAGTGAGCAGGTGCAGGACACAGGCCTGGCAACAATCTGATGCATGTACAGAATGTCTTTCAAAATACTCTCAACTGACCCAAATGAAGTTCCCAACATGCTAGTAACTTCAAATACAGTGATTTCTCTGCTTCTGAGGACAAGTTCCTTCACTCAATCCACAATTTCACACATTTTACTGCCGTTGGACACCCCAAGCTTACAGCATTTTCAGCATAGTTCACACCACTGACAGTGCACAGCCACTTGGAATCCTGTGTTCTCTCCAATGCCTGCCCTCCAAAAGCTACTTTCAACATTCTGAAAGCTTCCATAGCATTTGTTTCCCACTTAAAGTAAAGTCTGATGCAGACACATTCTTCTTTCAGTTCTGCCATTTTCTAGGATACCAAAATCACAAACTGAGTAACACAATATTGCACACATCAAGACATTACTCATCAATAGCATGTGTTACACCTAATTCCAAGCAGTCAGTGACTCAGCAGACCCTACCCTATTGACATCTAGTGGTGGCAATTTGTGCCACCAGAAGCAGCAGCAGTGTCACCTTGCAGTCAGACCAACAGACATTTTGTCACACCATGTGTCATCATCAAAATGCTCTGGAGAAAGGACATGTGATTAAATGCTGGAAAATTAGGGAAAAGGTAACCTTATGAACAGGGTTGTCTTATACTTGGGTAAAATATAACAGGTATGTAACAACAAGGATAATATGAATGAGTCCATGACATGCAAGTCTCTAGGCAGGATGGTTTACATTTAAAGTTCCACCTCTGCTCTTAACTTGCAGATTATCTCCAGCAGACAGTTTCAGCACCAATTTCAGAACTGACTCAAGTACATGAACTTTAGTGCTTACTTTTCCTGTTCATCTTCAGAGTGTGCAAAGGTGCAGTTGGTCCCACGTGGGCAGCTCCCTTTGAGTGTCAGGTCTCGGCACATACTGGTCTTGTATTTTGCATTGTGTGCATGTCCAGGCTCCTGCAATTTGCGGCTACCGTGATGCTGGATGAATTCTACAAGTCCAGTGACCACAATTCTTACTGCCTCCAGAGCGTCACAACACTCACACCATGTTGGTGGGCTGGATTCTATCAAAACAGGGCACTGACTTGTCACAAAATAAAATGGACTAATTCACACAACTACACAGTCACCTTGCTACTATTGCATTGCAAATAAAGAGAGAGAGAGAGAGAGAGAGATATGAAGCAGACATCGCAACAAAGTTTTATCTCCAAGGGCCCAGTTATGGTCTTTTGACCTTCCTTGCTTCTGGCAACCTAACAAAAAATGTCTTGGTATGCACACTGAAGAACTGAATGCAGTCACCAGATACAGGGCAATGTTGATAAATATGACAAATGAGAGTGGGCCAACAGCCAAACATGGAACCTAAAACCATAAAAACGATATGAATTCTTCATGTTACAAAATGTCATGGTTGGATGCATACCTCTCCTGCTTCACGTATGGAAGGCCCTAGACTCACATCCTGAAACACACTGACCCTGCTGGCAGTGGTTTTTGTGATATTCCTCAGTCCCTCCAGGAAAACTTCAGTACAGTACTTCATATTACCCTACGAACACTTCCTTCCACACCCTCTCCAATTCACTGTCCACTGATCATTGATCATCCTACTGTTTGATACTGTTATACAGACTGAGCTACTGACAGCATTCCTAACACACTGTTGATATTCTGCATAATGTAATGCTTGTAATTTGACAGCTGAGAGATTATGTTCATTTATTATTTACACATAAGTTTTCGTAGACCACTGTTACCATCCCTTCGTGCATTTTAGAACTATTTGATAGGCTTGGAGTAGTTGAAGTCTAAAAAATCAAGGCACTACTGTACTTAGAGTTTATAAAATGTCACTCAGTCTCTTGAGGCAAAGTGATGGTTCTAACCTGACCACATAAACCGAAAGCACAAATCTTATGTGCTTATTGAACAGGAGGGTTAATGAACCATACCTGGACTTGGATCAATTGCAGCCAAGAGCTCGAGGTGCAGTCTAAGTACTGACAGGTTTCCGGGGTCCCCTGTCCTTTGCAAAGCAATCACCAGTTCCTGCACTGACTGTGCAAATGATTGTGGTGTCTGCAGTTTGTCGATGATGCTCTGCATATGTGACTTATGTGCTGTATCACCATACAGTAAGGCTGACCATTGGTCTGGAGCAATGCGCAGACCTGCTTCAGTTGCAATCTGTACAATCTGTGCATCGTGCTCTCGTCGCAGAGCTTCGTAAGTACGAAATTCCTCTTTTAGTTGCATCAGAGATGAATCACCTTCTCTCTTTGACACCTACAATTCAAATACAAAGTCACTGCTCATAAGGAGGATACATTAATGGATTGGCAGTTCCATCTGGAACATCAAGGCAGATATTCTCAGACTTTTAGAACATATATTCATTTTCAGAGGGACTTCTCATTCAGCATAACAATGCCTGGTTATACGAAGCTAACCTATAGCAAAGTACTGCAACACAAAAATGTCTGTAACTCTTGTCTTGTGAACACATGCTGTTCCTTAGTAAATGTCCCTGTGCAAACTCAGAACATGGTAGAGGTACCATGTTATTACAAACATGCAGACTCTGATGTAGTAATATTTACCTTAACACTAACTCTGTCACTTATTATTTCAACTTCAATTGTATAAATAACTTCAAATGTTGTGCCCTACCTTAAAACAAGATGCTCTGTACAAAAGTTGAACCACATGACCAATGCTGGTTTTAGAGGCTTGTGGAAAATGTGGTTCCAATCTCTGGACCACAAACATGACCAGAACCTTCCGAGACAGAGCAGAACCATCTTCTAAAGCCAGCAAAACCAACTTCAGAACCTCTTCTTGCATTGCTGAAAAATATGGTATAATATCAGTGTTTAAAACTACAGAGTGCATGTTGCTAAATGTCATCATACTGTAAACTGTGGTGTGGAATGGTGGGAGACAGACTGGAGAAACAGGCGTAACAGGAAGAGACATACAAGAAGAAGGGGAAGTAAAAAAATACAAACCTGAAGATGAAAACAACCATAAAAAGAATGGGATCAAGTATCAAGTGGTGGGATAAGTTTATTAGATAATGTAGCAAAACAACTATGTTCAGTAAGACTGAACATTCTTCTGTGTGTCTAGAATGCAGACAATGCTCTTCCAAGCTGGGCCAAACATGGTGCCAGGTGCCTGACACAAACAAGGTCACAGGAAGCTTTACAGTAAAAAATATCTATAGTATGAAATTAACGCAAGTCACTAAAATCACTGTAACATACCTGGACCCAGAAACTGGCAACCTCTGGCACGAACTGCAGCCCACAAGTTCGCTGACAGCTGCTGTGGATTTTGATGCTGAAGAATGAGCTCCGTCACAGTTCGCTCCCCAAGCGATCGTGCTGCCCGCATTGCTCGGGACCGCCCCTCCTCCTCCATCAGTTGGCAGTTGATCAGCGTTACCAATTTGCGTTGCATTGGTCTGGACAGAACACTCATGCCTCCACTTCCATTGCCTATACAACCACATAACATGAGAACAGTGTTTTATCTGATGTACAGAAAAACTTTACACCCTCTCCTCACTTCGCTTTGCATGTTCTGAACACACAGTTTATAATCACAGCACCCACAAGCCACAGTTATTCCATACTCCTATATTACCAGTTCAGTGCTCATTTCTCTTACAGATTTAACCACATAAAGCCAATCAGTGAAAGATATTTTCAGTTTACTCTTTTATGCAGCTTTCCTCATAAAATCTCTCAATCATTATCAAGAGAAGTCATGCTGAATAAAACCAGCACTTGATGCAGCAGTACTAAGCAACCAGTTATTCACGTAACTGTTTACAGCTTGCACACTAACACGTGTTTAATATAAATGCCAATAAACTCTACAAACAGTAGTTCAAGCATGTTAGGAAGGTGTACACCATATCATAACAAAGGAACATTATGTCTAGACAAATGACAGAATAGCATCTTATATTAGGATATAACCACTTCCTTCCACATCCTTTCCAAATGCCACTAATTAAACCAATAATAACAATAACACATTTACACCCACACAAATGTGTGAACACATAATTAAGAACATTACAGGCAAAGAAAGATGGCAGGAAATCTTTTGATTTGCCTACTCACCAGACGAAAATGGTTTCAGATATAAAGCTAATTCTTCTATGCATTTTTTTGCCTGCAAATAATTTTTCAGGTCCTCCTTTGTGAGATGCTTTATACTTCCACCTCCTTCAGTTTCAGGAACACTAGCACCTACCAACTGCAGTAATGCAAAGTTGATTGGAAGATTTTCTATGTCAGTATTGATGCTTGTCTGAAAATGAAAATGTTATCTTGTATAAGATTTGAGGTTGTCACAATCATGACTATGAAGGATAGAGTTTACCGGATGTGATGCTGTGCAGCCTGGTAATATTTTACCCGGGTTTCAGAGTAACCTACTGCCTCTTATGCCCTGATGATGGACAAAGTAGGTTACTTTAAAATTATGGTAAATTTCTACCAGTCTATGTAGTATCACATTCCACAATACAGAATTCTGCTTGTTTGACAACAGTACAACTATTTTAAAAACTTACCCATGGTAACAGAGCAAATGTTATGATCACAATGGCACACACAGATCACTGCAGCACTACTTGTCTGACATTTACAGAAGAGCCAAAAAATTCACTAATGATCCTGAATAACTTCAAACACTCATGCAGTGAAGCCTGACAGATGAATACTATTACACTACAGATATTAGACTGTCAGTGTTTAAAGTCCTGGTACTGGACATTACAGAGTAAAAAAGAAAAAATATCAGAAGTAATCTTACATACACAGTAACACACATCTCTCTGAAAACTCAGGCCTGCAAACAAGGTTATCTTTGGGACAATAACTGGCCTGCTATTAAGAATTGGAACCAGCATATTTGTTCATTAAGCCAATGAAACCACGCCAGTCCACTAACTGTAACAGGTCTCAGGTAAACAATACACTGCTTTGGCACACAATATTTTTAATTCCCTAATAAGAAACCTATTCTCTCGTGCTTGCGCATTCCTGCGCTTTGAAGTGATAATGTGAAGCACTGTACCATGTGCTAGTACAATTCACCTGGTCAAACGGGCACTGTTTCCTGTGCAAGTTTGAAAGGCATGTCTTGCAAACTGTGTGTCCACACCCTAAGCTGATAGGACTACGTAAGGTGGGATCGAATTCATTGCAACACACAGGACACGACAGGAACTCAGTCCACTGCGGCGCCTGGATTGGCATTCTGAAATAAATAAATGTTTTAGAATACAATGCAACAGATGTTGACCTCACGTGGTTGTGCAGAAAATGGTTCATCGTAACGTCGTTCGTGTACGATCTACCCAAAAACGCAAGAGTGATTGTTAAATACATCGCAGCTTAGCTCGAGTATTAAATAACATACCCTATAATAACTAAACAATTAAATTAATCATATAAGTATTCGGGTCCATAAATGCAGTGTGATTAGGGCATTGCTCTTGTCACGGATATGGACACAACCACTTTCTATAGCGAAATCATTCCGGCCCACCACACAAAACCACACACTTTACGACAAGCACCCTACTTGTAGCCATTACGTAAACACGCGACATTTAAAACAGGTCAGCCAATAGCATTTAACAACCAAAACTGCTGATGTAAATAAATTAAATTGCTACAAATACCTTGATAAATCCACCACAACACATCAGGTAACCTTCACAGCCGCCATAACAGATCATTGTTGACTTGTGCTATCTGTAGGTAACGAGACGCAACACATGAACTACATTGGATTAGGGACGTAGCGGGTGAAGTACAGTTCTCTTCAAAAGTAGCGAGATTTGAGGTTCTTTCATTGCTCTTGCTGAACGTTTAATTCCTCTTCCAAGGTTGTCTCCGGAATACGTAACCATTTCTGAGTTACTACGAACCCCACACTTACAAAAGCCTCTTCAATACAAAATATAGTTGTTAAAATATACATTGAGTTCAACACATTTTTGCTAATGTTCCATCTATGGTCGATACAAACGTCATTCTCAATTCATAACACACTTTAACGAAGGAAAGTATGAAATAAATGCATAAATGCAGCATTAATCCACATATTCCACAAAACGATGTGTTCGATTTTCAATTGGTACGCCCTTTTTGGGAGAAGGGGTTGAAAAATTGTTTCACCGGGGCCCCGAATCAGTTCTAGGGGGTCCTATATACATAATTTGTGGCGCTACAGTTGTGTTTCAACGTATCTATTTCAGGTACCTAATTGACAATTTTGAGCTTCAACAGGCGACAAGTTTTATGATTAAATGTTAGCTCAACAATTTCACACTATTAGAATTATTATACAGAGCTGGGACTTCATGAATTATATTTCTGAATCTACCCATACTTCTTTCTGCGTAAAATACTATACCCGCTTTTAAACGTGACATCCCTGTGTGATATAAATACACAAAGGTAAGGAAAGTATCTTCTTTCACAACAATAATTTTTGTGATTGACGAAACTGTCTGTACCTTTGTAGATTTTACCTGTCGGGATTTCAATTGCACTATTTCGATTAGTTAACTCACCGAATGAAAGCTGAACTGGTAATGTATATTCGGAAGATTGCTTTCAGTAAGAAAGGATAAACCACGGTATATAAATTCCACTGGTGCTGCCCTCTGTGAACTTCACACTTAATACTATGACTGGAAAAAATTAATATATTTCACAATAATAAAAAATATGGGAAAACACATCTGCAGATGATGAAACAGTAAAACATAGCTGCTTATGAATTTCATTTAAAAGTATAAACTCACAAATTATGTACACAATATCAGTTTCAAAAAACACACAAAAAAAGTCATGACTTATAATCCCAAAGGACTGCTGCTGCAGAAATGAAATTTGTGGGGTAAAATACAGAACGTACCTAGAATGACATCAGAAGAAACCAAGCCATTTTAGGTAACTTAAATGTCAGATCAGCATTAATCACAATTTTGCACAGAACACACAAGGCATACAGTCAGCAGTATGATATATTTGATGAATCATGCCAGCAGGACTCAACAACAGGGCCAAATGTTTCTCATCTTCATTAGGATGACTATTATTATTATTCTTTTATTGCTGATTTATTTGATGATGCTGTCAATAGATCATATTATGGGGAGTTCAGTAATATGACTGTTGAACTGGAATATGTTTGTTTAAAGTACCATTCCAGCATCTTCCTGCTGAGACTGAAGGAACTACAAAAAGACCTCAATGTCTGAACTCAGGGCCTCCCAAACACAAAGGACTGCCAGATGTTGAAATGTTTCAATTGGCTACTTAAACCTCAGACAAGCAGGGCATCACCAATGTACTTACAGCACCTGTAAAGGCTGTTATTGCCTTTTGGGGCATGATACCATATAGTCTGGTAGTGTTACAAATGCTGCACATGAACATGCTGCATTGATACTCATAGGAGCATTGTTGTACCCTGAAGATGGAAGCAGTAAATTCCTATGAAATTCTGGTAACATGCTACTGCACTATAAAGCAGTCTTCACAGCTACACATGGTTGTACACTTCTATCCATTTCCATTGTTTATATTATTGTATTACAACCAAGTAATTTCTGTGTCATTTACTCAGCCATAAACATTTCAATCCATTTCAGATTATCCTCAGAGGTCCCACTATTTAGGAAATTTATTAATAGCGTTGTGGGTTTACTTTGTTGTGAAGGCATTACATTTTAATTTGTGATACTTGAACAATTTACCCATTAATATGCCTATTGCAGATATGCCCTTGCCTACAATAATTTTCATCCTCTCCTCTTCCATGTCGCACATTACAGGCTTTATCTGTTAGTAATGAAATATGTACCACCATCTTGTTTCTCCAAAAAACTCTTCAACATTTTAAACTGTTTCCATAAAACTGTTAAACTTCTTAGCCACCAAATATAAAAAAAACCACAAACACTGTAGCCAGTTACTTAATTATAATCCTCAATACATACTCCTTACTATGGTCATGCCCTATGTATGTTGCTTATGACTGTCATTTAATGTTGACATTCATGACACAAAAATCTTAACATATCTCACACCTGACCCAATATTTTTGGGAATTTCAATTCCATTTGTATATTACCACCAACATGCTCTCCTTTGTACACTGCTGTTTGCCATTTACTTCATACACATTCTGTGCTTCATCAAACCTGCATCAACTGCTATGTCTTTATGCTGTATTCAAACCTTTATTCCTGTTGTGTGCTCGTGATAAAGTAGCTTTCCATAGAACTGCATGCAGCATCTTGAACATGTATTTTATGTTGATGTTACAAAAAATTTGCAACATTCTAGAACAGGCTAGTATGTTTCTCATATATCTATTCTTGTCCTAAACTGCCTAGATGAATGTGGTAACATTCCTTCATGTTTATACTGTTGCCATTTTGTGTGCAGTAATTTGTTTGCCTGTATATTAATCAATGTACACACTGCAAATGTGAATTGGGCAGGGATGCATCAAAGTGAACATGATGTTGGAAGTCATGCGTGGAGCATGAATTTCATGCCGAGGGTACTATGGTCAAGAAGGAGGTACAAGGACACACCTTGCCATTTTCAGGAGGCCATGTGCCTCAAATCAGCCTGGATGTGGGCACATCCCTACATGGCAATGACCAGCATGATGTTTGCTGATATGGTGATTAGTTACATATCTTACTTGTGTGTTTTTGTTCAGAAGTGTCCAGTATATTCAATTTTGTGCAATTTCATTTGCTTTTTGGCTGATGTTTTTGAATGATAGATCATCAAGTGCCTGCAGTAACTACCACAGCTGTTTAATTAAATGTCAGCTCTGAGATACTTATAATAGGCACTATAATTAGCACCTAGTATAAATGGAAGACATCAGTATTCCACGGAACACCAGCCCATTACAGGTCTGAGGTGCCCAAGAGGTTTCCAGGAAGTTAAGGTTCCCAGATTATTGACAGTGGCCCAGGATGGTGGTAAAGTGGTCAGCCTTACGCACAGGCTGCTTTTATCACCAGGAAATACTTCTGGTACTCATTTCTGTTACACTCTGAGTCGACCCCAGGGCCATAATGCGATTGGAAGGATTATGTCAATGAAAAATTCCAATGACACCATCCACAGAACACAGAAATATTTTAATATTTACAAAGTTCAACAAAAAATCCAAATATTTAAATTAGCACATATTTCCAGAAACAAGTATCATATTTTGAAAAGCACAGACGTATGATCAAGCTCTATGACTTAAATAGCAGCATGCACTCTAACTGTACACTAGTACCAGCACACAAATTACGGACCACTGTTTAAATACTTCACAGCTACACTTCCTGCTACAAATGTGTGAGCAATGTTGTAGTGAGTTTTGTGGGGTACTGCTCATCCAGGTGTCGAAATTCTAGAGCACATCTCTTTCTTTCAGCAACCCATCCAATTTCATTATACAGGAGGGCCTAGAACAGAGCAAAAGTTTGTACTTCATACTTCTGAAACAGATTTTAGGTTCTCACAGTAGTGCTGTTGAAGATTCCAGCCTGCTGAGATGTGGTGCTGTGTCAGTGGGTGAGCAGTTCCTGATGTTAGATGGATGGTAGTGCCTCCTCTTGGAGGTCAAAAAGTACAATGAGACTACATGACCCTGAAGATGAGGGCATTACACTCATTTGAAACGTCGGACACAAACTGCCCAGTGACCCAGCATCACATCTTAGTATACCTGGATGTTCTACAGGCAGGCTGCTTGAAGTTATCCTGCAATTCTGGCCTTAGTGACCTGTATGGACCTTTAACTCTTCATGTGCTGCCAGCCTCACTGCACTGTACAGACATGAATGCATTTAAGGGTAGTATAAATTTAAAACCCTTCCATCCTGTGCATCAGTTGGAATGTACACCCCAGCACCACTGAAGGGCTAATTAAATCATTCAGACCGAAATAACATCAAATTTTCAATTCTCATTCATGTCTCTGAAAATGGTTTTATATAAACAAAAACTCCAAATTAAACAAACTTTTTCTGTTTCAATAACAGTAGTTCTAAGTCATGTTAAAGAACTATGGTTCTCTTTTTATTAGAACATGTGCATGCACAGATATACATTTCAGTAACATCTTCTTGGGCCAACAGTCACGTCAGATAGTTCAAACACACAGTGTTTCAGAGACGGACTATATCTCCATCCTCAGGATACTGAGACACAGCCCAACTTTGCTTCCATTCTTAGGGCACTGAGATAGTTCAGTACCCTACACATGGCGACAAAGTGATTCTCTGGAACACTAGTGTGTTTGAACTGACGTGGCTGTTAGCCTCAGATTTTACTGAACTCTGTCACTGTGAAAACGTTAAAACATACATACATTCAGCTTTTAAATGACGGAAGGTACAGATGTGTGGGGTTTACTGTTATGAATGGGAATGTATGGAGACATTACCACCACAGCGTTTTGTTTTACGGTAAGGGGAGTTGACAGGTGTCACAGCTACTGTGCTGCTCATTCTCTGAACCTTCTCTCCTTAAATGGAGCACCCACCATATTTAGCAGAAATAAGACAACCATGCACGTAAGATGGCCTCCCCCCCCCCCCCCCACACTACAAACCCATAGACAAAAACAACAAAAACATCTCTTATTTTTTTTTATTA
>Ga0131853_10005956_pt1 | contig 22022 bp, 20 predicted proteins | sample TergutLab28metaG_FD_92764 | JGI IMG/M metagenome (GOLD analysis project Ga0131853, IMG submission 92764) | Labiotermes labralis P1 segment gut microbial communities from Petit-Saut dam, French Guiana - Lab288 P1 (version 2) (version 2) | ecosystem: Host-associated > Arthropoda: Insects >... | reverse complement strand
TCCTGGACATCACGAGGAAGATCGGGATCGGCGCCCAGTTCGGCGGCAAGTACTTCTGCCACGACGTGCGCGTCATCCGGCTGCCGCGTCACGGCGCGTCCTGTCCGGTGGCGATCGCCGTGTCGTGCTCGGCCGACCGGCAGGCGCTGGGCAAGATCACCCCCGAGGGCGTCTTCCTCGAGCAGTTGGAGAAGGACCCGGCGCACTACATGCCGGACGCGGGTGCCGCCGAGACGATCGAGTCGGGCGAGGTCGTCGAGATCGACCTCAATCGGCCGATGTCGGAGATCCTCGCGACACTGTCGTCGTACCCGGTCAAGACCCGGCTCTCGCTCACCGGCCCGCTCGTGGTCGCCCGCGACATCGCGCACGCGAAGATCAAGGAGCGCCTCGACGCCGGCGAGGAGATGCCGCAGTACCTCAAGGACCACCCGGTCTACTACGCCGGCCCGGCCAAGACGCCCGAGGGGATGGCCTCAGGCTCGTTCGGGCCGACCACCGCGGGCCGGATGGACTCCTACGTCGACCAGTTCCAGGCTGCGGGCGGATCGATGGTGATGCTGGCCAAGGGCAACAGGTCCAACGCCGTCACCGAGGCCTGTGACGCGCACGGCGGGTTCTACCTCGGCTCGATCGGCGGACCGGCCGCGCGGCTGGCGCAGGACTGCATCAAGTCCGTCGAGGTGATCGAGTATCCCGAGCTCGGCATGGAGGCGATCTGGAAGATCGAGGTCGAGGACTTCCCCGCCTTCATCGTGGTCGACGACAAGGGCAACGACTTCTTCACCGACCCGGCGGGCACGACGACGATCCCGCTCACGGGCATCCGGGTGCGCTCGGCGCAGTAGCCGCTGCGCCCTGGGTCCGTGGCTGCGCACTGGGTCCGCGGCTGCGTTCCGGGCCCCGTCCGACGACCCGCGCTCTCTCACCGCGGCCGTACGTGTGGTTGACCGGCCGAACGTACGGCCGGTCAACCGAACGTACGGCCGCGCCGCGAGAACGTGCTGCTACGAGAGGTGCTGCTGGGAGGAGCGGCTGCGGCGAGGGGCGGCTGCTGCGTCGCGGCACAGCTGCGTTGCCAGTCTGGGAGGATTCCGGCGTGGACGAGCTGGCCCGAGACGGCAACCTGGTGCTGAGGCGGCGCGAAGACGGATCGCTGGAACTGCGGGCCAACGGCATCTTCGTGATGGACACCGTCGAGACCTCGACCGAGCGCGCGCTGGCAACCCGCGCACTCGCGCTGCACGCCGCCCCGGCGCGGGTGCTGGTCGGCGGCCTGGGCCTCGGGTTCACCCTCGCGGCGGTGCTCGAGGACACGCGCGTCCAGCGGGCCGACGTCATCGAGATCGAGCCCGCCCTCGTCGCGTGGCTCCGCCATGGCGTCGTACCGCACGGTCCGGAGCTTCTCGCCGACCCGCGCGTCGCTGTGACCGTCGCCGACGTGACCGACGCGCTTCGGGACGCCCGGCCCTCGACGTACGACGTGGTGCTGCTGGACGTCGACAACGGCCCCGGCTACGTGGTGCACGACGCCAACGCCGGGCTCTACGAGGCGCCTGCCCTGGACGCCGCCCGCAGAGCCACCCGCCGGGGCGGCATGGTCGTGGTGTGGAGCGCGGCGCAGGCGCCGGACCTCGAGACGACGATGATCGGTGTCTTCGGTCGCGGGCGGGTCGAGGCGATCTCCTACCCGGTGGACCTGCAGGGGCGCGACGAGACGTACTGGCTCTACGCCGGGCACGTAACTGACCTCTCGACTGTCAGGAGGTGACGCCTCGCCTGTCACGAAGTGACGTCTCGCGTGTCACCAAGTGACGTCTCGCGCACACGTCCGGGCTAGCGTCGAGGTCATGGCCGACGTGAACCAGTTCCGCATCGAGCACGACAGCATGGGCGACGTACGCGTCCCGAAGGACGCGCTGTGGCGCGCGCAGACGCAGCGCGCGGTGGAGAACTTCCCGATCTCCGGTACGCCGATCGAGCCGGCGCTGATCCACGCGATCGGGCACGTCAAGGCGGCCGCGGCGAAGGCCAACGCCGACCTCGGCGTCCTCACCACAAAGCAGGCCGACGCGATCCGCGAAGCCGCCAGGCAGGTCGCGGCCGGCGAGCACGACGACGCGTTCCCGATCGACGTCTTCCAGACCGGGTCGGGCACGTCCTCGAACATGAACGCCAACGAGGTGATCGCCACGTTGGTCTCGCAGAGCCCGGCCGCGGGTGACCTCAGCGTCCACCCCAACGACCACGTGAACGCGTCACAGTCCTCCAACGACACCTTCCCGACGGCCATCCACGTCGCGGCCGCGGTCGCCGTCGCCGACACGCTGCTCCCCGCCATCGACACGCTGGCGGCCTCGCTGGAGGCGAAGGCGGAGGAGTTCGCCGGGTTGGTCAAGGCCGGCCGTACCCACCTCATGGACGCCACCCCGGTGATGCTGGGCCAGGAGTTCGGCGGGTACGCCGCGACCGTGCGCTACGCGTCCGAACGGCTCGACGCGGTCCTCCCCCGCGTCCGGGAGCTGCCGCTGGGCGGCACCGCCGTCGGCACCGGCATCAACACCCCGGCCGGCTTCCCGCAGGCCGTCATCGCCGAGCTCTCCGCGGCGACGGGCCAGCCGTTCACGGAGGCGCGCAACCACTTCGAGGCCCAGGGCACGCGCGACTCGCTCGTCGAGCTCTCCGGGGTGCTCAAGACCCTGGCCGTCGGCCTGATCAAGATCAACAACGACCTGCGCTGGATGTCGTCGGGGCCGACCGCCGGGCTCGCCGAGATCCACCTGCCCGACCTGCAGCCGGGGTCCTCGATCATGCCCGGCAAGGTGAACCCGGTGCTGCCCGAGGCGACGCTGATGGTCGCCTTCCAGGTGATCGGCAACGACGCCGCCGTGACCGCGGCGGGAGCCTCGGGCTCGTTCGAGCTCAACGTCGCCATGCCCGTGATCGCGCGCAACCTGCTCGAGTCCATCCGGCTGCTCTCGGCGTCGATGACGGTCCTCGCGCGGCGTACCGTCGACGGGATCACGGCCGACGCGGACCGCATGCGGGCCTACGCGGAGTCGTCGCCGTCGATCGTCACGCCGCTGAACAAGTACCTCGGCTACGAGACCGCCGCGAAGATCGCCAAGCAGGCGCTCGCCGACGGTACGACGATCCGCGAGACGGTGCTCAAGCTCGGGTACGTCGACGACGGCTCGATCACGCTGGACCAGCTCGATGCGGCCCTCGACGTGGAGTCGATGACGCACCCCTGACGGGCCGCGCCCATGACCGGCGTCAGGCGCCCAGGAGCGTGGATGCGCCTCGATCCGACTAGACCGTCCCCGTGGCGACCACCGCCGCGGTCTCGCTGGTCCTGATCGCCTCCCGGACGGCCTGGGCCGCCCAGTCGGTGCGCGAGACGTCGCGGGCCCGGCGGCGTACGTCGCGGCGGGTCATGCCGGGCGGCGTCACGAGCCTCTCGACCACGCCGGCCGCACCCAGCAGCCCGAGCAGCGCGCAGGCCCGGGCGTCCGGCGGGACGGGCGAGGTCAGCGCGGCGTCGAGCGACGTCAGCAGGCGGTCGCGCTCGGCGGGGTCGACGATCGACCACCGCCGGCGCCGGAAGATGCCCAGCACGCGGGTCTCGTGGGCCACGACCGTGCCGCGCTCGACGAGCCTCCCGGCGATGGTGTCGAGCCGGCGCCTGCCCACGCGCCCCACGAGATCCCGCGGGGAGCGCGCCTTCTCGGCGACGATCTCGAGCGCCGAGGCCAGGAGCGGATCGACCACGGCCGTATGGCCCGCGACCGGGCTGACTCGGCCACTGCGGAAGCGGGTGCGTCCGTTCAGTTCAACCGCTCCCTCGAGCGCGAGCTCGCTCAGCAGCGCGCCGCCGAGGACGGCGTCCGCGTGCGACGTGACGATGCTCCCCTTCTCGGGGTGGATCAGGAGCAGGAGAACTGCCTCGGCGACCAGCACGCGGCGAGGGTAGCGCGCTTTAGTACCGACGCGCGTCGGCCGACGGCGGCCCCGCAGGGCGGCCGTCGGCCGAGGCATTCAGGTCAGCGGTGGCTGAGCACCTGCTGAGGTGACCGCATCGCCGAGAGGTTGCCGACGTTGTCGATGCTCCAGGCGTGGATGTAGAGGCGTCCCTGCTGGAGGCCGTTCACGCTCTCCTGCCACTGTCCGGCGGAAGGAGCGGCGAGGTACGGGGTGCTCTGCTTGAACGCCGCGCCGAGCGTCTTGCCGAGCAGCCAACGGCGGGTGACCGCGTTGTAGCCGTAGTAGGACCCGTTCAGTCGACGCTCGACGATCCGGACGGGGACCGCGCGCACGCCGGTGCCCACGTCGGCCGCGGTGCCCTTGACGACGCGCCAGCTGCTCACGTAGGTCCGCAGCTTGGCGGGCGCCTGCACCAGAACCGTCGGGCGCACCGTGTCGGCCTTCACCGCGATGGTGCCCGCCTGGACGACGACCGAGTTCGCCGGCTGTGCCTCGTCGGAGTCGGTGACCTGGACCGGGTAGCTGCCGGCCGTGCGGTAGACGTGGCTGAGCACCGAGTCACCCTTCACGGTCTGCACCGTGCCGTCGCCCCAGTTGACCGAGCGGGTGATGTCCGCCTCCGGGCTGAGGTTGTCGGTGGCGCTCTGGGTCAGGCTGACCTTGGAGTACGCCGCCCAGGCGGTCGACTGCCCCAGCGTGGCGGTAGCCACCGGAGGCGTGGTGTCGGCGATGACCACGGCGTCGACGGGGGCCGTGCTGGTGTTGCCGGCAGCGTCGGTGAGGGTGATCACGGGCACGTACCGGGTGGGGGTCTGCGTCAGCGCGTAGTCGTGCGTGATCGTCGGCGCCGAACCGTCGGTCTGGGTCGGCGCGGAGCCGTCGCCCCAGTCGACGCTCACCTTGATCGCGGCCGGCGAACTGACGTCGTCGCTGACGCCGTCGTTGGCGAGGGTGACGGTGACGGTCGGACCGGTGGTGGTCGCCGGCCAGGTCGCGCTGTAGCTGCCCGTGGGTGCGGTCAGGTCCGGCATCGCCTCCGTGACGGTGGTCGAGCCACCCTTACGGGTCCCGTTGAAGGCGGTCACCGTGAGGTGGACCGAGGAACCGGCCGCCGCGGCCACGGAACCCGTCCACGCGGGCTGGCTGACCGTGCCGCCGCCGAGTGAGGCCCCGGAGACGCTGGTGACGCCGACCTTGTAGCTGGTGGCGCTGGCGACCGACGACCACGTCGACGCCAGCGAGTACGACGAGCCCGGCTTGGTGACGGTGACAGCGATGTCAGCGGGTGCACCGGGCTTGGCGGGGGGCTTCGCCGACGCCTGCGCGCCGAGCATGCCCCCCATGGAGAGCGCAATAGTGAGAGCGGCCGCGACGGTGCGCGGCACGCCTCGGGTGATGAGAGTCATCGACTTAAGTCCCGTTCGGTTGTCGGATGACGCCCCGAGCCGTCTGGGCGAGTTCTGCCGCCCAAGCTCAACGGTGACGAGAGAACGCCGACGAGTCGTCGGAATCGGCCACAAATGGGCCTACCGGACGTCGGACTCTCGCCCGAGGGGACCACGCCCGCACTGGGGTGGTCGAGACCACCCCGGCGACGATCAGTCGAGGATCAGTACCAGCCGGTAGCCTGCGAGTGGCCCCAGGCCCCGCACGGCGAGCCGTAGCGCTCGCTGATGTAGCCGAGACCCCACGCGATCTGAGTCTCGGGGTTGTTCTGCCAGTCCGGGCCCGCCGAGGCCATCTTGGAGCCGGGGAGCGACTGCGGGATGCCGTAGGCGCCCGACGAGGCGTTGTCGGCGTGGACGTTCCAGCCGGACTCGCGGTTCCACAGGCTCACCAGGCAGGAGAACTGGGAGCCGTCCCAGCCGTACTTCGCCATCATCGCCGACGCGATCGTCTGCGGGTCGGCGGCCGCCAGGTCCTCGGTCTTCGTGATCGCCGAGTGGTCGCTGCCGGCGACGGCTTCGAGCGAGGCCGCCTTCACCGGGTCGAGCCGCGCGCGGTTGTCGGACCGGGAGAGCGACTCGCGCCGGTCCGCCAGCACACTGGGCTGCCGCGCGGCAGCGGGCTGGGGCGCCGCGGCGGGCTGCTGGGACGAGGAGACCGGGATCGCCACCGGCGTGAGGTCGGCGGCCTCGGTCACCTGGGCGGCATGGTGGTGCATCGCCACCCCGCCGCCGACGGCGACTCCGGTGCCGGCCACGGCGACCGCGGAGAGCACGAAGAACTTGCGCGCCGCCCGCTTGGAGCCCTCGACGACGGGTCGCTGTGCCGGCCCCCGGTGGCGGGGGGTGTAGGCGGCGTGCTTCGACAAGGCTCTCGTCTCTGGGGTCGGGGCTCAGGGGCGCGGGCAAGAAAAATTCTCGCCCCACCATGCATGAGTTGAGAGGTGGGTGCAAACCGAACGCGACCGAAATGTGCAGAAATAGTCCGGTTGGACAGCCCATCCGTCACATGAGTCACTCGAGTCACATTCGCACGCGATGAGGGCGGCCGGTTCCCCGGCCGCCCTCGCTCGTCTCGCTCTCGCCGGCGCACGCGCCGGCCGTCTAGAGGACGACGTTCTCCAGCATCTCGGTGACCAGGGCCGCGATCGGCGAGCGCTCGGAGCGCGTCAGGGTCACGTGGGCGAAGAGCGGGTGCCCCTTCAGCTTCTCCACCACCGCGACCACGCCGTCGTGGCGACCGACCCGGAGGTTGTCGCGCTGGGCGACGTCGTGGGTCAGCACGACCTTCGAGTTCGCGCCGATCCGGGAGAGCACCGTCAGGAGCACGTTGCGCTCCAGCGACTGGGCCTCGTCGACGATGACGTAGGAGTCGTGCAGCGAGCGACCCCTGATGTGGGTGAGCGGCAGCACCTCGAGCATGCCGCGGTCGAGGATCTCGTCGACCACGTCCTGGGAGGTCACCGCGCCTAGGGTGTCGAAGACCGCCTGCCCCCAGGGCCCCATCTTCTCGGCCTCGGTGCCGGGCAGATAGCCGAGCTCCTGGCCGCCGACGGCGAAGAGCGGACGGAAGATGACGACCTTCTTGTGCTGGCGGCGCTCCATGACCGTCTCGAGGCCGGCGCACAGCGCGAGCGCCGACTTGCCCGTTCCGGCGCGGCCGCCGAGCGAGACGATGCCGACCTCGGGGTCGAGCAGCATCTCCAGCGCGATCCGCTGCTCCGCGGAGCGGCCGTGGAGGCCGAACGCCTCGCGGTCGCCGCGCACGAGGTGGATCTGCTTGTCGGAGCCGACCCGGCCCAGCGCCGTACCGCGGTCGGAGAGGAGCACCAGGCCGGTGTGGCAGGGCAGCTCGCGGCCCGCGTCGTGGTCGATCACGCCCTCGTCGTACAGGGCGTCGAGGTCGGCGGCGGTGACGTCGAGCTCGGCCATGCCGGAGTAGCCCGGGTCGGAGTCGGAGATGGTCTCGCCGCGGTACTCCTCGGCGTTCAGGCCGACCGCGGATGCCTTGATCCGCATCGGGAGGTCCTTGGAGACGACGGTGACGTCGCATCCCTCGTCGGCGAGGTTCTTCGCCACCGCGAGGATGCGCGTGTCGTTGTCGCCCAGCCGGAATCCCGAAGGCAGCGTCGACTGGTCGCTGTGGTTCAGCTCGACCCGGATGGAGCCGCCCTCGTCGGTGGCCGGCACGGCCTCGTCGAGGCGGCCGTGGGTCACCCGCAGCTCGTCGAGCTTGCGCAGCGCCGTCCGGGCGAAGTAGCCCAGCTCGGGGTGATGCCGCTTGCCCTCCAGCTCGGTGATGACCACCACCGGGAGGACGACCTCGTGCTCGGCGAAGCGTGTGAGTGCTCCCGGGTCGGAGAGCAGCACGCTGGTGTCGAGAACGTAGGTCCGGACCGTGGCCGATGTCGGCGAGGTCGCCTTCTTCCGGGCTCTCTCGGCGGTCGCCTTCGAGTCGGAACGGGCCTTGGTCGTGGGGGCCTGGGTAGGCACTCGGTTCACCCCTCACGGACCGCGGCGCGCACTCCTCGCCCCCGGTCCTAGTTCATCTGAATGGACCGGGCCGCCCGAAGGCCGGAGTGCCGGCCTCCCCCACCGCGGCACGCAGAGGCGTGGGCGGTGATGCAGTCGTGATGGTTCACGAACGGGCCTCCTGGTACGGCGGGCTTCCCCACCCACCGATGCTTCGAAGGTACGTCCGGTACCCGCCGAGTCGCGGCAACACGCCGCGGGTGCTGCGTGAACAGTGGGTATCGGCTCGGCGGTCTGAACCACCTCGCGGCTCAGCGGCCGAGGCGCCGTTCGCGGTGGGCGTAGGCGCGCAGGGCGCGCAGGAAGTCGACCCGGCGGAAGTCGGGCCAGTAGGCCTCGCAGAAGTAGAACTCGGACTTGGCGCTCTGCCAGAGCAGGAAGCCGCCGAGCCGCTGCTCGCCGCTGGTGCGGATGACAAGGTCGGGGTCGGGCTGGCCGGCGGTGTAGAGGTGCTCGGCGATGTGCTCGACGTCGATCTGCTGGGCGAGCTCCTCCAGCGGCGTACCCCTGGCGGCGTGCTCGGCCAGCAGGCTCCGGACGGCGTCGGCGATCTCGCGGCGGCCGCCGTACCCGACGGCGACGTTGACCAGCATGCCCTCGACGTCCCGGGTGGACTCCTCGGCGGCCTTGAGCCGAGCGGCGGTGCTGGCCGGCAGCAGGTCGAGCGCACCGACGGGGTGGATCCGCCAGCGGCGCTGGTCGGCCAGGGAGTCGACGGCCTCCTCGATGATCTGCAGCAGCGAGCTGAGCTCGGACGCCGGCCGGTGCAGGTTGTCAGTGGAGAGCAGCCACAGGGTGACGACCTCGATGCCGACCTCTTCGCACCAGGTCAGCAGCGGCTCGATGTTGGCCGCGCCGACGCGGTGACCGTGCGCGGTGTCGCGACCGACCGCCTTGGCCCAGCGCCGGTTGCCGTCGAGCATGACGCCGATGTGGCGCGGGAGACGCTCGGGGGACAGCGTCTGAAGCATCCGCGCTTCGTACGCGGGATAGAGGAGGCGGCGGACCCGCTCCTTCCACTGTGCTGCGTCCCATGCCACTCGCCCAGCGTAAACGAGTGGTGTACGACCGACGCGGTTACCGGGCGGCTCTGCGACGCCTCTCAGAGGATTTTCACCGCGGATGGGTACTTTCGTGGGCATGATCGAGGAGACCGAAACCGCCCGCGACGGCATCGGACACCTCGCCGATTCGATCGAGGAGATCGTCGCCGAGGTCAAGCCCAAGCTGCGCGGCTGGCTGCACCTGGGCATCGCGCCGCTCGTGCTGGCGGGCGGGATCGTGCTGATCGCGCTCTCGCCGAACGAGCGGGCTGCCGTCGGCGCGTCGGTCTACACGGGGGCGGCGCTGCTGCTCTTCACCGTCTCGGCGATCTACCACTGCGGCAACGGCCACTGGACCGCACGGACGCACGCCCTCCTTCAGCGCTGGGACCACGCCAACATCATGGTGATGATCGCGGGCTCGTACACGCCGTTCTCGCTGCTGCTGCTCAACGGGACGGCGCGCTGGACACTGCTCGGCGTCGTGTGGACGGGCGCGATCCTCGGCGTGCTGTTCCGGGTCTTCTGGACGCACGCGCCACGGTGGCTCTATGTGCCGATCTACCTCGCGCTGGGCTGGTCGGCGATCTTCTTCATCCCGTCGTTCTTCACCGGCGCCGAGGCGCTGGGCCTGGGCATCGGGATCGCGATCTTCACGCTGATCTGCGTCGGCGGCGCGCTCTACACGATGGGCGGGGTGGTCTACGGCTTCAAGCGCCCGAACCCGTGGCCGCGCACCTTCGGCTTCCACGAGGTCTTCCACTCGTTCACGATCCTCGCCTTCGCCGCGCACTACACCGGGGTCTCGCTGGCGACGTACGCGCTGCGCTGAACTCGGCTGCGCTGGCCATGTGAGTGTCGGGCCCGCGTGAAGGGGGCCACGAGACGCTCACAGCGCGGCTGCGTCGGTCACGGGCCGCTCGCAGACGAAGCCCCGGCAGACGTACGCCGCCGGGCGACCGTCGAACGCCGAGCGGCCTGCCAGGAGCGGGATGTCGTCCCGCGGACCGTCGCTGACCACGACGACGGCGCCGGGGCGTCGGCGGGCGGCGTCGGCAAGAGCGTCACGCTCGGGACCGGCCGGACCGACCACGGCGATCTCCTCGGGACCGTCGACCATGGTCAGGGCTGCGGCCAGCGCCCACCCGGCGAAGCGGGGCGCCTGCTCCATCAGCGGCCCGAGCGTGGCGAGTACCTCCTCGGCCGCCTGCCGGTAGCGGCCCTCCCCCGTGAGCGCGTGCGCGGTCACCAGGGCGTGGATCATGCTCGAGGCGCCCGAGGGCGAGGCGTTGTCCGAGGGGTCACGTGGTCGGGCGACCAGGGCCTCAGCGTCGTCGGCCGTGTCGTAGAAGCCGCCGTCGGGCGCCCGGAAGTGCGCGAGCCCGGTGTCGAGCAGCGACGTGGCGAGCTCGAGCCAGCGGGCCTCGCCGGTCGCTTGGGTCAGGCTGAGCAGGCCGCTGGCCACGCAGCCATAGTCCTCCAGTACGCCGTCGTGCCGGCCCGCGACGCCGTCCCGGCTGACCCGGAGCAGGCGGACGCCGCTCTCGGAGGCGCCGACGCCGGGCCTCACGACGTGGACATCGTCGAGCAGCCGCGCGATGCCTACGGCCGCCTCGACGTACCGGGGCTCGGCCAGCAGGAGCCCGGCGTCGCAGAGACCGGTCACGGCCAGACCGTTCCACGCGGCGACGACCTTGTCGTCGCGGGCGGGCCGCACCCGCCGCGCCTGTACGTCGAGCAGGCGGGCCCGGACCTCCGCGAGCCGGTTCTGCTCCTCGGCGGGCGGGTCGTGCCTGAGCTGGAGCGTGGAGGAGCCGTGCTCGAACGTGCCCTCCGGGGTCACGTCGAACGTGCGGGCGGCCCAGGCGGCGCGGTCGGCGCCGAGCGCCTCGGTCAGCTGGGCCGGCGTCCAGACGTAGAACTTGCCCTCGACCCCCTCGGAGTCGGCGTCGAGCGCGCTCGCGAGACCGCCCTGCGGCGTACGCAGCTCACCGAGGAGGAAATCCGCGGTCTCGCGGGCGACCCGGGCGCCGAGCTCGGTGCCCAGCCGCGCGTAGAGGCCGACCAGCTGTGCGTTGTCGTAGAGCATCTTCTCGAAGTGGGGCACGACCCAGCCGCGATCGACGGCGTACCGGGCGAAGCCGCCGCCGAGCTGGTCGTACATCCCGCCGCGTGCCATCGCGGCCACGGTCCGATGGAGCATGTGCGTCGCGCGCGCCTCCGGGTGCTCGCCGCCGTCGGGCGGCCGCGCGGACCAGCGGCGCAGGAACTCCAGCACCATCGTCGGCGGGAACTTCGGGGCTCCCCCGAATCCGCCGGCCATGGGGTCGAAGTCGTCCGCCAGCCGCCCGATCGCCGCGGCGAGCTCCACGGCCTGTTGGGCGCCTGCGCCTTGGGCGGAGGCCAGATGCTCCTTGACGTTCGCCGCGACGGACCCCACCTCGTCGCGCCGCTCAGCCCAAGCCGCGGCCAGCCCCTGGAGAATCTGGGTGAACGCCGGCATGCCGTGCCGCGGCTGGTCCGGGAAGTACGTGCCGGCGAAGAACGGCGTGCCCTCGTGGTCGAGTACGCAGGTCATCGGCCACCCGCCCGACCCGGTCATCGCGGTGGTGGCCGCCATGTAAACGGCGTCGACATCCGGACGCTCCTCGCGGTCGACCTTGATCGCGACGAAGTGCTCGTTGAGGTACGCCGCGGTCGCGTCGTCCTCGAACGACTCGTGCGCCATGACGTGGCACCAGTGGCAGGCGGCGTACCCGACGCTCAGCAGGATCGGTACGTCGCGGCGCTTCGCCTCCTCGAAGGCCGCCGGCTCCCACTCCCACCAGTCGACGGGGTTGTCGGCGTGCTGAAGCAGGTACGGCGAGGTCGCGTCCTTGAGCCGGTTCACACGATCCATCATGTCTCAGCCCGTGTGAGTGGCTCTTCGAGCCGCCGTGTGATCAAAGTCAGCCTAAGAGTCATGCACCTCCCTGAGCGACCCGCGTGGCAATCGCGGCTGTGACGCACCTGATTAGCGTGCACGTTTGCCGAGACAAGCAACGCCCAAGCGCTCGGCGAGGGCGATGACCGAGACATCGGTGGCGCCGAGTGGGAGGTCGTCGTACTGCGCGACCAACTCGGCGACACGGGCGACGTCAGCGCGCGTCAGGTCGACGAGCTCGAAGCTTCCATCGGCCGCGGCCTCGAGGAAGGCCACTTCGGCGAACGTGCCAACCTTCGCCTCGAGCATGTAGCCGACCTCAGCCATCACGGTCTGCAGTAGCGGCAGCCGCCGTCCGGCCAGGCGTAAGCCAGCGAACAGCTCGACACACGCGTGTTGGTCATCGTCTCGGCGATCGGCCGCGGCGAAAATCGGGCCGGTGTCGCAGATGATCACGACCGGCGAGCACCAAAGCCGCTGGCGAGGACATCGTCGGCTCGCCGGGCGTTGTCAGTGCGACCGTCCTTGGACTCGCCGATGGCGAAGAACTTCGGCGGCCACTCCCCTGACTCCTTCTTCGTGCTCAGCCGGCGAGCATCCGCGAGCAGGACCTCCACCTGATCCTCGGGCAGGCCCTCGATCAGATGAATCAGCTCATCGCGATTCGCGGTCATATCGAGAAGTGTAGGCGCCGCAACCGACGGACCTGCGGCAATGAGTTGGGCCCACTCATGCTCGTATCCTTCCAAGGCTGCCGTAGTTGTCGATCTCTTCGCGGAGCGCATCAACTTCACGAGGACGAATGGCACCCTCGACGACTGCCTGCTCGAGCGCTCGACGGAGTTGCGCGCGATCGGTACTGGCGCGGAGGCAGTCTCGAATGGTCCGCGCGACCGTCGTCACCGGTAGGTCATGCTTCTCCGTGACGTCGACCGCAGGCAGATCGCGTCGATGCAGCCGGTAGAGATCGCCGCCGGCGGCACGGGGATGGTTGTCCCGCGGCACCGTCAGGTGGATCCGCGTCGGGTTCACGTTGGACAGGCCATGCAGGACCAACGCCGACTCGTGGGAGACCACTCCTCTGCCCAGAGCCCCGGCGACCGCCTCCGCCAGGTCGTCGTGCTCCGTCCGCGGTAGGACCGGGACGCGGTACACGCCGCGCGCCACCCGCTCCAAGCGCCCGCGAGCGGCCATGAGCCGCAGCTGCGTAGGGTCGATCCCAAGGTCGCGAGCATCACGAGTCGTCACGTAGCCGTGCTGATCGACGGCCCGTTCGATGACGCGGTCTCGGATCGACATGTGCTAAGGCGTATCAAAACGATACGGAATAGCCCAACACGCCGACACTCGGCATAGCGCCCACCTGCAGAAGGGCGATGCGCCTTGTCCGAAACTTCAGATTCAGAGTGTCCGAAACATAGATTCCACTTCATCCGAAAGATAGGGTTCTGTCATGCCCTTCTACCGTCCCCGCGCCGTAGACCACGAGCTCACAGCCATGATGCGCGCAATCGGCGGCATCCTCATCGAGGGACCGAAAGCCTGCGGGAAGTCAGAGACGGCGAAGCAGGTGTCCAGGACGATCTACGAGTTCGACAGGGACGACGTCGCCCGAGAAGCGGTGGCGCTCAGCCCGGAGAGCTTGTTCTCAGGCCAACCGCCGATCCTGTTCGACGAGTGGCAACTCGAGCCGAGCATCTGGAATCTGGTGCGGCGCCAAGTCGACGATCGGCACTCGCGAGGCGAATTTCTGCTCACAGGCTCCGCCAGGCCGCGCGAAGACGTGAATCGTCACTCCGGCGCCGGCTGCATCGGGGTTCTCCCCATGCGGCCGATGAGCCTGTTTGAGTCCGGGCACTCGACCGGGGAGGTGTCGTTCGCCGCCATCCTGAACGGCGAGCGTCAAACAGGGCTGGGGACCCACCTGTCCTACGACGCACTGCTCCACCGCATCGTCGTCGGCGGGTGGCCCGAGATCATCGACTACGACGAGGCCGACGCAAGGGTCTGGCTGCGCGGTTACCTCGACCAGATCGTCGAGACCGACATGCCTCTCATGGGACATCGTCGTAACCCGCGCAACCTCCGGCGACTCTTCGCCTCACTCGCCCGCAATGTCGGGCAGGCCGCCAAGTTGACCGAGATCGCCAACGACGTCGGCGGCGAGTCGGGACCGATCGCCCACGAGACGATCACCGGCTACCTCGACACCCTCGAGCGACTGCGCCTCACCGAGAACTCGCCAGCTTGGCGGCCTCATATGCGATCGAAGACACCGATGAGGACCGCCGAGGTGCGCTACTTCGTCGATCCATCACTGGGACCCGCCGCGCTCGGCATCGGGACAAGCGAGTTGCGCGCGGACCACCTTGCAACTGGATTCCATTTCGAGGCACTCGTCATCCGAGATCTCCGAATCTTCGCCCAGGCCCACAACGGCAGGGTCGACTCGTGGCGCGACAAGAACGGCAACGAGGTCGACGCGATCGTCAGCATCAACGAGAACCAGTGGGCAGCCTTCGAGGTCAAGCTCAACCCGCGCCACGTCGACGAAGCCGCCGCCGCTCTCCTGCGATTCGCCGGAAACGTCGACAAGGGCCGGCACGGCGAGCCAGCTGCACTCGGCGTCATCACCAGCACAGGCGCCGGCGGTCTTCGCCCTGACGGCGTACACGTCATCCCGATCGGATGTCTCGGCCCCTGAACACGGAACCTCACATGCACGAAGTTGTCGTGTTCGACTTCTGTTAGGCGGAACACGACAACTTCACCGCACGGCTCCAGAGGAACGACACGGAGGGTCGCCGAGCGGGTAGAACGCTCGCTAGCCTCGAACCCGTGTCTACCAAGGCGGAGGGTCGGGCGGCACGAGCGAAGGTTGCCGTCTACCACGAAGAACAACTCGGCCGACTTGTCGAAGAGTTGGCGGACGCGGTCGACCGGCATCGAGCCGCAGAGATGGACGCCTTCGAGGTCGACGAGGTGGTGTTCCAGTACTCCCGCGCCGCGAAGGAGCTGTGGAAGTTCTGCAACCTGACCAACGTCGAGATCGCCGCCCGAATCATTGCGCACGATCCGCCCTCCGACTGGTGGGAACGCGGAGCGCCCCGGCAGCGCTAGCTCGGACCCGGCCCGCCGCCCGCACTATCCCTCCCGCAGCCAGGCGAGCTCCGTTGCCGCCTTGCGCCGCTGCTCCGCCTCACGCTCGTGCAGGGCGCTCTGCGATCTTCTCTCGGAACGATCGAGTGCCGTCGGGCTCGTCGTACGGCTCGCGGCCCCAGAGACCTGGGCGCGCTTTCGTGCGGTGCTCGTAGCCTGCGTCTGCGAGCAGCACCTCGATGCTCGGCAAGTCGCCGACGAGACCGGGCGTCACGCCCAGGTCGCCATCGCCCGTCGGCATCCGGGAACATCGAGGTCCATGGTTCGCAGGAGGACGGCGTGGCTCCGACCAGCGTCAGCGAGTCCGCGTGCACAGCGAGAACGTCGACGACATTGATGATTGCTCGGCGGCTCCACTCGATCTCGCCCCGCGGGACCTTGAAGTCGGTCATGCCACGCGCCGTCCCAGCAGGATGTCGGCCTGCTCCGCCATCCGGTCAATACCGCCGTACGCATCAATGATGACCTGGTCGCGGCTCACCACGGCGATGCCATCGATCGTCGTTCGGCCGACCTCGCTGACGCCGTCGAACGGGACCAGCGTGATGCGCATGCCGAAGGTGCCTGGCTCCTTCCGTTCAAGGCCTGTTACCTCTGCGGCGCGCGCGACATCGTCGACGTAGAGCACCGGCCACGCCTCCCCCGCACTGGAGCGGTAGAGGTTCGCTCCCGCATCTCCGGTCAGCGCGTACTCGGCGCCGGCCGCACGGAGAGCGTCGGCAACGGCGTACGCACTCGGCCCGGCCTTGAAGTCGACGGCACCAGGGCGGCGAGTGAGCCGAGCAGCACGTCCGGCCCGGAAGAGCAGGTCCGCCTCCTTGCCCGGCACAGGCCGCCCGTTCTCATCGAGGAGCCCGATCCGCGCCCACCGCTTGCGCCATGCGTCGACGGCGGGCGTCACCGCGACGGTGAGCGACGGGTCGAGCGCCGAACGCGCAGTGGCGATCGCCGCAACATCGGCCACGCCCGTGAAGCCGATCGGCTCGCCGAGGACGGCCAGGATCTCCTGCGCCAAGTCGAATGACGGGCTGACGACACCGGACTCGATCCGCGTGACCGTCGTCGGGGCAACGTCGACCAGCGCCGCAAGCTGACGAGCGCTCAGCCCGTTCACGCGGCGCAGCGTCGAGATGCGCTCTGCCAGGTTCACACCCACCAGTCTAGGAGGGTGTTGCAAATACGCAACATGTTAAGAATCGGCCGGAAAGCTAACATGTCGTCGTGACGTGTCAGGTCACCGAACACGTCGAGATCGGCTGCCACTGGGTCGCCAGCGATGGGCCCGAAGTGATGCACGAGAGTGATACACGAGGCCCCGGAATCGGCGTCAAACGGCGATACGGCCCGAAACGGCGCGGCGTACAAAACCGCCTCTGGCCTGCGGTTTCGTAGATTTTCGTCGAAAGCCGTTGAAGGTTAAACCTCGTGGCACCAGTGGCAGGCGGCGTACCCGACGGAGAGCAAGATCGGTACGTCGCGGCGCTGGCCTCCTCGAAGGCCGCCGGCTCCCACTCCCACCGGTCGACGGGGCCGTCGACATGCCGAAGCAGGTACGGCGAGGTCGCGTCCTTGAGCCGGTTCACGCGTTCCATCATGTCTCAGCAGGGGCACCTTCTAGGCGGTGCAGCGCGGGGGCCGCAAGCGCGTCGGCTCCGACCCTCCACCAGTCCCGGCAACGCGACACATCCATGGAACCCAATCTTCGTCATGCCCTCCCGCCTCGGCTGCCCGAAGCGCCTGCATGCCAGAATCGGCGCATGAAACGGCTGGGCCAGGAACGCGCGAGGTTCCTAGGGCGCGGCCCCGCGTCGCTGCTGAGGCAGTGGAGGCAGTTGCGGCTGCGTACGAGGCCGCCCGTTATCGGCGAGCTCCTCCTCGTCCTGGCACTGGTCTTCGTCTACGACCGGTTGCGGTCGCTGGCGGCTGTCGATGCCACTGCGGCTGTCCACCATGGTCTGGCGGTCCTCCACGATGAGACGTTGCTCCATCTGCGCTTCGAGGACAGCCTGAACGCCTGGCTTGCCGCGCATGAGTTCCTGCGTGATCTCGCCGCCGACTACTACCAGTTCGTCCACGAGACCGTCGCCCTGGTCGTGTTGGCGATCTGTTACATCAGACGCCCGTTGGTCTACCGCCCGGCCCGCAACGCGCTCGTACTCACCAACGTCGTCGGCCTCGTGGTCTTCGCGCTTTACCCGGTCGCACCGCCCCGCCTCCTCACCGGCTCACAGTTCGTAGACATCGTCGCCGCGGCGGGCTTCGGTGCCAACCACGGCGCGATGACAGCCGACCAGTACGGAGCGATGCCCTCCCTGCACCTCGCGTGGGCGACGTGGGCCGCCATCACCGTGTGTGCCATGAGCAGACGACGCTGGCTGCGCATGCTGGCGGTAACGCACGTCGTCCTGACCGGACTCATCGTCATCGCGACCGGCAACCACTACGTCCTCGACGTGGCGGTCGGGGCGATGCTCGGCGCGGCCACAGCCGGAGTGACGGGACTGCTCGCGCGGCACGACCCAGCCCCGCTTCCTGAGCTGGCCTAGAGCCTCCGGCCGGCTTCAGGGATCGGGCACCTGCCTGTCGCCTCGGTTGCGGTCAGGGGAATCGTCGTCGCCCGGACGCCTGTGGCGCACATCCCCCGAGAGCACCGATGACCGATTCGGAAACCCGATGAGCCACAATCACGGCATGAGTCGTCGCAGCCCGGCCGTGCGCCCCGCGGATCCGGCTGGACAGTCGTCGCGACGCCGACCGGCAACGCCACTCGCCCACGGGCAGGCCGGGTGAGGCCGACGCTTGGCGCGGTCCTGGCCGTGGCCCTCGTCGCGTTCTCCGCCTGCAGCTCCGCGACACCGCTGGACCTCAACCGCCCTGCCCTTCCCACGGCGATCGCGAGCGGTCAGTGCTGGCCGCTTCCGCACGGCTCCCGGTTCGACTTCCCGGTGCAGGAGCTGGACGACGTACAGGTCGGCACGAGTCGGCGCCTCCTGACCCTGCAGTTCGACCGGGTCGGGGCCGCGACCGCACAGACCTCGGCACGCGGCGCACTCACCAACGGCGGATTCACGCCAGCGACTCCCCCGCCGTACGCCGACGCCGGGTCCGGCCTGACCTGGTACCACCGCCGAGGATGGGGGTACGTCGGCATGGCGATCGCAGCGCTTCCCGACCTGCCCAGCGACAGCCTCGTCCGGGGGACATTGGTGCTGAACCTGCCCGAGCGCACCTGGCATCCGCGGCCGGCCCGCGGCTGCACCCCGCCCCGCCTCCCCGCCTCGGGTGAAGCCGCACGCAATGCCTCCCCGGGAGCGACATCGTGACCGGCCTCGGTGGTCTCCGCGTGCCTCGACGGCCGGCGGATGTGGTGTTCGCGGTCCTCGTGTTCGTCCACGTCGTGATGAAGGCGGCCCTGTTCCCGAAGGCCCGCACTGCACCCCTCCACGGTGACGAGGTCGCGTACATGGACTCGGCTCGTTCCATCGCCCACGCGGTCCACGCCGCCTTCGGGGGCGGTTCGCTCAACCTTCGATCGCTCGAAGTGAACGTCGTGGGCAACGGCTGGTTCATGCCCGGGATGTCGATCGTCCTCACGCCGCTGCTCCTCGTCGACCCCCATGCCTCGGTGACTGCCATGCGGATCTACCTCGGCGTGTTGACGACCGTCCTGTTGATCGTCACCGCGTTCGTCGTACGGCGCATCCTGGGCCGGTGGTACGGCGCCGGGTTGCTCCTGTTCCCGGGCCTGCTGCCCATGTGGCTGCTCTTCTCCTACACCGCGTTCGGCGACCTCGCCGCCGGCCTCGTCGTCGTCATCGTCGTCGCCTACCTCATCCATCTCGGTCGGCACGCGCTTGCCGGACAGCCGCCCCGGTGGAGTCAGGCGGCGCTCCTCGGCGTCCTGCTCGCGGTGACCCTCTATCTGCGCTCCAGCGCGCTGCCGCTGGTCGGCGGCCTGCTGGCACTCGCGCTCCTGGCAGCCGTGTTCTGGCTGCGTCAGCGCGCCCGCGTGCGGGCGGTCGCGGCAGTGCTCGTCGCCGGCCTGGTGTTCGGTGTCCTGCTCGCGCCCTGGTCCGTGCTCGCCAGCCACGTGCTGGGCGGCAGGGTCGTCACGACCTCGACCCTGCCGATCTCGGAGGCGGTGGCCTACGGAGACCCGAACCGTCTGTGCTTCGGCCCGTGCCGTCCCACTCGGAACATCTGGGACGAGATGGTCCAGTACTCCCGGCAGGTCGCGCGGGCCACCGGGACCAACGAGATCCTCGTCCAGAAGCAGATGTCGAACTACGCGCTGAGCGGACTGTCGCCGCACCGCTTCGCCAGCTCCGTGGTGGCTGACTTCCACCGCTACTCTTTGGCCCCCGACGACTTCTCCGCCATGTTCGACTCGTCGACGAGTGATCCCTGGAGCACCGTCATCCGCAGCGTCAGCGCGCTCGGCTACTACGCGGTGCTCGCGCTCGCCAGCCTCAGTCTTCTGCTGGTGGTGCGACGCAATCCGGAACGACAGATGCTGAGCCTGCTCGTCAAGCTGGCCGGCGCGGCCCTGGTGCTGCAGCCGTTCGTCCACATCTCCTCGGGGCGGTACTGGCCGATCTACGCGCCGCTGATGGCGTTGGGTGCGGTGCTGCTCGGCCAGAGCACCGTCCGCGCATGGCGGGGCCGCACCGCCTCGGCCGCGAGCACCCTGGAGGACCGGCCGGGAGTACGGCGCGGGCTGGTCATCGCCCAGATTGTCTCCGCTGCCGGGTACGTCGCCGTGGCCGTCGGACTGGCTGCCTTCGCCCTCGCGTAACCAGCCTCTTCGGGCACACGTCGATCGCCAAGGGCCGTCGATTGGCCAACTTTCAGGCGAACCTCAGGTAAAGTGCCCGCTCGGCGCACAAATACGCGCGTCCCCTCTCATACGCGATCGGACGGGGGGATCGGAAGCAGAAAGAAAGCACCAGACCGGGCATGGGGCAGTTGATCGTCGCGGGATTTCACCGTAGCGGCACCTCGTTGTTGACGCAGGTGCTGCACGCAGGTGGTCTTTTCGTGGGCGACCGGCTGCTCGGCGCGGCGCCGTCGAACCCGTACGGTCACTTCGAGGACCTGGAGGTCCTCAACCTGCACCGCGCCATCCTCGGAGCCCACGACGACGCCCCGGGCGACGCCTGGCACTGGGACGAGCCGACAGCGTTCCACCTCAGCTCCGCGCATTGGGCATCGATGCGTCGTCTGGTCGCCAAGCGCGACGCGGCGCACGAGACCTGGGGCTTCAAGGACCCTCGCGTCTGCTTGTTCCTCGGCGCGTGGAAGTACGTCATGCCGGACGCCAAGGTCGTCGTGGTCTATCGCGACCCCGGCGAGTGCGTTCGCTCGATGGAGTCACGTCAGGGCGGCGAGTTGGTGCGCGGTGTCGGCATCGCTCGCAACCAGACGTTCTTCACCAGGCCCGACCACGGGCTGAAGATCTGGGACACCTACAACCGCGCCCTCCTCGCGTTCGCGGAGGCTCACGTCGAGGACTGCCTGGTCCTCCCCTTCACCGCCTTGACCGGCGGCTTTCCGGTCATCGAACGGGTGAACGCCCGACTGGACATCGGACTGGACACCGTCGATACCGCTTCGGTCTTCGACGCGCTGGCGACGAGTCGACGCGATGCTGCTCAGCGCGTCCACTCCGACGTCGTACGCCGCCGCGTGGAGGAGACCTGGGAACGTCTGGAATCGCTCTCGGAGAGGACGGCAGCATGATGCAGCCGCTGGACCCCATCACCGCCGACGAGGCCGGCAAACTGGCCATGGAGAACGAACTGCTGCGCTACGAGGTGCGTCACCTGCGCGCTCGACTCGCCGCACCACCCGAGCCCGTGGCGGCGCCGACGCCGCCGACCACGCCGACGGCGCGTAAGAACCCCACCGCCAAGCAGCTGCGGATGCGCAAGGCCCGTCAGGCGCGCAATCGACAGGCCTACGCGGACATCGTCTGGCTCGTACGCCGCCTCGACAGCTCGCCCGCCGGCCCGCTGCTGCGTCGCGTCGAGGGCTTCCGCACACTGCGCGCCCGCTACCTGACAGGCGGCCGCTCGTGACCACCGAGGCGAGCGAGGTCACCGTGCCCACGGTGACCACGGAGGCCACCGTGGTCGCCCCCGCCCCGCGCCCGACCCACGTCATCCCACCACCGCACGCCACCCGCGCCACCGACATCCCCGGCATCACCTTCGCGGTCGGCGATCTCAGCGCTGCACCGTGTGCCGAGGGCACCGACGCCATCGCGGGCACGATCTGCGCATGGACCGGCCGTCTGGTCGGCGCGTGGCCCGGCGGTATCGATGAATGGTCGGCAACGCGGCACGCCATTCGGGAGCAGGTCGGCCAGGCAGACCTGCTGTTGCTGATCGATCCCCCGAGCTTCCACTACGGGCTCCTGGGCCTGAACCCGGGCCTGCCCTTCGTCGCCGTACTGCCGGCCGACCTTCCGGCGGACGCGATCGTCGACCTCCTCGGCGCTCCGTTGCTGGAGCGGGCGACGTCCTTCGACCGGATCGTCGTCAGCCGCCCCGAGATCAAGGCCGCGCTCGCGGCCCGGTACGACGTCCCCGACGAGGTCTGGGTCGTGAGCATGGAGGCCGACCGCGTGGGTGTCCTCCGTTCCATCGTCGCCAGCCTCGGTCCCCTGGCAGACCTTGCCGACCGCAAGGCGTCCTGGTTCCGCCGCTGCTCGACGGTCGCCGAGGAGCTCCGGATCGGTCTCCACGGCGACCCTGGAACTGACGGCAAGGCCCCCTGGACGAGCACGCCGCTGGTCGCCCTCGACGGCGACGCTCGCTGCTGGAACCGCCAGATCGCTCGGCTCTCGGCGACGAAGGTGACGGCGCTGGACGACGTCGTGGCCGCCCCGGCCGACGAGGCTTTCCCGGTGCCCTCGCCGGACGCCGTGGTGCTGGT
>Ga0131853_10005954_pt1 | contig 22024 bp, 15 predicted proteins | sample TergutLab28metaG_FD_92764 | JGI IMG/M metagenome (GOLD analysis project Ga0131853, IMG submission 92764) | Labiotermes labralis P1 segment gut microbial communities from Petit-Saut dam, French Guiana - Lab288 P1 (version 2) (version 2) | ecosystem: Host-associated > Arthropoda: Insects >... | reverse complement strand
GGGGGGGGGGGGGGGGGTTGGACATTTGCCCCCCCCCCACACACCCCTAGGTGCTTTTTGTAAACATGTGAACTGGCCTAAAATTGCAGGAGTAAGACGAGACGCCCGAGCAAAAGTAGAAAAATGAAGAAATTAATCAGCGACCCGTGTACTCCACGTAAGATCCCAGGAGAACAAAGACAGCAGTGTGAAACAGTATTGAACCTCAGAAAATCCATTGTTGTATTACTGATCAACAATACAGGAAACGCAGACAACTGTCAACTTACAAGTATCCAATTTCACAGCTTGTAAGTTCGTAATTGTCTTCGATATAGTTGTAATCACTGCAAACAAAGAAAAGTCTAAAATCTAAAAGTTAAAAAAAAAAACTTTTGATGTTTCCATTCTGTTCTTAAGTGAGACTAGCAGACAGAGCCGTAATATGTCCGAGACACAGCCTTTCATTTTCACTTCTCAAAGCGAGCCTTATTTTGTGTTTTTAACGGTAAACACTACGGTTTTGTACACGACGTGGTCTGGGTAAAAATTAAGCACTTACGCGGGTCTTGAACCTAACTCAGGTCGGGAAGTCGCGGCAAAAAGGTTATTTCTTCGATTATAGATTAGAACGTGCATGACTCCCTCCGTCATTAATTTTCAGTGTATCATGGTCAACGCATTTCCATTTCATTGTCGTCACTTTTTTTGTACCCTTAATACGAATATTTTTAAATGTCCTCCAGCTGCAATATAGTTACAATGTGAGTTATGGTTGGATCCGTTATCTTTCCGAAATGTCACTTCTACGTCTTTAAAACCGTACGTGCTATACTTTTTTATTCTTTTCAATTACTCATATTATGCATAGCAACAGAGCGGAGTACAAGAAACCATCACCACCGCTCCACAGAACTTGTGCCTGCACGATTTTGAGACGAGCACAGGTTAATTGCGCTTCGTTCCAGCCAAAGACGGTGTCGTCCGCGAACAAATCACAGATATTACATAACTAAGTTCGCTGTACCACAGAACAACTACAAACGCAGAGCACACCAAAAGAAGATGGCGACCTCCGCGAGGCCACAGGATCTGCCACCGGAAGGGGGTTATAGACCAATAAATTATGCTAGAATCCCCGCCAAGAAGTATTTTGGGGGTAAAATGTTATCATAAATGAAGTTTGAGAATAACCTACGTTTTATGTGTCTTGTGCGTAACATTGGCGTTTCGATTTTTCAGGACCTACTGTAATTTTGGGATATGTGGGAGTTACTGCAGTGGCTGGTTATGTGTATTACCTCACCTGGAAGAAGGTTAGAAGAGATTCGATTGAAATGAGAAGTGCTAAACTTGCATTAACGCCACTGCTTATGGCGGAGCGAGACAGAGAGTACGTATGTAGTATAGCGGACTGTCTTTGAGTACCATAAATTTTTATATGGTGAAAATTTTTGTTTGCCGTGCATGTTCAGGGTATTTGTCGTCTTGAAGTCTTGCAGCAGTAAATTTTAAATATGATATAGCAGACAATACGTGTTGCACATTGTGTTCCGTTGTGTACATAAATACAGAGTTGCAGAATAAGGTTAAGTCTCCCCCTCTCCTACCACACCACTTGTAGCGCAGTTTTGATCGGACGCTGCCAATTTTTATTAATGTGTTATTTCGTTTTGTTAGATTGTTAACTTTGGTTTTTTGACAGGGAGGTTCTGTAGAACATTACACAAGCCAGGGCTCCACCTACACCCAAGCCAAATTTTTCTGTTGCCATGACTCGGTGCAGTGACAATCCTGTTGCACAAATTACACCAGATGCCTGAAATACATTCCATTGTCCTGTGTATATTCCTGGCACCTTAAAGAACTTAACATGCATTTCTCTGATAATGGACATTTGTACCCATAAGAAATAATGTACACATGGACTAATAATGACTGCATTGGCATGTGCAGTACCTTTTATGAATAAATATGTACATAAATGTGTTTCTTAAAATGTGTCATTGGTCAGATCAGCCAGCATATTATGTTGAAAGCCAGTTTTATTGCACTGCAGAGCTAAATATTTTGAAATGACTTACAAAATTGTTTCTGTTGGTGTTTTCCCCCATATTCATGAGTAAGTACAACACATCATTGTTCTTTTTACACATCAATATGTTGGGCATTATGACATGATTCCAATGTAAACATTGAGTGCAGTGAGTAATTAATTGAATTACAGACAATGAATTATTTTTTAATGAAAGTGTGTAGTAACTGATACAAATAAATGAATATCATAGACTACAGCAAAGAACAGGACTTCTTAAACAAGAGCCTGGGAGAAAATGGTGGATGTTTACAATATTAAAACAATTTTCTGTTGGAAAACTCATTCTGCACAGATGTGATCCCATGGTTGTGCAGGTGTATTTCTGTGTAGTTTGTCAGTAATTTGGCCCTGTTACATGTGGGGACATGCATTTAAACCACGCTGTGTTGGAATATTTCTGTCATGAATGTGATCCATGAAAGTGAGTGGAATTATTATGTATTTTTTCCTACAACTTTGGCCATCAGGGACTTTGGGATAATGGAGACTGCTAATGTCTGCTGTTCTGGAAATTTCCTTGTGTAAGAACATCAGGCCTCATGAAGTCAGTTACAGGTTGAACAAACCAAACTATCCAATTACAGAAATTCCGTCTTAGCAGGATCACATGCACTACTGTTGTCTTGTATGGTCTAAGTTTCATGAGTTTGTTGTCAGTTTATGCTGATAGTCTTCAAACCATGGTCTCATGTCTCCTAAGAAGATTGATCGAACTTGACATTGACTTCATCCACTTTCTCTTCAGTGATCACTGGCATTTCAATTTTTGCTGTCCAGTGACTATGCTGTCTGTTTTATTTTAGTTCATGTTTTATGAATACTTCTTGTGTATGGAATTGTAATTTCCTGAAAGGAATATCAGAATTGTCTCTTTTATTTTGTACAAAATCAAATGCAATGTACCTTAGTATCGTACATGAGTGTTACATCTAACACGTGACATTTCGGTACAGTTAATAGCACAACTGACAAATGAATTGTGACTGCTCAACACTCAGGTCAGTTACAGTAACGGGATCCACCAATATTGTTAGTCACTGTCACCATTCAGCAAGGGTGGAAGGCATCTGGAACATTTGGGTGGCTTGCCAACTGGTGCAATGTTGCCAAGCCTCCTCCCTGTATTATCATAGTTTACCTTGTGAGCTTTACTGATCATCATTGATAGAGGCATTGCTTGAAAACATATCTTCTGTTAAGTTGTAGCAAAGGTAGAGGTGATTCTTACAAGTGTTGTAATAGAAACCATGGGATTGAGACAAACGTTACTGTTTTTTTTTTTTGCACTGCTGTCTCAGAAAGTACATTTGACAAAACCACAAGAAGCCTTCATTGCAACCACAGCAGCACACTTAGTGAACCAAACATGGCATCTTGAAAGAACAACACTCAAATCATTGTTTATTTTTTATCTTTAATGTTTACCATCCCTAAGTGTTTAACACATATATAAATATACAACAAACACAAAAAAACGTTATTATGTTTATTATTGTATTAGGGCAACATGTTTCAATTCTTATAGAATCATCTTCAGGCCCTTCTAAGAGTACAGATCCTTACTTTGCAATGTTTAAAATGCGCTGTGGGATCCCAAACGCTTACATTCTTGATATAACTATGTATAAAATGCATGTGTCGTTTTGTTCTTATTGTACAATCAGGATACTTATTTCTAAAACTTTAACCAGTATATATGAAGGAGGTTACAGGTATGTATTTGAGATGTGTTGTTATAGCATTTTGTATATTGTTATATATTGTTGCTATTATAAAATATGTATATAAGTGTTAAAATGTTAAAAACAATAAAAAAACTATGCATTAATGTTGTGCTTGTTAACTGATATCTTCCCTCTGTTGATATTATATTCTTGATGAGCGTTTAGGCTCTTATCTCCAGTGTTGAGTGGTTGGATTTCTATAATGACACCGAAGGCATATTGATGTCATTTATTTCACTGCACCTTCACTGTCATTATAAAAATCCAACCACTCAACACTGGAGATAAGAGCCTAAACGCTCATCAAGAATATAATATCAACAGAGGGAAGATATCACGTAACAATCGCAACAATATATAATAATATCCAAAATGCTATAGCAAAACATCTCAAATACATACGTGTAACCTCCTTCATATGTACCGGTTAAAGTTTTAGAAATAAGTATCCTGATTGTACAATAATAACATAACGACACAGGCATTTTATACATAGTTATATCAAGAATGTGAGCGTTTGGGATCCCACAGCGCATTTTAAACATTACTAAGTAAGGATCTGTATTCTTAGAAGGGCCTGAAGATGATTCTATGAGAATCGAAACATGTTGCCCTAATACAATAATAAACATAATAAAGTTTTGTTGTGTTTGACTGATACATCATTGTATATTTATATATTTTTTTTATCATTTGAATCATATGTAATTGTTATTGAGGCCTTGTATACTTATTTCAGTTTGATCGTGGTAAATAACCAACTTAATGCACAATTTTTCATGTTTGTTTATTTCTATTCTCTACATGTTTCAGGCAGCCATGTGCCCATCATCAGGAGAATTATTGTATCAATGTGACACCTGGTTTATGTAGCTCTGTGTAGATGACTGGTATGCATACCAGATGGTCATCTGCACAGAATGACATAAACCAGGTGTCGCATTGATACAATAGTTCTCCTGATGATGGGCACATGGCTGCCCAAAACATGTAGAGAATAGAAGTAAACATACATGAAAAATTGTGCGTCAAGTTGGTTATTTACAAGGATCATACTAGGTTGCACGGTCAACAAAACATAAAATTATTTTAGTTTATTTTTATATAATTAATATTTTTTAATTGCCACTGTTATACTTTGGTGCAGACCTAATTAACATTCTTTTGTTCCATTTCAGATGTATACACAAGCACTCTATAGTGTGATTCTTTGTTAAAGGGTAAATCAAAATGGGAGACCTGAGAATTTTAGTTTTTTGAGATGCACATCTGCTTCAAATGGCATACAGTGTCAGATTATCAAACCATGGATGTCATGTGGCTACAGAAGGTGTTTGAATTGGCCTCCATCCGTTTGAAGGCAGATGGCAGTACACCACACAGCATTTTTTCATACACACCTTAATACATTGGCATTAACATCTCTCACAGCTTTGTGAAATGTTGTTTCATATCTTAGATAGTCCTGCATGGGACTGTAAACATGCTTCTTTAGCTGGCCCCCATGAAACAGTCCATCAGAGTTAGATTCTGCAATGGAGGCTGGGGCAGTTGGCCTTCCATGTCCAATACACATTCCTGGCTATATTGCATTCAACAACTAGAGGCATATCTTCAAATAGATGCGGTAGTACAGTTTCAGAAAATTATGGTATTATTGCCCAGTTAGCCCACCAGATAGTAGACTGGCAGACACATGATGGATGTCTCATGTGATACCACAATGATGCTGCAGCAGACTTGGTACCCATATTCACAGGTAGTATGATGATTATGCTGTTCCCATAGGTGACTGTTATGGACATGAAACACACCCTTGTGCATAAAATGCACTTTGTCCAGAGAAGGTTAAGATCCCGTACATCGCATTGTCACAGCCATTCAGAGAATCATGTCCACAGAGGACAGTCATCTTAAAACAGATGAGATGTGTGCTTCACAAGTAGTTGTAGGGATGCTGTTGATCATCACAGATATCCTGAGGATCACTGGTTGGAATGCTGTAGTTCTTCTGTGATACTGCAAGAGCCTTTTCTGCAGCTCTCATTTAATCACATGTAGCATGTGTGTTACAATTCCTGTCTTATGGCGGCACAGCTCCACTTGTCGAAACCTGTTAAGTGTTTTACTTTATCATTACCAGCTCCAGCTTTACTGTTACAGGCACAAAGGGTTACGAGCATGTTGTGTAGTATTGTGTGTGTGTGTGTGGTCTCCATGATTATTCGATCACATTTAAGCCCTGTTATGTACTGTCTGTCTTGAGTACACCTAAGAATGCACTGTATTGTGACTAATGTCAGTGAGAAATGTGTTACCCTATTTGACAGTGATGTGTAAGTAAAAAATTTGGATGGCTTACAACAAATGTTGTATAATGTTACTGATTTATTTTTAACAAGGAAACCGTATGGAGAGCTTGTGTGTAAATTTCTTGTCACTCTGTATATGAAGGGGGACCGCGGTGGCACAGTGGTTAAGGTGCAGTGCTACAAATCGGAAGGTCGCTGGTTCGATCCCAGCTAATGTCAGTGGATTTTTTATTGACATGAAATCCTTCCGATTGCACTATGGCCCTGGGGTCGACTCAGTCTCTAACAGAAATGAGTACCAGGAGTATTTCCTGGGGGTAAAGGCGGCCGGTGTGTAAGGCTGACAACCTACCATCATCCTGTGCTGTTGTCACGAAATCTGGGAACCTTAACTTCCTGGAACCCGGTGGGCCACTCCAGGCCTGTAACGGGACTGATTTATCTGTATATGAAAGCATTGCTAGTGATTGTTGAATACCATTTCCGTAAGTTGTTTCTTAAACTCAGAGTTTCAAGGTGTGAAGAAGGAATAAAAATCAAACATTACCTTGCATTATGTCGCAGAGTCTGTTTTTTCTCTCTGCTGCATATAATAATAAAATTTTGGGTTAACATGAGTGTGTATTCCATCACAGCAGGTTGACTGTCAGTTAAATATCTTGTATTTGTCATGCACCTGAATTAGAAAAAAAAATAGCACACTATCTGCCTATTGGTTGTAAAGAATGTACAGTTTAGTGTGGAGGGATGTTTTGTGTCAGATTTAAATTAAATTCAGACTGCCCCTAGAAACGAGATTTATGAAAATGTGTATGCATGAGATATATACTGTAGGTTTTGTAAAGGTAAACATTTATCTGAGGCAGTATCAGCGTATTAACTCAACAGTAGCAGGACCCAAAGCTTCAGTACTGGTAATACTGAATCCTGCCACTCGACACATTTTTGAGCCAATTTTATCCACTTCTGTTGACACCTGTCTTCATGTTAACTCTTCCATCTTGTCAGCTTTTCAAATACAAATTCTCTTGGAAGTTTCCCAGCTGAAGCTTTATATGAATCTATGTCTCAGTCCTCATTATTGTCTGTGTTGGCTTAGCCTTGAAGGTAAAGTCCTGCACCTGTCCACTCGCGTTGCTCAGCTTTGGTGGAGTTTTGCCGGACTAGTGTCAGCTGATCTCTGTTGTTGAATATTCACGCATGATAAGGTTAGGTGTCCAGGCATATCGGGGCAGACTTTAGGCTACACCAGGACACGGTCCCAGATACAAGCACCACTCTAGCTAATAACACACCTTTCTCTGACAAAACAACTTCAAGTAGTCACCACCACTTATTATCATATATATCTATCACACACTCAAGCTTTGGGAAGTTATTTTGTAAGAATATGAATATATATGCCGGTTGTTAATGCTAGTGCAACCAAGAATAAAAATAATTTGGAATAATGGCCTGTGTCCAGTTCAACTTTTTGTTACATGGCAACTTTCAAATTATTCAAATAAACATATCTGGTTGGTCCTCATTCCACTATAAATGCTGGTATTTGCATATTTCCCATATATGTAGAGCAGGTGTCCAGCACCCCAGGTATCCCAACAGCATAGGAATGGTTTTAAGTGCTAGAAAAAACAGGGGTGGTTGTCCCATGTTAAATCATCAAGCCAGGTACCATTCCTTTGCAGACGCTTGTTACAGGAATTGTAACTTTTGCATACTTCCAAATTTTACCCAAAATAATAATAATAATAATAATCACAAGTTAGGCCTTGATAAACCTGTTTTGGCCTCATGTAATAGTCTCTTCAAAGGGCTTCCAAGTCTTGTAGTCCATTCAGTCTGTAATTCAGCATTATTTTTGGCATTCTGTTGTTCATTCTTGTTCCATGTATTACTGTCCAGCCTCAATGTAACCAAAATAATTTTGGCAAATTATGAATATTGAAAGAATATGTGCACTGACCAATTACTTCAACTGCACCTTCTTCATAATTATGGATCAGTTGCAAAATCTCCAGACCAAATCTGTTTATCTTAGGCTGGCTGACACTGTGGTTTAAACCCAAGGGCCACTGAAAATTATCAGCAAGCCATCTCTTCCCTATTGGTTTTCTATCTGATATTTTGTTACCTACACTTTGGGTCTTTCTGTACCAAAAATGAGTGCTCAGCTGCATGGAGTCTGTCACATCTAGTGACGAGCTTTGGTGTTAGTGGTGTGTTTCTTTTGCCAGAGAATATATCTGCTACACGTATCTGTTAGCAAAGAGCATAGAAGAAACGGGAAATTGGACTTCTTTGCTGCCCTCACGGCTTAAGGATTTGAAGTGTTATTCATTATGTCTGGATCACAGTTACTGCCACATTTTGGAAACAAAAAAGCACCTCCCAGATTTTCTGGTAACTAAGATACATGTCTGCTGTGAATGTTGTGTTGAGACATTTCATAGGGGAATTCAAGCTTTGGAGAGTGGGCGAACCTAGTTGGAGGAGAATGTGTTGAGAATTAAAGAAAGTTTTTTACAGAAAAGATCTGCGTGTCACACTCACAGTATGACCTTTTGTGCAACAGCAGCAATGTTTCTCGTTTTAGTTATGATTTGGGCATATAAAATCTTAGGATGAGGTAAAGGAATACACTTTGGGGACTGAATTATTTCTTTTTGTGCGGGAACCATTGCACACATTTTATTGTCAAATGTAAACGTAGGGAAGGTTGGTCACATAATGTTGAAAATTAATGTTAGGACTTTGACAGTACTGAGACTGTGATGGAACATTAATAATGTTTAATGATAAGTGCAGTGATGCCACTCATCTTGTGATATCAAATAGCCTTATTTTGCATTACTTTTAGGGAATGTAACACTTGTAGGGGTTTTTAGCTGCTTTAAATTTTATTACTTTTGTAGGCAATGTTTTTTGAGATTGAACAAATTTATTCACACATGATGGAAATAAAGACATCAGTAGATATGTGTAATAACATCAAGAAGAAAAGTATTATTTTAAAATGCTGAATATACCAGAAGTATTCATTTGTATAAAAGGCAAGAACTGTGTGAAATTTTAGGGATTTCAGGCTTCCTCTGCGGTGTGGATGCAGTCTTCTCTGTTGTTAGTGTATGTTGGTAGTTTACCAGTATTTCTGGACAGCTTGTCGGTCCAGTCTGCAATGGTTGGGAAGTTATTTATGGAGTGTTTGCCCCTTTAAGATGCAACCAATAGGCTGCCCCAGAGCATTGGTATGCAACTACCAACCTACATTGCAGAATAGCCCAGAAGAGCTAAGACCTCAAGTTTTAGGGAATTGTTAAGGTTTATGGTTTAAGTGTGAATATAGTTTAGTTTCAGAATATTGGTAATAGAATGGTGATGCAAAAATAAATATTTTATAGCAGCATAATTTTGAATGTAGTTGGATTGAGGGGAATAGCTACTTTTTTATGTTTATTGTTCCGTGCATCGCTGATCTATATTAATAATTGTCCAATGAGATGCAACACAAAGCAGCCTATTTATTATCCTGCAAGTTCACTCTACATGTTTTGGGTGTCAACCACACCCATCATCAGGAGTACACAAAACTCTAACTATAGCTTCCGGTACTGTGCAGCTACCTCCCTCCAACGTGGCCAACTTGACCACATTGAAGGGAGGTAGCTGCACAGTACCGGAGGCTGTAGTTACATTTTTGTGTATTCCTGATGATGGGTGTGGTTGACACCCGAAACATGTAGAGTGAACTTGCAGGAGAATAAATCGACTGCTTTGTGTTGCATCTCGGACAATTATTAATACAGCGAGTAGCTACGTTTGCAAAACTGAATTGTTCTGTTCACTGTGTAACCTTGATGGTAAATAACAAAAAGACAAAGATAATATTTCAGGTGGTCTTTTAGAGTAATTAATATGTGGATGGTGACTGTTTTAGACTTAGGTGTTGATGGATGGAGTAGGTTGCAAAGATAACCTATATGTACCATCTTCCATTTGTGGTATGTATGCAGATGCAGGCTGAAACAAGGGAGGAAGGTTTGAGAGCAAATGTGATGCACCAAAGAAATTTTTCATGTAAATGTAGGTAGAATCGTATGTTTTGTAGAAGAGGTGAAATGGGAGACACAAGAATGAAACAGTGGTGTAGTTATGAATGTGGTGTGAGCGAAGTGGATATGTAAGGGAATGTACTGATAGAGGTATTGTTGTAGCATTGAACCAATGAAAAGAAGTGATCTGCAATATAAGGAAACCTGGTGTTACATAGGACGGTGCAGTTGTGGTGTACATTTAAATAAAATAGATGGTGGTGGTAGTTGCAGGTTAGCCTGTGTATTGTGGATGGCACCACTTTTAGGTTGGCTGTCTCAGAGCTGTGCCCATAGGTTATTTAATGATGCTGTATCAGCTGTAAGTATTAGGATTACTGAAGACATGTTAGTGATATTGCATGATGAAGTGGGAAAATGGGTTGAGGGAATGTTTTGCAACATTTGCCTGGAGAATCTGAGGAAAATCATAGATTCCTCAAATTTAATACCTGTCAAGTACAATGTCAGCTGTTTTTCCTATCTTTCACCTGTATCGGTAGTTTTTAAAAAATATGAGTGCTAGAATCAACATTACATTCCTTATTGCAGATACTTGAAGCAGTTACATCGTAATCGTGATGAGGAAGCTAAGTTGATGGCCAATGTACCAGGTTGGGTGGTTGGCACATGGTATGGAGAGCCAGTATACAAAACACTTCCTCCAGACTCATTGGTTACTCCCCACATAAGTGAATTTTATGCTCATGGTCCTGAGAGCGAGTACAGACGAAGAGTCAACTTCCAGTTTTGGATATAAACCTTCCTGCCATGAACGACTGTGCAAACTGTACTTGTTAGTTTCACTTTATAAATAGTAAGTTTTAGAGATATGCTTGTAAACTTAAGTTCAGATATTACACAAGTTACATATGTGTGTATAAGTTTTGCTAATAAAAACAATACTGGAGTCTGTTGTAAGATACATTGCTTTCTACAATTTAGAGGTTCTTATGTGTATCAGACAGCTGGAAGTCATTGCAACTGAAGAGGCCATAACTGCTGTGTCAACATCTAAGGTCCATTTTGTAATGGCTGCACATATGCAATCAGTCCAGCAGTCCTGAAAGTATGTGAGGTTTTTGGATTTTGCTGTGGTGTAGCTGAGGTCTCTATTCTTCAGGCACATGGTGCTTTATCGCTGGGTGATAGGTTACATTTGGAACCGTCAAGAAGGGATCACTTTGCACTCTGGCAACGTTGGGCACCAATCACCCAGTGATGCTATGTGATTTCTGAGAAGAATGGAGATCTCAGCAATGTTTTCTGTAGGCTGTGTGTGTTGTGTGCGTGCACACAGGTTATGAAATCAGTGCACATAGGGAATTGAAATGTCCACAGAATATTAAATTTAAAGAATGTGTTAATAAAAAATATGGACTTAAATTTAAAAAATCAAAATTGTGCAAATTGTATTGATATTTATTTGCATTGTAAATTGTAAGACAAAAGAATGAAACAATAATCATAGCAATTTGCTGTTTATTTTTTATTATCCTCTTTATTTCCTGTTCTGTTGAAACATAAAATTACAGTTTTAGTAGTTAGGAGAATGACTACAGCAAGAAAACAATATAATAATATAACTTCATATACACTGAATATAATGCATGCAGATTTTTATAACTGGGAAAATATTTTCACAACTTCAAATTTTTGCACATACAAGCTGCTAAATATTAGATCAGCTAGTGGATCTCTGTTCTGAAGGTGATTTCAGAACCTTTCCATGGCTGCTGTAGTTAAGAGGAAAATACTGGCCATCACTCCAAAAGAGCATCCACTGGTTTTACAGTGACTGTAATTTTAGAGCTGCTGTTCAAAATTAGTATTTCAAAGAGACAACAAATTCTGTAGCATTGTAACACCTAAGATGGTTTTCCATGATTTTCTTCATCATATTCCTGATGTCAGTTTGTTAGTCCCTTAATAAAAGTGTGGATTATTTCTGTAAAGTGTGGCTGAGGTATGAGAGTCTAGCAGTGGTGAATATGAAAAATCTGGAATGTGAAACCCTTGCAGGAGCCTGTTGATTGTACATAAACTCTCCAAATAATCAGTGAATTTGATTACTTAAATGGGGTGATGACTAGTAAGTCCTTGTCTTGTTTGGACCATAAGGCCATTGTTGTTTGCTTTTATGGATTGTGGATAAACGAATGAGAATCACTTGGATAGCCAAACGTCATGTGCTGGTATGCAAGGCAAGTATGTGACACACAGCACCAATGAAACGAGTGGCAAGTTCAGTCACATAACTTCAACTTCCAGTGTTCAAGAGTGTATATTTACTAACAGTTTTAGGTGGCTGGTTTTCCCATGCTTTCATGTTGTAAAGGGAGACCAGACTTCAAAGAAGAGACAGTTTCCAAAACTCAGATTGTACTTCACAAATCTGGTTTCTGTGATATACAGCAGTCCTGGAAAGAGGGAAATGATTAGAGGGTGATACTTATTTATAAAGATATGGGAGATGGATGTTGTGGTCCACATTTATGAAAACAAAAAACAAGCATGATTAATCTTTGCTAGTGGACACGGATACGATACATCCCCATACAGAGTAGGCCTGATAACAGAATTATCTCTCACTCCCATTTTTTGAGACCCATGCTTTAATGAATGCATAATCTGCCATCAAACATAAATCCCTTAATAATTTCTTGCAATCATCTTTTTTTTTAGAATTTATTGCATTATAGTCCATGTATCAGAAACTGATAAGTGTAGACCATCAACCATAACAAACTTTATTAGACTCATCAGCACATGCTACGTGTTGATGAAATTAATCAAATTTGTTGTGGTTGACGGTATACATGAATCAATTTGTAATCGTGTGCTATTTGTAGTCCAAGAAGTTACAAAAACTAAAATCTTGCTTTGATGGGCATAAAGCAGAGACATCTGATGCAGGTAGCAGGAACTTTAATGTATAGACAGTGACCACCCATTGATCCACACAAATTGCAGGGTACTAACCACCAACATTAGACTTAAATGCGATTGAATGAAACATTCTACTCTATTTATCCAAGAAAGCTCCAGAAATATAGAACAAATTATGAGCAGTGTTGACAAATAGACTACTAATGACTGGGGTAAGTGTTACTGCTCTTGTTCATTCTCGTATGTTCTGTGTGATAATTATAAATGTATTTTAAGGTACTCCTAACTGCAGTACATTTAAAATATTAGTAGAAGTTGCATTTATACACATAACAGTTCTGTAACCATGTTTATATTATGCTATTTCACTGAAGATAAAGTCCCTCACATTGCACCATGGAGAATTGATGGATGTCAGATATAATTCTTGTGGCTGAAGATCACAGGGTAAGTGTAAATAACTTCAGCACACTGAAATTATATCCAGCAAAAGTGAAAAGAACTGTCTGTTGTAGAGGATTACCCCAAAGTGATTACAGATTGTGTTTCTTGCTTTTGTATATACTGTAGTTGATATTCTGTATTGGTTGTGGTCTTTGCTCTGTACCTCAAATCTGGTGTCTGAAACCACTTGCCAAAAATTTGCAGAACACCTTATAACAATGTGTGATTTCAGGCTTCTGTCGTGAAGTAGCTGAAAACCTCGCTGTTCTGGGTTATTACGTGGTGAGTAGTGGTAATTTCTTAAGAAATAACTACTACTCACCATATAATAACCCAGTACATTGAGTTTCTCACTTATAGCAATGTAAATATTGTCTGATACGTTAGTTTCAGACGTGTTTTCAAGATAATTGAAACACAGAAATGAAATAACAGCACAGTTCTACAATGGATTGCACAGGCCTTTAACTTCTTATAATGTTTAGTGACTCTTTTGCTATGTCTTCACACAAGTTGGAACCTCTAACTAAACTCCATGGAACAGAGTCCTTCCTGAGAAGCTAAGAGGCCTTCAAGTATTCAAGAAATTTCCCATATTGTGTGGTACCCAGATATTTATTACTGCATTCACAAACACGTAAATTTGAACCGCTATGAAGACTAAAATTAATATACATGATATATAAAGATTCAGTTCATGTCATACAGTGAACACTGTGCTCAGATTAGAAAGACCAGTCAGTGGGTGCTATGTAGGGAAATAGTGGTTGTTGTAACACATGAAGTGGGCAAAATGCAAAGTCTTTAGTGTAAATCTGGTGGTCTGTATAGTAACCAGAAGGGAAATTATCTGAACCCCTACACAAACATGCTTGGGCGTGTTATATTATGTGTGTGTGTGGCTGTCACACACAAACACAACACACATGTATTTAGTGTACAGGTCACAGTACATGTTCCCTTTTTGACAGAATTTTATTTTGGGAATATTTTTAAAAATCTGCATTGCAGGTTGTAGATTTATATATATATATATATATATATATATATATATATATAATTCTCATCGTAACTTGATGGTATACCGTGAGAACAACGATTTAACGGCAGTCTATTTGCAGTTACCGGGAGGCCCACCTGCACAAACTCTTAAGTGTCCGCCATTGTTCCATTTCTTGGTAACATTTCATCAAGTGGTTATTCTACAGTGCCACAGTTTAGCACAAGAGATCATGAAACGACATTTTGGAGCTGGGAAGATGCTTAATTTGCGGGCACCTGTAATATGTACTTAGAAAACTCTTTTTAATAAGGTAGTTATTGAAATATTTGACCTGGATGTAAGAATAGAATTTAAAAATTAATATGAATTTGTGTTATATTTCCGTATTTTCTCTCCCTTTCTCTGCGGAAGTCTAGGTGGGGGAGGGCAAATCCTTTCACTTGTATAATCTGTTCAATGATACGTGAAGTACAACGAGGTATTACGGAAGATTGATCCTCCCAAAGCTTTAAACATGCGACGACCACTATGCTGTGTATACATGTCCTGGAGTATTTAATTTGTATCTTTGTGCCTTTTAGGGGACCGCGGTAGCACAGTGGTTAAGGTGGTCGCTGGTTCGATACTAGCTGGTGTCATTGGAATTTTTCATTGACATAAAATCCTTTCGATCGCATTATGGCCCTGGAGTCGACTCAGCCTCTAACGGAAATGAGGCCGGTGCATAAGGCTGACAACCTAACCACCATCCTGTGTCGTTGTCATGAAATCTGGGAACCTTAACTTCCTGGAACCCTCTGGGCCACTCCAACCCTGTAACGGGATTGCTTTACCTTTATCTTTGTGCCTTTTGTTTAGCCGTTTGTATTGTACGTTACAATTAAAGTGCACTGAATCTTATAATTTATGTAATAAGAGTTGCGTAAAAAATGTTAGTGGGCATTGTGAGAAGTAAAATGTTAGTGGGCATTGTGAGAAGTAAAATGTTAGTGGGCATTGTGAGAAGTAAAATGTTAGTGGGCATTGTGAGAAGTAAAATGCAGCGCATTACTTGATATAAACCGAAACAAATTACGGGCATCACCTCAAATTCTGACCTCTCAATTCCCGTATATGCCCATTCCGCACAAATTACCGTATGCCGACTATTATAAAAATTTCAAGGCTATACCTTATCGAAGTCAGCACGGATAAGGGCATTGCATTATTACGGAAAGAAACTCGAATGATCCCATATCAAAATAGAAGTTGCTGGAAATATCTGCTGTTCATTTTCCCTGTCCTGTTTATTACTAACTCTGCAACGGTCTGTAAGTATTCGAAGGAATGCAGAGTCCTGAACTGGCAAGTTACGTAAGTATTTAGGTAACACGTAATACACTAGCTTAAATTGTTTTAGTCAGGGTTTTTAATCTGTACACACAAATCCTGCCACCAATTTCATCATATGTAGCTGATGTTAAGAATAGACACACGTCGATACATTACACCATTGTCTTCCTGTAGAAACGGAAAAAGTTTTATATTCTTGTGAATGATCTAGGTCGAGTGCTGTCTAAGAACGAATTATGTACATTTGAACTCGGTAATAACGACCTCAGTTTGTGCGACATCTGCGCTATAATGTCATACAATCTGTGGTGCCAGCTAACTCCCCATAAGGCACTTGGGTTTCTGCCTTGCTTAGTACGACATACATAAGAGAATCTACCTCGTATATAACGATATTGTCAGTCATGAGTTCCAACATAATTTTCCAACCATCTTCTCCAGTCCTCTACCCTTCCAGGTAAATGTATAAATTCCAGGCCTGGAAAATGACAATAGTAGAGGTAAGTCACCTTACCCGTGATGCCCTTTAAGTTTCTACTCCTGCAGTTAACAGGAGACTGGTAACGTGAGAACATGTTTAAAAAGGTAAATCAGTCCCATTACAGGCCCGAGGTGCCCAAAGGGTTCCAGTAAGTTAAGGTTCCCAGATTACGTGACAACGGAACAGGATGGTGGTAAGGTTGTCAGCCTTACGCACCGGCCGCTTTTTACCCCCAGGAAATACTCCTGGTACACATTTCTGTTAGAGGCCGAGTCGACTCCAAGGCCATAGTATGATCGGAAGGATTATGTCAATGAAAAATTGCAATGACACAATCTGGAATTGAACCAGCGACCTTCCGGTTTGTAGCACAGCGCCTTAACCACTGTGCTACCGCGGGAACATGTTTAGTCACGAATAAAAGGAAGGTTTTGAACGGAAGAAGGGTCATTAAAGTGATACGACAAATATAGAATGGAAAAATGAAAGCTGAATTGTGTCGGGAATTTTGTTTCTTAAATTCTGCGGTACAAAAGATATGGGAAAACAGAACCAAAATTATTAGTGTGTTTGAACAGAACGGATCGAGAATAAAGCGATTTATAAACCCTGAACGGGGTGACATGGATTAGTTTTAAGCCAGATAGAAATGACAGTGTCCCAGCGTGTAGGGCTCTTCCCATGATGACTTTTATTCTTCCCAAATTTTAATTTTAATTTCATGTATTTTTAAGAGTAAACGTGCACGGTAAATTACAAATGCACTGGAGTAATTTTTATTATTTCTAAATTTTCATTGTAATTTGTACTTGAAATAGATTGTAGCGTTGACTTTAAGTAATATGCCTGCATGCCCGTATTTTGTCTTGGAAAGAGTTTTCCTTTACTCTCAATTTACACCTTGCTTAGAGCGACACTCATTACCACGACACAACTAATTCGGTCCCTTCGATGACGTTATAACCCATATCGTCTCTGTGTATAAGTTCAACTAAAACGTGTTTAAAAAATAGCTAAACCGGTGCAAGTCCTTGCTTCAACGTGTTGACACTGTTTACGGACCGTGCTTTGGTGGGTGTCTGTATTCTCGGTTTATGTCGCTAGATGACGACAGTTCCGCCGTTCCTATGGCAACAAACCCTCTGTAAACTAGATGTTGACTTGAAGTCCAATTCTTCTGTGACAGAAACCGCTTCCAGATCTGCTGTAAGTACCTGCCTATTGAACTACGTACAGCATTTCAAAGACTGCAATACAAAATGCTGTAACGATTACGCCTACATACGAATATATATATATATATATATATATATATATATATACATACATACATACACACACACACACACACACACACACTTAATGACAACGTCTGATATTAATCAATACATGTTACAGGTATGTTGATAAGTCCTTAGCCCTACCAGGAAGGAAACAATTTAATGTTTCTGTCAGAATGGAGTGAATTTCCTTCGGCGCCTTGCCTTGCAGGGAAAAAATCTTGATGACAGCTCGCGTCTCGATGTTGTTGAAGTCGCGCGCGTCCCTGACATGCTTCCGAGGTTGTTTCCTTCCTGGTCGGGCTAAGGACTTATCAGCACCCCGGTAGTTACGATAGAACGAACCATCAAGTACGTATGAATTAAGCTGTAAATACCTGTTTTATTGATCCTCCAACATGTGTCCGTCTTTATACAGCCGTCGACAAGGACCTAAATGGATTTGCCTATGTAATTACATACGCCTTCTTTCCTTTTGTGTTATTTGGTACGTTAACAGATACGGGCAATGACAACCAATGCTATCTAACACGGGAAACAAAGAACTTGCGTGATTTCCTAGATGGACTCGTTTCTCTCTCCTTGATGATGGTTGTATCATGACCGAAACACGTTGCAGTATCAGTAATGCAGGTGTTACTGCCGCTTGCTATGCTATACCAGGTACACGGTGAGCAATGAATTTTATAAAATGGTCAGGATACGCTGTTAATACGAGGGTGAATGAAATGAAAACATTAAATATGTTTTATCTCGTAATTTACTGAACTCAAAAGGTACACAATGACTGCATTTTTCTATGTAGTCTCCATTGCGTTCCATACAAGTGTTCCAGCGCGTCGGAAGTCATTGCGTACCTTTTGTGCTAAAAAAAATTACGAGTTAAAAACTATTTACTTAATGTTTCCATTTGACTCGTCCTCGTATATAGGAGTACTTAACGGACCTAGTTATTATTAAGCCAGCACTGATCCTGTAAACTGTTGGTTGTATAGGCCTATTTGATCGCAAGGCAATGGACCTCAACAACTGCAAGCAGCAGCCTCAAAATTGTAACCATCCACGATTGACCCAGACGCAGGCACCCCATGAGCCCTGGCAATCTACAACCCAGGCTACCTACACACCTCCGAGAAATGATCTCCTGAAACGAGAGGGTAAATAAATCTCAAATATACTCTGCTGTCGACATGTACGTACTGCGAACGGAGTAACGTTATGGCTATTGATTATAGCCTTGAACTTCTGAAGGGTTGATGGAGCGTCGCTTCGGGTAGTACAGCTGCCTGAAAATTCCAACGACGGACCTGAATGTGTTTATATTTGTGAGCTAGGAGAAAACAGACAAACAGTGATCTTACGTTTTACAAATTTGATATCGTTCCGGGGTTTTTCTTTGCACTACTTGTTACATTTCCTCGTCCACATGTTTCTCACTTTATTCTGGTACTTTACTTAGCTTGCTTATGCCGCCGTGTTGTCTGTAGAGATAATACGTCGAATGAGGCGGGAAAGTAATTTTGAGTGGCGAGTAATCCCCAGAATAGGGACAGGTGGCGGGTTCTTGTGAATGCGGCAATGAACTTTTGGTTGCCTTGAAATGCGGGGAATTTTCTTGACTAGCTGACGACCTGTTAGAACAGATCAACTGGTATCTTTTTAGCTTCTCAGGAAGGACCCTGCTGCTTGGTGTTAGTTAGTTTGTTGGATGGTTGGTTAGTTAGTTGGTTGGTTAGTTTGTTTGTTAGTCAGTCAGTCAGTTAGCTTGTTTTTTGTTTGTTTGTTGGTTGGTTGGTTAGTCAGTCAGTTAGTTATTTAGTTCGTGTGTTTGTTTTGTTGATTAGTTAGTCGGTTAGTTAGTTAGTTAGTTGGTTGGTTGGTTGGTTAATAATATTTTGAAAGTACACGTTCGTGACCTACGATGAAGTGACTGAAAAATATTTCAAAGCTGGAACGGTAATTAGAACCAGACATCTCGCGAATGCGAGTATACACCAACCTCAAAATGATCATTCTGTTTATTCTGTTGCAACACTGTACTTCATTAGAACAGTGGTTCTCTACCCCTAGTCCGCGGATCCCAAGGGCTCATACCCAATGTGTAGTGGCACACAGGAAGCTGCGATAGACTGGCTGCCATTGTTTGGCCTCGTCTTGTATGGAATCTTTTTAATCTTATGCGGGAGTATGTAGATAGGTAGGACTCAAATCTCAAACACTGTAAAGTTATTTACAAGAAACTGCAATAATATAATACCATAGTACACAAACGTATATCCTTTTCTACGCAAGCATTTCCGACGGTTTTAGATTCGAAGACCTAATGTAAATAAATATGTAAAAATGTAAAAAAAAAAAAAGGATAAATTCTTGAATAGTTGAAAAAAAAAGACCAACTTGACGTCACTTGCTATTTTTATTTCACTTCTTATGCCCTCAACATGTTTCGGGCATAAGAAGTGAAATAAAAATAGCAAGTGACATCAAATTGGTCTTTTGTTTTCAACTATTACAATGATGCACGGTCCAATAAATATAAGGATAAATTCTTATTTGTGTACTGTGACGGTATGCTGTTTATATGAAGGACGAAGTCACACGGACTGGAGGAGACATCTAAATGAGCTTCATGATCGACACTTCTGACGAAATATTCAAGTAGTCAAGTCGAAAACAATGAGATGGGCGGGGCATGTGGCGCGTATGGGTGAGCGGAGAGGCTCATTCAGGGATTTGGTGGGGAAAACAGACTGAAAGAGACAACATGGACATAGGCGAAGATTGGACGATAATATTAAAATGGATCTTAAAGCACTAGAATGGGTGTGTTGAACTGAATTGAGCTGACTCATGGTAGGGAAAAGTGGCACCCTGTGATGAGCATGGTAAGGAACAACGAGGTTTCATAAAGTGGTGGGAATTTCGTCCCTAGATGAGAAAACTACTGGCTTCTCACGACGGACTCTTCTCCATGATGATGGTATACTGCAGTGAAATATTTCATTGTTTGTAATGAATACATTCAAGGTTATTTACAAAAGTACACTGCTGTTTAAATTGTGAACGAATTATGTGGGACACATAACAGTTTCCATCATACGAAACTTCTCAACATGGAAAAAAGAAAGCAGGGTATTGTAAGGATAACGCCCTAGCACAGTGTTTCTGAACTTTTGTGAGACTGCGGCCCGGTAAATTCTTTTTTCATAAGACAAGGGCCCAGTACCAACAAATTTACTCGTAAATACCTTACCATTTTTTAAGTCCATACATTGAACTAACATAAGCATTAATAATTAATTATGACATAATCATAAAGAGTATTAGTACACTTATGTATACGGTGTGGCATGTTGACAAATATAAAATTACATTTAAATTAGTTATCAATCACTGGACTAATTAAATCTTGTAGTACATTGTAGTTTCCTCAGGCCAAAATCTGGGTCTGAGTTTTTCGACACATTCACGAATATTTCCACTATAAAACATTTATTTGTGAAAACTGCTTAGAAGACTAAAATGACAAATTCCAGGAGAACCTCTCACGGCCCGATATAATTGATGCCAGGGCCCGGTACCAGGTCGCGGCCCGGAGGTTGAGAAACACTGCTCTACAGTGGCATTTCGGGAGGTGCCAAGCTGTCACACTGGCTGTCCTGACTGAGGCTCTGTAGGGAAATGTTGGGATAATGGCTCGATTAGGTCAAAACCACGTCTTCTTTACCATTCGTGCTATGTAGTCTGCTGTGCCTAACAGTGATGACAGACGTTCAATTTTTCAGGGCGATTGAATGAGCTCCGTCGTCTCTGGCTATCCACTGCTCCGCCTTACCAGCGTGCCCCCATGTATTAATAACGAGGAAGTTTATCGTCACTCTCATATTTTCCCATAATTTATTACCGTGTTCATTGTGTGTCGTTAATACGTACTTCATTGTCAACGTCACTTTATATTTAGCACATATGCACCCTTTTTGAATGACATCTTTCAGTGATGTAATCTAAATACCAAGAATATGAGTGTGCTTTATTGTATGGCGGGTTTAAAATTCTTTGAGTCAATAAAATTGTGTGCTACTAAATTTCATTATTTTGTTTCATTACCTTCTTCTTTCCATTTTCAGTAGAAGCTTATGCAGATCTAGAATTTTTGTATTGAGTCACAGTACTTAAGCTGTAATATCTATTAATCCACTTCTTTCAGTTTGATCTACAAGATTTTAATTTAGATGTAAACCCCAGTTTTTCTAAACCAGTTTTAACCCTTTAAAGACGAAGCGCAGACTGCTTTATTTAAAGACCCAGTCCGTACCGCGCTGTAAACACTTTTCATCTCGGTTACAAAAACCAATCAGTTTATGCTGTAAGTGGCACAAGTCGCTGTTTGT
>Ga0131853_10005953_pt1 | contig 22024 bp, 10 predicted proteins | sample TergutLab28metaG_FD_92764 | JGI IMG/M metagenome (GOLD analysis project Ga0131853, IMG submission 92764) | Labiotermes labralis P1 segment gut microbial communities from Petit-Saut dam, French Guiana - Lab288 P1 (version 2) (version 2) | ecosystem: Host-associated > Arthropoda: Insects >... | reverse complement strand
GAAATCATACCACTACAGACCACAAGGAAGGAGAACAATTGGAAGACCGAAGAAGCGTTGGCGCGAGCAGCTGTAACTCTGGAGACGGAACGGATCAAAGGGTCCAATCCTTGATGTTTATGTTGATGATGATGATGATGATGAATAAGGCTAACGTTTCTTACTCACACATTTTCAATTTTATGTTTTTTTGCACCATGCATTGTAATATAATTATAGAATATAAACTAACGAAATGCACATTTCCTAAATTAATATTTTAATTTTTAATTTTTTGATATCTTCTGCATGTTTCGAACCCGAGGGTTCATATTCAGGAAGACGGTTGTATATAGAGTTAAGGTACGGTACGTCAAAATTAAAAATTAAAACATTAATTTAGGAAATGAGCATTTCGTTGCTTTATATTGCATAATTCTTTTCAATGTATTATTCATTATCACATCATTAGCCGCTACATAATGTATTGTAGAAAAACTTTTAACAAGCAGGTATAGGCAAATTGATTAATTAATTAGCTTATAAATTAGTAATACGGTACTTTCAAAGATTTCCACGAATCGATTAAAACATATACCTACACTCTCCTACCTCACAGATGAAGACAGAGATTTCCTCCCCAACCTTACTACAAATTCAGCAGACCACAACATCACAAATGCCACGTACCTTACGTACGCAAAACACATGTATGCATTAAAGGTATGAACCGCACATAAAAAGCACTTCTTGCGGAAACTCGTTGTAGACCCTTTATGGTGATAGTTTCCTGCCCTTGTTAAGCACTCTGTGGACAACTTTCAGAACATACCTTAAAATCATGAGAACATTTCAAGATTTGAGATTCCACAGCGACGTTGCTAAAGATTCAATATTTATGGGACCTCAGATTATAACATTTTCATCATTTTCGAAGGTACATAAATATTTCCCATAATGCAGCATTTTAAAACAAGCAAAAATCATAAGCAAATGTAAAAACAGGGGTGCAAAGTCTGCCACTCATGTATCCAGTATCACAACGCCAAATAGCTTCCTCTTCCAACGGATTGTGTGCTCTTACACGGTAATCGCCTGTGAGCTCTGCCACCCGCCAAGCCCCGAATAGAAGACGTTGCCGAGATATCAAGGTGCAACATCACGACGCGATCGATTCCTCGTGGAGCCGTAATACGTAACACCGGTGTAACTTAAGTCCCTTCACAGGCATGAAATTTATAGCAGAGCATCCCTTGTCAAAAGTTACTTCATATTTCATCACGAAATAGATTACGTTAGGGGAGGGGGTGGGGGTGGGGGAATCGCGATGACAATTCCCCTTCAATGGCAGCGTTGCATGCAATAAATCAATCACAGAAGTTTAAGATTCAGCACGAATAAGAGCGATTCAGTCTACTACGTATTCTTTGCTCATTCATTATCAAGCATTTTACTTTACTACAGTACTGAGCCACTGACGGATCGTTGTAAATGCAAAAATCCGCTCCCTGTCCCCACCGAAGCACCACTCGGTGTCTCCCGCTATCCAACCACTCAGGTAAAGGTAAAGTTCACCGCATAAGTTACCACAAAGGTGCAAATGGGAGTGAAGGTATAGCTCTACTCTACCTTTAACCGCGGTGCTACATTATGGTCGGTAGTAAACGTCAGGCCTCGACAGCTTTACCTCGGAAATGACCCAGTATTCATTGTACAGAAGTTTGGGTGGGCCCCAGGGCCGGTCTGGACGGGTGCGGAAAATCTCGCCCCTACCGGGACTCGATCCCCGGACCGTCCAGGCCGTAGCGAGTTGCTATACCAGCTGCAATATCTTGGCCCACCCTGAAACAATGAAACAGACAACAATGAAACCAAAACGCTCAGTTCAGTGGTATTCTCTTGCTTCGTAATCGTAAGTTCTTTGGTTGGAATCTGACCACCCTGACGGCGGTTTCCCTAGTACTCTCATTATCTCCAGTTCAGTGCTAGTATAGTGCCTTGAAAATGCAACCTTCTTTTCCTTCCGATGTTATAACTAATATCACACCTTAGTCTAGACTAGGACTGACGAAACCATGGAACGCGTGGCCAAAATGGAAGACGGGAAGATTTTCTTGGCACGCGGAATTCACTGGTGTTGCAATACATTTTTATTTCTTCTGCCTGAGTAGCTTCTCTATAGAGAGAGAGATAGAGAGAGCGTGCGTGCGCGCGCGTGTGTGTGTGTGCGCGTGTTGTGTGTTGTGTATGTGTGTGTGTGTGTGTGTGTACCTGACTCTGTAGAGACTGTATGTAAATATCCGTAACTACTAAATAATACTGGGAGTGAAACATTTTTACACAAACCGGGAGTTGTCTGAAGTGTTTGCTGGCTATTTATCAATGGGTCGCCGGCCTGCGGTGAAAGGGCAAATATGTGAAACTGGACAAAACCTTTTCAAACAGTAGCAGTCCCAGTCACTTCCACTTTGTATTCCTTATCGCATTCCTCGAGGAGGCCTTTATTAGAAACACAATAATTATTATAAGCATTAATTATATAATTATAATATTTATTAATAATGATGCAGTAATTATTAATAATTTATGGAAAACTCCAAGACCTTATTTTGCTCTTAAAATTTCCCATGGTCACTCGAAAAGATTTCTTCGAAATTTGTAGAAGGTTTGGGCACGCGCCCTCAAAATGTTTCCCCAGCCGTGGTCTAGACCATGTAACTGATGGAAATGAGAAATCCTCGCTGCACAACCCCGAAGTTGTTTCCTTCGCCACGTTTGCACCTTTCACATGCAAATTGTAATACCAAGTTTCTAGGTACATTTATAATACGCCTTCTTAAAAATTTTCCCAGATCGCCCTGTGTCGTGGATTTTTATTGCCCCTTCTGTGTCTCCAAAGAGGACATTCGGTGGTGCTAACAATCCGGGACTGCGCCTCTACAAGTTCGACACGGACACTGGCCAGGTAAGCAGTGTACTTGTTACAGATACACAGCGTTACTCTTATCTCTTTACACAGTTTACTTTCTTACTTGGAATAGAATAACACCTAAGAAACAGACCACACGTTACGGGTTATTTGAACAGATGTAAACTTTTCAGTTAACCTGGTAGAAGTATTTAGACATTATGTTGGACGCAGTCCGTAACGTGGAGTACACATACATTGCAAGAGGAGAAAATGCGATGATCACTTAGGACCATAAGGAAAAATCAGTTCTAATAATGAGTAGGCTTCAAAGCACTTGAGCCTTGTGAGGTGAGGGAAGAAGACTCATTTATGACTTGTTTGTATTAACAGTTGTACAATCTACGAATCCGAAAGTTAGCCAAAGTGTCTATAGTGCCGTGGTTAAGAATGATTGGATATAAGCTTTTAATGCCCCCGTATGCATTCAGGAAGAACTTCACCTTATTGTAAGAAATAGGGAAAATGAGACACTCTTACAATTTTTACAGACCTGGGTTCATCTCCCCTTTCTGCGAAAACTCCAACCAGTACATTAATTTAAGGAATTACAACACAGTTCCTTGTTCATCAAAATATGAATTTAAATAATACCGTGGGAGGTTTTAACCTTCCACAGGAAAGCTAAAGAAGAATGACACTGTGTGTATTGGTAAATAGTTACCGCCTTTTCCAGTAACCTTTCTGGACTTAGTAAACACTAAACTTAAAGGCAGCAACCTACTTCGAACCGTTGGTACCTATTTACCAATCTACACGGTGTCATGTCCCAGCAGAATTGAGTATTGAAACAAATTCGCATAGCTGGGTTATATTGTATAATATTTCAAGTTTTTTTTCCCGAACATCAACATTGATCTAGCACTCGAAATTCACCGACAAATAATTAAGTAATACCAGCAATAATTAACCACCATCAATGTTACGAACAAGTAGGTAAGACTCATACCACAAAACTCGACAATAAAATTGACTATACAGACAATGTCATCAACAACAAAATGGCCTGGCTTCCAACCGTCTTCTTTCAAGCCCCCACCAACAACAGTTCTTCCAGAAACTATTTCAGTATAGTTACCGATGAACTGCCTTTTACGATAACATGGCAATTCAATTCTCGTAATTAAAAGTCTATCCCTTTTAATAAAATCCCACTATTTCGTTATCTAATGGATTTTAATACTTTATCCGTCCAAACTCTTTTCTCTGGTAGAGAACACTGAAAATCTGAAAGTTTAAAATTTTGGTCTTCCGTCTGTCTGCACACAGCAGTTCTAAGAGCCGTTAAATGAGCTGTCGTAATATCTAATGCTAGTGACTTTTCCTAATGTTACAAATTAATTCCAATTTTGTTTAAAATCTGCGAATAGTAAGCGTGATTTTTTGGCACGCCTCAAACGTAAATCATAAGGCATTTGTCAAAATCATAGACGTTTCGAACATAAATATGTAAAGACCAATGTAACTTATTCTCTATGTTCAGTATTCTGTTACATTACTTGACAGTTCTCGAGATATCTCAAGAACCACTTGACTGATAAAAGGTAAACTGATCCCGTTACACCGTAACAGGCCCGGTGTGGTCCAGAGGGTGGGCAGAGGTATAGCTCTACTCTTCCATAACCGTGGCACTAGAAGGGGGTGAGTGGTCAGCAGCATGCCCCGGCCGCACTTTACCCCCGGGAAAGACCCGGTACCCATTGTACAGGAGGCTGGGTGGGCCCCACGGCCGGTGTGGACGGGCGGAAAATCTCGTCCGCACCGGGATTCGATCCCGGACCGTCCAGTCCGTAGTCAGTCGCTATACCGACTGAGCTACCGGGCCCACATTTGACTGATACTGGTCGGATTTTAAAGGGAGTTCCTTGCACAACGAACTGAAGAACCAGATTTGTCACACTATGTATAAAAGGGTAAAGTGCTGTATTCTACGGCACTGTTTGACAAATTTATCTTATTAATTATAATTAAATTAAAGCACAAAAATTCAAATTAAGCGTGTGAACAACGTCAACAGCATTACTAACATGAACAGAAGTGTGGTACAAAGATAACGTGCAAAGAAAACAAGACTATAAAGGCAAGAATATAAATTGTTCATACTTAAACTGAACCTGTTTAAAGGGAAGTTGTTGGAAAAACAGGCAGATATGTAAGAATACACATTTTAGGGTAAGGAAGATCTGAACACATGCTGGTAAAGAAGACTACTTTGTACAAATACAGTACATAAAAAGGAATAATGCAACATGAAAATCTGTAAGATATTCTGGCAACTTGAAAACGGCACGTAGGAAATTACGTGACATTTAAAAAAAAAAAACAAATTCTCATGACGAAGCAATAAAAAATTTTTACAAAAATAAGCTGCCTTTGTAGTAAGTTGAAGCGTTAGTTTTTGGCAATCTATACTGTTCAATTACATTACTAATCCCACACATTTACATTCGTTAAACGGAAGCTATTTTCACTTACTCGTCACGCGTTACGACATAGTGAGAAACAAAATTCAATTGTTCTACACTTAGTCTATCTCACTTCAACTGCATGCCCAATGCGGTACTGTAAAACTGTAATGACGATACAGTTTAACAAATTTTTTCAGGTTCATTAAAACATGAAATAACCCGATAGTCGATCTCCCTCTGCCTTAAGGATCCTGCTTTGTCCGCCCCGTAAGAAAGAGCAGAAGCTGGACCGACGAAATAGTAACCCCATCTGTCCTCCCCACCTAAAGATGGAAACAAATTCACTCACCGAAACGTGACGTTTTCAATAAACCCAGACAATTGACACTGCCCAGAACGTTAGTGTGGTTCATATAACAGGTGTTATTTGTTTACTGCAACAGGTGCTCGACTATAGTCAGTACTACCTGGACCTCAATGCATCCAACATGCGGAATGTGACAGATTGGCTGTCAGAGTACAACCTCACACAATATTATGGCCTGAACGACGTGACAGCAAATGAACTGCACAACCTGGTCGAGAGCTTTCAAGGACACGAAGGAACGTCCCTTTTTCACAGGTGTGTGATATGAGCAAGAATTGTTACACCACAAACATTTGATCTGGTTCCGCAGCACGCATTTCACGTAATAACTGCATGGTGCAGAATTCAGTTACTATATTCATCTGATCAACACACGCCCTGTGTTTGAGGTAAAGGAATCCAAAATCTGCAAAACAGATGCCTTCCGTCCGATCCCATCCTTAAAGATTTCCATTAATCCAAACCTTCACAACTTTTTTCACTCATTTAAACTGTATCTGTCATCCACCTCTTGGCCTCCTAAGTTGTCATTTCCTTTGTAGTACTCCCATCAAAACTTTTTATGCACACCTCTTTTCTCACATATGTGCTTTATATTCCACTTATCACACTCTGCTGTACTTAGTCATTGTTAACATTTTTTGGTGACAGTCCCACCTTATAAGCACCTCATTATGTAATTGTCTCCATCTCCAAGCATACTCCAAAGGCACTTTCTTATCACACGTCTTTAGTTAGTGTTCTTCTTACAGAATGAAGCATCATATTCCAATTCCACACACACAGCAGCATGTAAAATGCAGCATTATGCTTTTATCTACAGTATGTTTGCAGACTGCAGTTAGATATATCTCTCAAAATACACTTCATCAAATCCAATGGCTATAAGTTCACGTACAATTTCAGTAATTCTGGTCTCCAGATTCTACATATATTTAAAATCTAAGTAACATCATTTTACAGCTTGTATTCAACACATTTTTCCACCAAACACAATACTGTTCAGACAAACCTCCCAATTATTAATATAAAGCAGATATTCCATACACATCCATAATCCTTCTTAATGAATGTTATGGAAGTAAAATCAACATTTGAACATTAGCCAAAAATCACATAGCCAGTCTTGCAGGACAGAAATATTCAGATGTCTTCGCAAGATATACATCTACTGACTGTTATCGGCATTAGGAACTCACAAACCTACACATTACATTATTTTGTATTTAATTCAAACTAACTGCACATAAACCCTGTATAATTTCATAATATGTTCTTCTACATATTTTGGCTTTATTTAGCCATCCTCAGAAAGAATTCAATCACTAAGGAACTATATGCTGATGTAGACACCTGTCAGCATCATCACATACACAGCATAAATAGGTTTCAAAAATTACAGCCGATATTATTACATCAATTAATTAAAACATTGATGTTTGATGTTGTCAACATGATAGAAAAATTAGAAGTTGTGCAATGCTGGCCTAAAGAGTACGAGCATCTACAACTGCATTATTTTCATGCTTGTGCCCTTCACATTCAAATATCTATCTATGAATATACATCTTCAATCTTGAACGGATTTTAATTCTTGTGTCGAAGGGATTCACTGCATGATAAACCACTCTGTACATGTTACCACGTATACAGCACTGCTCCAAAAATTTACTGAACACCTCGTCCATATTGAGCTTATGCAAACTATGCCAGTCACGTATTCCTGTCTTATTTGGGTTCAAAATTAAGAATTTTGTAACACCAGTCTCCTGTGCAATGGTTCAGATGGATTTTCAAGCAGAATGTCAAAGTCTAGCACCAACTTCATCCAGCTTCTGTACAGTAAACACTTGCAGTTTGATTGTTTCTTTTTTAAAGTAACAGCCTTGTCTGTGTTCACTTATTTATAATCTTACATTGGTTCAGATAAACGTTCCACATACCTTCTCCCCACGTTAGTATTACAAACATCCTACATCTTTTGTAATTAAAGTCTTTCAATTCCTTTCAGGTGCTTTACCTCAGCAACCATAATGCATACAACTAACAGTGCACACATAACCCAACCTTCCTCCTAAATATGTAAGTCTCTCCACATTTTCTATTTTTATATTTCAATCCTTCCTCTTTATACCACCCCATGATACATTTGCCCTAACCTTAAATTACAATTTTTATTTTTATTTTCCGGGATCGTCATCCAACCAGCAGTTACCTGAATACCACAACTCTGATCTAAGAAGTGCTTATAATATATAATCTTAAACTTAGCTTCATTCAAAGACAAAACTTAAGCCTCCTCCCACACACCCTTCACCTGTCAACAATTACCTCGATTACAAAGGTTACAGTCCACAGTCTGCTTTGAGAAAGAAAGTGGGTGAGAGAATGTGTGTGTGTGTGTGTGTGTGTGTGTGTATATATATATATATTCTCACCCATTTTCCACAATATATGATAGAAACCAACACCTATACACACCCCAATTACCCTTCAATATACAGTGATTAATTGCAAAAATGAGACCTCATTTGTATATAAACCACTCATAACCCAGTAACTCTTCTTAATAATTTTGATATTTGTATTACCGGAAGATGGTTCATTTGGACCGAAACATGTTGTAAACAAATCTCCCATACACATAATAAACACCCCTTAATTGTGATAGACAGCATTATTTTTATCTTTATAATTTATTTATTTCTGTATGAACATCTGTTTCTGTTTGTAACTCTAACTGTCCTACATGTATGCGAAAAACTTCTCATTTTCTTACACGTGACATGTATACAGCGGTATCTTACATAAACCCTCACTGTTTCAGTGTGCATCTCATGTGTGGCTTTTCACAAAGTAGCATAACAGAAGTTTGTGCACATAGTCGCGTGGCACGTAACACAAAAACTCACATCACTTTATCTACTCAATGAATTATTGAAGCAATACCAAACAGAAACTATAACTGCCATAAGCTGTCGGTTTTTTTTCAGGCAGCTAACAGTCATAATCTGTGCGGCACAAATTGATGCAAGTAGCCTGTGTCTTTGCACTTGAAGGGCAGAAAAGTATTTTGGTAACCCCCAAGTGATCATAGTGCAGCATCAAATTTGCCACGAACAATTCCTCACCTCACCATCCACATTTAACGTTGTTTGCACTAAATAACTAATTCCATGAAGCAGAAGTTCTTCCTTTGAAGCTAGCAGTTCCTCTACTATTCAAGAATTCCCTGAAATTAAGGAACCTGGAGGTCCATTAATGCAATCACAACAGCCTGCCACTTGTCCCCATCCTGAACTTCCACTAACCACACAGAAGGACATGGTCATAGAATACAGTAACTACACAACACACACAAAGTTTGTAGGTGCTGCCTTATATGTCACTCCTGGCATCTCACACCTTGTGCCCTTTCTGCCTTCTAGTCAGTCTTCCACAGAACATTTCCAAAAGGCCCACTATCAACAAGCTCATTTCAGACTAAAAACACAACAGATCAGCAAAGAGAGGAAATTGTAAGTCAAAACATTTTTTTCACACAAATATCTAGTTCCTCCCACATCCTAGAAAGAAACTCCATGGAATCCATGACAGTCTGATAGTTGTACAACTGGTCAAGTTGATCTCAACCTTGTATTGTACTAGGTGGGTAGATGACATTTTGAAAAGAGTGTGCTACTGAACTGTATGCTGCGCCAACTGCATTCAGTCCACACTGACACACCTTGCTCCTTAATATTCCATGGTAATACAGTAATTTTCAGCCAACATGTCTGTTACGTCCTTCAGTTTTTCCAGGGATATCAAAACCATGTTGCTCAAAGGCTTGGTGATATGGAAAATACGGGGTGAGGAGAAACAGCCTCCACAATATAAGTATAAAAAATCTCATGGCTTAAGGTAAATAAGCAGAGTATAAGAAAGAGCTTTCAATCATATCTTCCACGCTTAAATTCTTTTTGCAGTAGCATCATCATGCTTATGTTTAAGGCCACTCTGAGACAAAAACAACATGGTACTTTATACAGAAAAGGAAAGATATTCCAAGTTTGTGAATGATATATATATATATATATATATATATACCATCTGACACATGTTCTCAGAGCAATAGTTGTGGCATCACAAGAGGCTGCAGGGTGGGCATGGGTACTCCGTGATTCAGATGTATACATATCTGCACATTATAGCCAACTTGCACATAATCTAACCAATGAGTAACGAAGTCTTGGTTCCACGTTGTGTAAAACAAGTTACCAAATACAAATTGTGTACAATTGTAACCATATTCAACAAGCCACTACCATACTACCCTCCTATACTAGAGACAAAGGTGACTACCAAGTGTGTGGCAAACCCCATTCCCAACTAATAAAAATTATATACAATTGTAACCATATTACACAAGCCACTACCATTCTACCCTCCTATACTAGTGACAAAGATGACTACCAAATGCATGGCACACCCCATTCTCAACTAAAACAAATTGTGTGCAATTGTAACCATATTAAACAAGGCACTACTGTACTACCCTCCTATACTAGAGACAAAGATGACTTCCAACTGAGTGGCACAACCTGTTCCCAGCAAATACAAACTGTGTACAATCATAACCATATTACACAAGGCACTACTGTATTACCCTCCTATACTAGAGACAAAGATGACTACCAAATTTATGGCACACCCCGTTCCCAGCTAATACAAATTGTGTACACTCGTAACCATATTACACAAGGCACTACCATATTACCCTCCTATACTACAGACAAAGATGACTATCAACTGTGAGGCACAACCCATTCCCAGCTGCATAATCCTTAATGCAAAATTCCTTTTGAGCCATCTGATAAAGCATTTCTCCATCATAACAGAACCCAAAGATGATCACCAGCAGAAAAGTAAAAATAATTCTATATTCTTGTCACTTCAAATCTGCTTACATCCCCACATCACATTGCCCTACACTCTGCTTTAGTATTATCATCAGGCCATTCAATATAGTACCTGCCTGTGGTAAGGACAACAGTGTTCCAATTCCAGGTAGGAGCATGCATATTTTCTTCACCACATCTGGGGCCCAAACATCCTCATCTTAAATGGCCACCAACAGTTATTTCTCTGGGCATTAAAGTAGCTGAAGCATAAAGCTGACAATTCACCTTCATTTCCTGCTAAGGCCAAAATGTATACCACTGTACCTCCACTTCCTTCTACATCATCATCTTGTGGTGCTTAAGAAGAGAACATAGCTTGTACTTTTCACTCCTCTGTATTCAGCTCAATGATCCAGAGTTACATATAGATGGTCCACATACACCTTGAATTATTTGGTGCTTTGGAGCAGGGGAAACTCTGCCCTGTCAAGTCTTTGTGTCACCAATGACCTCAGTCTGGTAGCTTTCACCACCTATGTTAGGCATTAATTCCTTGTGTTCCTCCCCATGTCTTTCCTTGTATGTGCTGTAGATCCAGTTCAGCTAAACATTTTGGTGAAAGTGTCTTAATGATATCTGTCAAGTTTATAAGCTTCACAGTATCTACTCATATACCTCTCAGAAGTCACAAAAAGAGTGCACTGCTTCATTCTTTTCTTGCAGATATTACCGAGCCAATTCTGTGAAGCTTCATCACAACACAGAAGGATGTGATGCTGGCTGCGCACGCACCCATTACTGCGCCATCACCAGGCTTGACTACCCACAGTTCCGCAGCTGCCTAGAAACTGCAGCCAGTGCCCTTGCATCTGCTGGAGTAGTGGCACTCAGCATACACTGGAGCCTTGTGGTTTTGCTGCTTGTGGCACTGGTGCAAGCTTTGACTCAATCCATCCTGATACCATCTCTTGGATCATTACACTACTCTTGATAACAGATCTGTTCCAAAGTCCTAGAGGAATGTAAGATCAAATTGCTTAAACACATTTTTTAATAACATCATAACAAAGGAACTAAGTGAAGATGCAACATACAAAACCACAGAAACTGGTAGTGGTGGTGTCGGTCCATGACAACAAAGAAGAACACTTTTTTGGAATTACATGTCTCAAACTGACAGCAGGGAAAGGCAAAAAGCACCATAAAAATAGAGAGTTCTGTATCTTACTGTCTCTGTCAGAAGCAGATTTTTGTAAACTCAGAGCTCAGGAATAAGCTGTTAAGTAGTGCCCAATCTGATGAAAAGAACCAGTCTGCTGAAGTGTTCACTTCCTCTCAAGATTTCATCTCTGCAAGGAAGACGAGCAGTTGTCCAGCAGTCGACATAACATGACTTCTTGTTCCAGTAACACTGTACTACACTACAATAATTGTCACTGACAACAACGTGATGAACTTAATCAACAACAATTCAAATTTTGATAACCACAAATATAGACATATGGGCAAATTGTCCTAAAGCTTGGCTGTACAAGCAAGTCACATATATAGCAAAAACACTTTTTACCTGAAAAAACTACAAATCCAGTAAAATGTAAAAGTTTTTATACAGAACATGTCTATACTATGATGAACAACTCATATTTAGTAATTTGCCTTACTTTTCAAATTTCCATGTTGATTTTATGCGGGCTTTTTGCTAGCTGAAAGTTATACCATGACTTTAATATCTGGTGCCTTTAAGGCAAGTGTTGGACTGATGTTGTTACAGACGAGTGTGAAGTGTGCTGAATGGCCTGAGAAAATGTGGCATTTAATAACCTCATGAGCTGAGAAGAGGAAATTATTATCTTCATTTGCAATATATGTAACTGCATATGGCTAAATTTGATTTCACATAAAACTTTTATATATCTAAACTGACAGCTGCACATGACTCTTCTGAAATTTTCTTTGTGATGTTTTGCACCATGTCGAGTCAAATACAATGAGTGTCAAATTAAAGGGACGACTCCATCACTGGGATGCTATTTTCAATGTAATATATATTTTTGTATAAGAAGTATGTTTGTCTCATACATTTTTTTAAGCCTGGGCTATAAATATATTGTCCATCATTGTGATGCCTGCAAATTTTTTTTGCTTTGTTTTCATCCACTCATTTTGCTCACAGAGAGACTCTAAATTGGACGAATGTTTTCTCCATATATAATATCCATGTCTTACAGTAACAGATCCTATTGTGTGTTTAAATTTTGGTGGATGTTGATGGAAGCCACAAATGTATATACAATGACATTCACACCTAGCTTAAACTTGTAGGCTTTTCGTCTTGCAGCATTCCAAGTTTATTGAACCAGTTGCTCCTAATTACAAACAGTTCATAAAACTTGCACCAGAGGGGTCTATTGTGTGCTGCTCTTCTGCTGCTATCTGTTGATCGTCTTGTGAGTTATATCAGTGTCTTAATTTTGTATAGTGATATCAAATGCAGGAACACCGAATGTCATCCAAAGGACAAATGTGACCAGGAGAGTGTATAAGTATTACGAGGAATTTCTTGTGGTGACTGAACACAAGGCCTCTGGCCCAATTATATTATTATATAAAATAGTATATTAAACAGTTCTATGGAGATGTTCAGTGTCTGTTCACTACAAATAAAGTGATTTTATTCTAATACCACTTCACAGTACACAATATCTGAAATATATTACCCCCCTCTTGTTTTGGTTTCCAAGTGATGACCATTCATTATTTTTAAATCTTTCTTATTGCACCCCATAAATATATCCATGCCACATTCACTGATAATTCTGTTTCAAACATAATTTCTGTAATTTCCTAATTATAGGCCTTTATATCTCCTATAGATTTCACCAAATATATCTTTTTGTTTCACAGGTTTTCCCATTTATTATGCCATTTTGATTAAATTATTTTAAATAAATGTGCCCCTTTTTAAGCTTATATGACATTCAGATCACAGTAACACCACAAAAAGGAATAAACATCGTTGATGTCAATTACAATTGACAACCAACAAGACGCAACTATTTTGATTTATTTACTACTAATCAGCTCTACATGTTTTGGGCAATGTTTTCATCCATCATCAGCAGAATATCACTGTAAGTGCAGCTTTTGGTAATGTCCACCGATGTTGCTGCTGGCTGGTGTTGCGTATGGGGTGGAACTGACTTGTTAGATTCACCATATATCTGTCTGCAAGTAACTTTATCAAAATACATCAACATCTTCAAGTTTTGGTTCACATAGAGAAATTAATAGGCATTTAACATGAACACCTTAACATGTTTCTAAGTGCATCCCAAGTACAAGTTGTTTGTAACTTACTAAATATTCATTACAATGAAAAATGTTTTGAACAAAATCAGCAGAGGAACCTGGAACATATATTTTATTTAGAGTAAAATTTTCTAAATCTTATGGTTTAAGACATAATTAAACAAAAGTGGTCATCATGGTATACAGAATTGTTACATTCTGTATACATTTCTGTATACATTTATTGAGATAATTTAAGATCTTTTATAAACATGTCATTACGCCTAACATTTCCACATTCCCACTACAGCAGAAATGACTGGCTACCTTCAAGGCACATATTTACAAATGCAGCAACTAACTGAGAGATGTGAGGTTCTCATAATGCTGACTCATTTCATTTTATACAATTATGTGTATCCTCAGAACCTGCAATACTTACAGCAAGAAATTGGAATACCAGTAACTTACATAAGGGCGTAATGCAATTTCACATCAGTTGCACTTCTGGTAATACTGAAGAAATATAAACCAAAGTGATTCCTTCAGACTAATCTTGGCTCTCACTCTTGATTGCAGGACGACATTAAATTTCTGTTCAGCCCTTCAGGATTTACAAAAGTCATATACACACATGCAATTTCCATAACTTGATAAATTAGCAATTTTTTATCATGGACAACTTCATGATATATTGAAATATACCCCTGTATACAAATTTATATGGTAAACCTCTCCGTAATGGCAAGCCAGAGAACATTTGCAACAAATATTAATTTCATACCAAAACATATTGCTTTTGTTTGTTGGGGTGTTACTAGTATTAGAAAATGCTCATCGTTAATTTATTAATCTAATCCAAAATTTTCATTCATTTGCTGCTATATACAGTTGTGCTTTTGTTTCACACTTTGCATAACGGTCTATGTTTCATTGTTAATAAGAGGCTTGCTTGCTTCTTGATATGGAAATTACAGATAATGATATATTATAGCACACTATTGAATTCCTGATTTCAACTTACCATAGTAATGTATGTTACTTCTCCCACTTTTAATAATACATGCAATTCTCTCAGTTACACACGTTAACAGTGTACGCTTGAATGATTTAACACTTCCCAAAAATCTATCACTGCAGATAATTTATGCTGGCAACAGCTAACGCGCTTACTCTTACATTATGCCCATATCTCTTCATGAATACTACTGTAGCCTGAATTTTCACTTTCATCATAACAAGATTCATTGCATGTGTCCTTTTAGGGGTTACATGTCCAACTGCCTATTGCACATTCTTATTTTCAACCAGCATATTTTATTTATCCCAGACTAAACATAAATTCTTATACCTGGTTACTATTCTTCATGTCTGAATCCAAAGAAAAGTGCAGTGTATTAAGCATTCAGCAAATCCTAGAAATATCCCCACTGAACTTGCAAAATCGATGAAGGAAATATTTCAAACTCCGTATCTTTATGTAGCAAAATTATGCATTCTGAGAAGTGTAAGGTTTTATTTTGAAGAAGTAATGTCTGTGTAGTTAAACTTTTTGGCAGCCATGAAAGTAACACAGGTCTGCATAGCCGCCATCATGACAGGATAGCAATAGATCATTTTTGGTGTTTCCTACTGTGGCATGAGTTTCTTGTGCAGTTTGATAAAAGTCAGAAATTTATCTGAAAAACTCTTAGACTGCACAAACAATCCGACCTCATATGTGATTTTATAAGCCTCTTTAATATTATAAACCGAACCATTTTGAATTCAGTGTCAAGCATTTGCCCTTTTTTTAAGCCCTCCAAGCTACATCTACTTCCATTACTACTTCAATGTCCATAGATTATACATCAAATTAAATATTATTTCACTCTTTAAGTCAATTTCTCCTTCATCAGTCTCTGGCTTAAGTCATTTAATGAGGACTGCTTATAAATGTGTCATCCATATATGGATAATGCAAACAGAAATGCCTGTGATGGGACTATAATTTACAACTTAATCCCAACATTTGACATGCACACAAAATCAAGCACATTCACGCATGCCTGTCCCCCACCCAACACACACACACACACACACACACACACACACACACATTAGGACGCTCGTTTTAACACCATTAACTACACAGACCAACACAACTTCCAGGTATGTTCAGCTTGCAAGCAGATGCCAGAATCACAGTCACATCACCTGAATAATGAATGGAAGGGAATGCATAACATGAAAATGAATTGCACTGACATTACAACTCTAAAAACAAACAACATAATTGAAATATATGTCAGTGTGAACAGACCATTTCATTCCATTATTTGAATATTTTTTTCCATACACCTTCAAAGATAAATTGTAAACTTATGATATTGCGTTATCAAAGTGTTCAGTGTATTCCTTTAATACACATTTCCAAATACAAATAATAAGCTTACAAAGGTGTAGAAATATTATCTGTTAATGTTGTGATGAATGCAATGTCCCCTAATAAAACCAAGTCTTAGGTCTGAGATACACATGAAATGGATGAAGACATTTCTTATTGGCCTGTCCCAAACACTGTAACATGTTAATTTAGATCTATATGAAAATAAATGAATTTGCAATGCTAATAATAGGATGACAGGAATGTACCAGAATAAGAGCTGGAAGTTTAAAATACTGAAGCAACTTTTCTTTGTTTAGAAGCATTTATAACGTAATTGGTTCAAAATTTATCATAAGTTTACTGAAAGTGTATATCATACACAGCTACACACTGTACAAAAGGAAAACCATCATTCCTTGAACAGTGGGCCCATTTTTAGGCGCATTCATAAAATTGTTAAAAGCAACTATTAGTTTCGTCATGTCTGTCCGTCTGTCAACCTATCCGTTCACATGGAACAACTCGGCTCCCACTGCACAGATTTTCATGAAATTTTATACCTGAGTATTTTTCGAAAATCTGTCGATAAAATTCAAGTTTCATTACAATCTGACAAGAATAAGGGGTACTTTACGTGAAGACCAATATACATTTTTTATCTTACCTCGCTCAATTCTTCTTAGAATAAGAAATGTTTAAGGCACCAGTTTCAGAGAAAACAAAACATATATTTTATGTTCAAGAACTTTTTTCTAAATCACTTATGAGATAATGTGGAAAAAAGTCGTAGAGCCAGAGAAGCCACAGATGACAATATAATGCAATCTGCATGCCGGATACCTAAGGCTATAAACACACACTCAAAATATGTAACATTACTTGCTTTTCCACAACATGAATGGTTGCACGAACATGCCTCAATGTTGCGCTATACATACATTGCCTGTCTTGTTGTCTGTAACTTAATTACCCTGTAATCTGTGAACTATGGGGTGAAAGGGATGAAGACCCAACTCAAACATCAATAATAATGATGGGCTGCCTATTCAGGGCTATTTGATACACCTCAATGGGTTGTGAAAGATGAGTTTGGACCAGTGGTTGAATAATGATTAGCTGGGACACACCGAAGAAACCGAGAGGAAAACCTGTCCTAGTGCCACTTCATCTCCCATCAATCTCTTTAAAAATAAGCTGAGATTGAATCTGAGGCTCTGCTGTGCGAAGTCAGCATTTCTTGAGACCAGCGCCACAACTACCATGTAGCAACAACATGTGAAGCTTATGGGCCAACTTCAGGCCCCAAGAGCAGTTCCAGCATTGACATTTGTGGGGCCGGTGCAAAACATGCAGGACTGGAACACGAACACGAGAACAGAGACGAAAAGGAAGAAAACATAATATTGAATCACATGAGATACAAAATTAATACTACAGTACTTGACCAAAACTGTGAGGACAAAAAACAATTTTGGAATACATATTTAAATATGATTGTACAGAACTTTTCTGGCTCCTTAGAAAGCAGATTCACAAATTGTCATCATAATTTAAATTTTTTTTTGCAATTTCGTTTTTGATTGATCTCAATCAAATGTAGTTTTTTTTTATTAATATCAGATCTGAGAACGATCGCTCCGCTGAAGCCACTGTAATGAGGCTTGTTAACAGTATCTTTAAAGCTATAATCATATTCAGAAAGCCTTGACAGGGGTTATTACTGAGCATGTATTTCAGTGCGTTCAAACATTTGCATTTCTCTGGCATAATATTTCTTAACATTTTTACTTCCCAAATAAATTAATTCTGTCCAAGTCCCTTTCTAATGTTAGATGCAGATCTTTACAACCTTCTAACATACCAGCGTCATCTATTACATTCAGCATGTTTACATAATACATACTAAAATACTAAATATTGACTGAGTAATGACCACATTTCGAAACTTTGTTTGAAAGATACTGCTCCATCAACTACTTTCATAAACAGTTCACTCTAAATTTTTCTTTGGCATATTCTGTTTCATCCGTACCCTCATACACGAAGTTTTCTTCTGTTGTTTCGATGAGCTGTTTTGAATTGTGGTTCTACAGTTACTTTGTTTGTAATTTTTTTAGCTTCAACATAATAACTTGTAAACCTTTTGTCCTATACTGTTCAAAATAAAATACTTCTCTCAGATGAACTATGGCCAGACTTATGTGCATGTGGGATTCCAATATTTTTCCATACCAAAGTTTAATGTTAATAACAAATCATACAAAGAGTTAGATTTCCAGTGTGGTAAGTTGTTGTTCAATTAAAATTGTCTTGTTTTTAATTTTACTACAAGATGTAGCTTTCTGAAATCCAGCTAAAACAGCTTGAAAGTTTCTAACTTGATTTCTAACCTGAAATCTTATGCATGAGTGGAACATAACTGATCTGACAAATAGGAGGCAGAGAAGTTTGTATTGAAGTGGAATTGATGGAATGAGATAGAAGGTAAGTTGTCATAAAGCGACTAAGATGAGATCAAACATAAAGATTTTAATTAAAATTATGCATTCACACATTACGCAATACAGAAGGCAGAGACAGAAATGCGACCGGGTTGTCAGTTCAAACATTCCATAATGCTGACAATGAAAAATTACAAACTAGGAATTGTAATATAAAACAGTTACTTGTGGGAAGTATCACACAATGTGGCTTGGAAGTTTGATGTCACACCTTCTGGTATCCAACATGACACGAGGTGATAAAACCAGAAATGGATGGACTAAGAAACATACCAATCTGATGACAATTATTACTAAAACTATAAATGAATCTGTGTCCACAGTAAGTATTATAAAATGTCTTCCTTTTAGAGCACAATTCTGTATGAACAACAGGCTTGCCAACAGCTACACACATGTAACAAAAATCTAATACCTTAGACCTAGGTTCTTCCTGAAAACCTAATATTCACTAACATAGAGCAACAGAGCATACAAACAATAGCAAATTGCACCCATTAGTTTTCATACACATCAAAATAGTTTAAAATTTCCTACAGCACATTTAAATTGTGACAAGCTTCTCAAATGCATGATTTCAGACTTCCGCCAAGGTGTAATTGACATTTGCGTAGAACTCCAGATGAGCGCAAAGATCTCAAGCCTCTCAAATGTTAGAAACGAACATCTACAATCATTGCACTTGCTAAAAGTAGAAGTTCCGCTAACATGTGAACCAAACTCCAGGCAGCACACAAATTCCTGCACCAGGAATACATGGGACCTTGACCAAACACAGAAAAACTTCCTCACTTACATCAAAGAAGAAATAATAAATTTTAACTTTACTCAAGAAAGGACTAATGCATGTGACTGGTGTTAAATTATTGAAGTAGATATACTTCAATAATTTAACACCAGTCATTCCTACGCTATTCTTCTGATCAGTGTCCACTCTGAGAGACAACAGACACAGTCATGTCAATACATGTTGTATGTGATATTTTTGGGGTTACACAGAATTAAGGTACCTGTACTTATTGACTTTAATGCTGCTTTAGATTTGATCTGAGGACATTTACTAATATTTATTATGTCTCCCTAAAGGGAAAAATATTAGCGATATTCTTGTGCAGCAATTAGAAATTCATTTTAATTCAAAAGCAGGCAGAATAAGTTCCCTGTATCTTTATCTCTACACACTTATACAAGGTTTCGATGTTTGTAGGTTAGTAGAAAATATCAACATCTGATTTGGAAAGAAACTGAATAACTCCAAAAACACATGGATTTGCTATCTCTTGACCAATTGCATGGAAGTTTACAAAAAGCCAATAAACCACAACTTAAGCTGTCAACCATGAGATGGTCACATCCTGCTCTTTGTAGAAACAAGACCTATGTTTTTTATTCCGAAGAATTTGACCATTAATTTTCAAGTGCCTACCAAGAACACAGAAGATTTTAAATTACATCCCTTGACTATACATGGGATGAAGCCTACTAATACACTAACTCAATACTGAACTTACTTATGTATGGAACTTCAACACTTGTAAATTGGAGAAACATGTCTACGCAGCATTTAGGCAGTATCTGTTTTTTCACAGACAAAATGTAACCTCAGTCTTATCATTAAACATGTTTCCTACTCATAGCCTTTTTTTTACTCCAAGAATATAAGTTATCATTAACATTTCTCCAGTACTCATTCCTGCACTTATGTCCTACACTTCCAAATTAATCAGTTCTCATTTTCTACTGAATTAACGTAGATACCCAATATTTCCAAAGTCTTCTGCACCCTACACATCCTATTACTTACAAAGTTACCTGTCAGGACATCTGTAACTAACAATGTGCCTAAGAAGAACTGCATACTGTAGGTTGATGACTGAGGATGCAGGCAATATAATGTAGTGATTATGTTTCACCTGTCTAGAAGAAGGTAAAGGAGAAGACAGCATGTGTAAAAAAGCCTTAGTGATAAAACCAGCAAACTGAAGCATAAAATATAGATACGTCAGCATTTACATTGAATACAATGACTGTATGCTGGTTTGTGAGTTAGAACCACAGTGCATTCTGGATTTATGCATGTTAGATAACCTGCCAAATAATTAAAAATATCACCTGAGTCACAGAGCTGGATGTACATTTAATCTTTCTTTATATCCTTGTTATAGCAGCCATCTCAATAAATATTTCAAAAATTACTTGAGTTCCTGTTTAACACATGTACTTTGCACTTTATTTACCAAGCATTTATATTCCATTAAAATGGAATTCTATTTTGATGAGTCTAATTTGAATACACAAATATACCATCTATTAGGTAATGAATGATTCTTGGATTATTTAGTCATACTTCCCCAACTGCCTAGTTTATGGAGCACTGAGTGATATCACAACTGTATGATGATAAATTTGAGGGGATATGGAATGAACCAAACATGTCCTGTTTAGGGTATCACCCTAGTATCTGTGTGGAGGAAACAAAGAAATTCACAAATAGCCTCATTTGGGACAAAGAGACTTTAAGTCAAGTTTTAAACCAAGAACCTTAAGAATTCAAGTCAGCAAGTGCCAGCAACTCAACCATGTTATCTGTTCAGTGAACAAATAAAATTCTTTAACCAGAAACAAATCACACAAAACAGATTGCATTTCAAATCTGCAGCAAGTGCCAGGCATGACAGTTTCCTCTTTACCAATTCACTCAGCTTAGTGTATTCAAAATTGTCATTCAGTTTTCAGCAATTAGCATGATGTCGCGATATTTTCTTAAAGTAAGTTATTTAGATTTATTTCCATATTCAGTTGCTTAACTTTAAAATTACCTATGATTGTCTTTTCCAAGTGAAAAACCAACTCCTAATGGTTGAAAATTTTTATATGTCTGTCTGGAAAACAATACAGGATGTGAATTATGTACATGCAACTACAGGGACAGAAAATCTACTGGACCTTGAAGAACTTCAGCCAAACAGAAAGGATGATATATGTGATTAAGAATTATAAATTATAAAATGTAATTTCCAATTAATAAATTGTGATATATTAATTATAAGAAATTTTAAATGATTTAGTGTGTCTTTGTAGATATGTGTTCTTACCTTCCAGCACACCAATTTTGCTTTTGTGTATGTGCTGTAATTTTTGTTGTTCGAATTTATTGTTGTACTGTGAATTTATTGCATATCCAACTGGCTTGGGATGGTTTTTTCCTATTTAATAAAAGTGCGTGTGCGTGTGCGTGTGCGTGTGCGTGTGCGTGTGCGTG
>Ga0131853_10005952_pt1 | contig 22024 bp, 14 predicted proteins | sample TergutLab28metaG_FD_92764 | JGI IMG/M metagenome (GOLD analysis project Ga0131853, IMG submission 92764) | Labiotermes labralis P1 segment gut microbial communities from Petit-Saut dam, French Guiana - Lab288 P1 (version 2) (version 2) | ecosystem: Host-associated > Arthropoda: Insects >... | reverse complement strand
GCCGTTCATACGGAACGCACAACTCGTGTTATTACATTTAATACAGAGAACAAGGGGTTCTGACACCATAAGGGTGTGTTATAGAGAACAAGGGGTTCCAGCAGTCTTCCAGCGTCAGTGTGTGCGTGTTTAGCAATCCAAGGGGGAACAATTAGGCAGCACGTCTCATTATAATTGTGATATAACAAAGGTGATAATTCTGGGCTGCATAGGGCAGTAATCGCATTCAATACTCATAAGGAGTGTATGCTTGAGTGCATTATCAACAATCAAGGTGTTAATATATCAGTTGAACAAGAGTGTTAAATGAACTTGCGTGTGCAATATAATACTGCATTATATAACAGTACAGTCAGTGAATAATTTAGTACTATATGATAACTAATTATTGTGTATGGCAAATCGACATTAAGAGTGTTATTTTTAATAATAATTCATAATCATTAATGAACCAGCAATTACTGACAAACAAATACCCTGTTTGTAGCATTATGTTCCTCGAACCAGACGAGGCGACAACACGTTTAATGGACTTAACAGCATCCTTTAGTACGCCTAATCATTCACAAGTCATATGCTCCCACATTCCCATAATAAAACCAACGAGATGCACTAGTTTCTCAAATTTATTTATTTATTTTTTGGAATAAAAATCTACATGTTTCGGACAGTTCCTCTGTCAATCATCAGGAGTCTAGCACTGTACACACAGCAATGGTTTATGTCATTCATGACATAAAACATATATGTCCGAAACATGTAGAATTTTATTCCAACAAAAATAAATTTGAGAAATTAATGTATATCGTTGGTTTTGTTATAGGAATATACCACAATGCACGGTCCCCTGAATGTCAAAAGTCATATGCGTTTAGACTATTAATTCGCGTCGTAATCAGCGACTGTGCATTTAGTAATAGTTGCTCGTGGGGTGTGAAACGAAAGACATTTTAGATTTCGTGAATGTTTCAAAGAGTCAGGAGCAGCATTTCTTTTTTTTTTTTGGTCTTGTTGAATGGATTTGGTAGATTATTTTCTCCGGCAAGGCTCGAGGACAAGCTTTCTAAATGCTGCTGCACACATCCTATTGAACATCGCCTGCAGATTAATAGCACTTTCTCTCAATTCCTTCACCTTAGTCTGGAGTGAATACTTACAGCAATCGGCCCTTATTTTGGAAATCCGATGCTAGAATATCCATGTCGAAGGTATCGTATGACATGGTGCTTGGGAAGCCATAGTTCTTCGACATTGAATGAAGGCTTATCTTTATCTCTGTCTGATCGGAAAGAGTTTTTATCACTGTTGATTACATTTATCCCCTATTTTGCAACGTAGCACAGAATATTTTTCTGAGTTCGAAAAGCAATGGAACTGTGTAAATACTTAAAAATCATTAAAGTGGTTTCTTGAAATTTCACTTCAAATAGTGCGACAGATATTGTAAATGCTTGTCAAAAAACGCTGTGCTGCACTGAAAAGTATAAAAGGTGAGAAAACAAATGGCATTGATAATTTTCGGATTTAAAGTGTGTGTAATTTCGATAGGATGGACGCACTTGCCCCAGACAGTATAACCTATCTTAACATTTTAAAGCCTACTGGTTACGTGATGCACCAACAGCTTAACATTCAACAACTGTACGCTCTCCCCACACTCTATTTATGTGTTTTGTATTTGTCTGAGAACAAACAGCGACTTGTGCCACTTACAGCATAAACTGATTGGTTTTTATAAGCGAGATGAAAAGTGTTTACAGCTCGGTAAGAACTGGGTCTTTATGTTTGCCTGTTGGTAGTAGATGTTGAATCTTTGTACCTTACTTGCATGACCGGTACTGTTCCTGCTGGCACATGTTAAATATCATTCTTTGCGAGCTCCTGAGTTACTCGTATGACCCACATTGGTGTAGAAGCCTGAAATTTCTTGTGTTACCTGAAATATGAAAAGAAGTAGACAAACATTTATATAGACAAAGTATGTCTGAACCGACCGGCACACGGCTTGCTAATTAACGGCCATGCTGGTAAATATATTCTACTCAGCAGCCGATAGAGCTTCAAATGTTAACAAATCTTCTTTTTTCTACGGTATTCTTATTTTCATCACATTGGATAAGTAGCAAATATTGACTGGGCATGAGACATACACAAGTAGCCTTGTTGTAGGTAAGCTTTAAAGGATCGACAGTCTAGGAGAATTACGCGAAGTTTGGAACAAAATACGAGTCTTCCGTTGCCCGTGAGAATGAATACAATTGGGGGATGGTTTAGGATATTTTCTGAAGGCAGAGTTTTGCGAACGCGATATTAAAGTGTCTGATCATATTCAGTAGCTGACCTACTATAAAAACCAACAGAAACAGTTTTAGTCATAAGACCAAACTGTCTCAAAGCAGACAAAGCAATAATCTTCCTTTTCTTAAAATTTGTGCTGCATGAAGTCACTTAATTTTCCTATTCTTTAAGAGATTAATTGGCGTTGTTACACAACAGCATGGAAAGGAGTGTAGCTATTTATTAATTGGAATTTAATAACTTCGATATGCATGTAACAACCCAGTCTTCAACTTAAGTACATCTGAAGTTGCACCTGTTTTCATTGTTCTGTAAATATTATGAACTTCGCACTAACGCGTCTCTTTCACTGTTTAGCATAACGAAATACGTGACACAGATGTATGATGTGTTAACTAACAGTGTCCAAGTTATGTTGTGTTACTGATTGTTTCTACGAAAGAAGTGTGATCAGCAGTTTATTGATTGTTGCTGTGAAGGAGATGTACACGTGTTAAATGGTACTGATTGTTCCTATGAAGGAAATGAACACATGGTATCTTAAGATTGTTCAAAAATAGGGATGCATAAATGTTGTGATCTTAATTTCTCTTATGCAGTTATTACGGTTTATGTCAGGGATTTGGTGTTCATTGTTTGTATGAAGAGGGAAGGTGTTACGGCTCTGGCATTTATCATTCCTGTGAAGGATTTGTTTATAATATAATGTAATACGTGTGATCTGGTAGTGATTTTTCTTGTAAAAGTAGTATGTAAAAGTACTGCAGCGATTTTAAAAATTAATATACATATTGCCGTCAACCACAACAAATGTTATTAATCTCGTCAACATATACTACATGTTTCGATCGTACAGACCGTCTTCAGACGTTAAATTTCCGGTATTTAAAATTGAAAATAATAATTTTCAATGTGTATTTTAAATGTAGATTAAATATTTGCTTGAAAACTCAAAATAAAAATGCATTTTTATTTTGTTTTTTAAATAACATGTACGAGTATTTAATGCCTGATGACGGTGTGTACGACCGAAATACGCAGCATGTATTGACGGAACTAACAGCATTCGTTGTGGTTGACGGTAATACGTACATAAATTTTTAACATGATATAACGCAACGTGATGAATTCTACAAAAATTATTACAATTATTGATCCTTCGAAATATATATATCTATATACATATACAATTACATATACATATACATACGCATATACATATATATACACATACACATATACATGTATGTACCCATATACGTATACATATATATATATATACATGTACGTATAATATGCATATACATATATATTTCAACATTTGTTGTGGTGTTGATTGCATCTGTGACAAATGTCTGTACAATTTTTGAATTTACAGACTGACGTTAAGGCTGCCCAAGAGAAAATGAAGGGCTGTGGAAAGGCGCGCGCTGTAACACTTTTTCTCTCACACTCCTCCCCTCACAAACTTGTCACAGTGCTACTTTTAATTTTGTTAACTCTGCCTCCTTTACTTCCACTTCTTCTTCCACCAAACAGCGTGCCCGTGCGATATCCCAAGGCGATATCCTAACACCGCATCATGTTATTTAATTTAAAATTAGAATACTCTGCTTACACTCGTATAACTTCAGACTTGAGGCTGCGTCGATTAACCTGTCAGGGTCTTTCAACTTTATTGTTGTATGTTCTTTTCCTACCACACCCATTTGTGTATGTGTGTGTTTTTTTTTTTGTGGAACACGAAGATAAAAATTACGCAAAAGAATGCGAACTTTATTTTGTTGTGCACTAAACTTGGAAAGTGACTTTGCATTTATGTCCAAGTTCTAGAACAATAACTGTGCTGTGAAATAATTAATTAGAAGCAACTGTTAGACTTTCACCTTTGGGTATGTTATTGGTTGTTAAGTACTCTCATGGGAATTATAATATTTTGGGAAATCAAATTTAAAATTAATCAGTAAATTAAGACGCGTCTATTTTATGAGACTTAAGGATCCGATAACTGTGATTTTTAGGGTAAAATATTGAGGCATATTACCTCTCATAATAAGCTAGTCTCTCTTAACGATGGCGAGGACTTGATCTTCCGAAACGCCAGTGAATTTCCACTAGGCCACTTGACATAACAACACATAGACAAAATTATTCAGGCCTATCGTGATTTCATTATAGTCAAAGTAATTTGTAAGTGCCTTACACGTGGATTTCGAAAGCAACTGGATTGAAAGTGGTCTACTGAAATAGTAGGTATCCTGAATTCTTTAACACGCAAATAAACAAAATAAGGAAATAGCCGATTGCTAGATACAAGATCCTGAAAAATTTGTTTGTGAAATTTCTTTCTTTTTATGAAGTCCAAAGCTTCGTTACCATGCATGGAAATTCCACCGACAATCCCTATCCTGAGAAGGTTGCATTTCTTCCACATTCTTACAGTCCATTGTTCCAAAACGTACTATATTGTTATTTTCCTCGTAAATGGCCTATTTGCTTGCCGGTTTTGCGACAGATATCGTATATTGCTTTCTGTTAAAGCGAACTTATGTTCGCCGCCCGTGAGTCCACACAGGAAGCTGAAAAGCCTAATAATGCCTAAATTAAAATGAAAATTGTTTAAATGCACTGTGTTCTGTCCTGACAGTTACTGGAAGTTTGCCGTTTCCAGCATCGATCACGTATCATTGAATTACTTCCAAAAATGAGATTTGGTTTCTTATTGGTAAAAAGAATATTATGGTAGAAGGGACATGTAATCTGTTATGTGTCGCTGTGTCGTTGGGCGAGTAGTCCTGGAAGTTTCGATGTTTTCTAGTGTCTTTGTCTTCAGATTCAGGAAGTCCAAAACTTTAATCACTTTAATTGTTAACCAAAAAATTCAGTTTATAAAATTTCACATTAAAACCCTTAAAATCGCTCCGACATGTTTCGATCCTAAGATCATCCTCAGGGAGCTATGTCGTTCCTTGCTAAAGTCATTTTAAAAACATTCACAAAATAATTCCATTATATTAACAGGGTGTTGTGGCAGCATATCGTATTGTGTAAGGGTACGTTGTTGGGGATGCGTCTGTCTATGTTGTGCGTCGTGTGTAACGTAGTGAGAGACTTAACTTTGATCTAGAACAAGTACACTTCATCAGTTCTGTAACATCGATCACAGACTCATTAAAACTCTGAAGAACAGAAGCATGTAAACACACTATGCGTAGTAGGATCTTCTGTGAAGTGCAGGTCAGCAATTGAAGTAAATTATGGTAAGGAGGAAAGTTTTAAACTGGACTTTTACATGACACGGTAAACATTAATTCGAAATCATTCCAAAACTATAAGTTGACCCTGAAGAAACAGGCAATATCGTACTTCGAAACGGCTGAAACTATTTACCCAACGACACGTTGTCAAATATCAAAGACTCGGAACTTCAGAAACAACGCTGGGAAAACATCAGATCTGTCAAACATATATTATTTTAATTCCGGTTTAAGACACATAAGTTGGTTCTATATTTGAAACTTAGTTGTGTGGAACTTTCAGGTTTTCACTCTACCATAAGACCATTGGTATCGACTGAGTCCGTATAGGTTCTACACACTTTCACCTTTTCACCCTTCCAGTATTTCAGGTCACCTGTAAGTTACGGCGTGATGTTAAAATTTTAAAGGAAGTTCGAACAGTGTACATGTATCGGACTGTTTCTGCTTGGTATTCGCCCTAAAGCCGACTGTACAGGCGAGTTTTCTAATGACTTTACTTGTAGGCAACGCTTAACTTTGATCTAGAGCAAGTACACTTCATCAGTTCATCAGTTCTGTAACATCGATCACGGACTCATTAAAACTCTGAAGAACCGAAGCATGTAAACACACTATGCGTAGTAGGATTTTGTGTGAAGTGCAGGTCAGCAATTGAAGTAAATTATGGTCAAGAGGAAACTTTTAAACTGCAAACATTAAGTCGAAACCATTTTGAAGTTTGTGGTAGAAAGTTAATGAAGAATGTTTATAACTTTGTGTAAGACCGACACACTTCCAGTTGTTTAGAGATGAAGTACAGTCAAAAAAAATATACAGCAATGCTGATGAACCTACGGCAAGAGGCGTTAACTGCTCTAATTTTTTTTAATTTTTTGTCCGATCTGCTTCTCTATGTTGTGAAGAATATCAATAAGTATTACACAAATGTAATGTCTCACGTGCCATAAGATATACACAGGTCAGACCGGCCGACCCTTCCGTGTAAGGTACCGCGAACATTACAACGATTTTAAATACTGAAACAAATTTAAAAAAATATTGTGCTGACGTACATTTGTGTAATACTTATTGATTTTCAAGCACTTCGTGATGCCTTCATTCAGAATGTGAAGAATATGTTTATATATACACATACCAACTGCATCGAGACTGCATACGAATTACTGTGCTGTCAAATAACACCGCGAGTGAAACATTTTTACACAAATCAGGAGCGGTGCGAACTGTTGGCTGGATATTTCTGTCATTAGGGTGCCGGCCTGGTGGTGACTGGGCGAACACGTGACATTGAAGAAAATGTTTTACAACCTTCTTTTCGGACAGGAAGCAGCAGCAGCCCTATTTACTTCCAAAGTGTCCTCCTTATCGCAATTCTCGACGAGATTTTCATTTGAAATATGATATAAAAGTATACTTTGAATTCGTTATACAACTATAATTATGACATATAATAATTATAATTCAATAATTTATAATATTTATGGAAAGCCCTAAGATACTATTATGTTCTTCAAAATTCTAATGAGCACGTGGAAGAATTTTCGTCGAAATTTATAGACATTCGGGCATGCGACCTTCAAAGGTTCGCCAACTCTGCGATAGAGGAGGGATCTATGCCAAGCAAAAATTTTCTGCTCTGCTTGCTGTCAGCGTCGCTAATACGGGTCATTTTCCACGAGGTTATTTGTGGTTCTTCAGCCCCTCTTGGTGGCGAGCGTTTTTTTCATCGGTCAACTTCAGTCTTGAAAAGTACTTTGAAAAGGGCGTTTCCTTTCAAGATACTAAAGAAGAATAAAAGAAAGCTGCATGATCAACACATCCCCTTCTGATTTTAAGGCGGCAAATAACAGCGTATTTTACGCTGTTATTTGCCGCCAAAAAGTTGGTTCCACGTTCTCACTTAACGATGCAGACCGGAGACACATCAGCTGGTCGGCGTCATCTTCCGTAATGAGCAGTTCAGAGTTATGATTCATTAAACAGAAACAAACACCACCATATTGAAAGCAGATCACTCACATGATGACTGTTCGAAGAAGTGGCGCGACTGAGTACGCTCGTCTAAGCGGCACCATAAGAGCGACGTAAGGTGAGCTGTGGCGCGTCCGAAGTGGGCGCGACTGGTGGCTTCGACAAGCGACCGAAGCGATGGTACAGACATGGTTTCAGAACCGCTGTTACTAAGTGGGAACACTGCCGTTGTGACCAATGGCTGTCCAAGTCGCGATGCTGTTTATAGCGCCCCAAACACACTCGTGGGGCCCTAAACACACTCGTGGGGCCACAAACACACTCGTGGGACAGGGCCCTTTCAGTGTAACCCAGGAATCAAATGGACTGTCATGTAGAATGTTATTGAAAAGTGAACTGGTTCGATTATTATTCTTATCATATTTCGAAATTTACAGTTCGGAATTCAGCTTTGTGGTCCCAGACGCTGAATTGTAGGGGAAATATGTGGGAGTGTAAGGGGCCGTAACAATCTTTGTCGGTGCTGCAGAACGAATGGGCATGTTGTGGTGTACTTTGTGGTGCAGTTCATCGATGATCTATATTAATAATTGTCCAACGAGATGCAACACAAAGCAGTATATTTTTATTCTGCAAGTTCACTCTACATGTTTCGGGTGTCAACCATACCCATCATCGGGAGTACACACAATTGTAACTACACCCTCCGGTACTGGTGCTGCTACCTCCCTCCAGCGTGGTCAAGTTTGGCCACGTTGGAGGGAGGTAACTGCACAAAAAATATGACCAGTACCGTAGGCTGTAGTTACAGTTTTGTGTACTCGTGATGATGGGTGTGGTTGACACCCGAAATATGTAGAGTGAACTTGAAGAAAAATAAAATAGATTGCTTTGTGTTGCATCTCGTTGGACAATTATTAATATATCTTGTGGTGTGTTGTTAGAAAACACATGCTCGAAGGGCCAGTGTGAGAACGTTGGTCGCACATCATACAACGCTGGAGAGTATACGACTTGTCGGTTACTGAGAGCATGAGTTAGACCACTTAGAAGAGAAGGCGTTGTTTTGAAATTGCTTCCGGTGTCTCCAGACTCAATCCTGTACTGTTCATCGAACAGTAAAGTCAGCATACAGTCTGTGCTACAGTTCAGACTGGCTTCTCACTGCGGATGATTCAGACTCATTTCCCACCGAAAGATATCCATTACCATCAATAAATGTCGCATTCTGGGCGTTTGATATTTGAATCTTCATTTCGCTGTTGCAGTAATAGGCTGCATACAGAGTGAGGAATTTGAGTGTTTTGAAGTTATTTCTTCTGCATGTATAATGCGTACAGTCCACACTCCGCGTTGATGGCAAAGTAGTTGCTCTGCTAAAAAGAGGAAGATCACCAGTCATGTGTTTCAAGCCTTCTTCACTGTCCATAATGTAATGACGTACACACTGTGCGCAGTTGGCCGTCGATTGTTAGGTTTATGCTAACAGTGAAACTGTGCAGTTGTATATAAAAAATTACAATATTGTTATTTACTTATTTATTTATGAGCCTGTGTGGGTTAGCCGGCATAGTAACTAGGCTACGGTTTGAACGGTCTGGGGTTCGAATCCCAGTAGGGGAAAGATATCTTGCTCTAGTGGAGAACATCCGGAACACTTTGGAGCCCTCGAAGACATATTTAAATGGGTACCGAGATGCATTTCAGAGGGTAAAGCGGCCGAGGAGTAAAGTTAGACACTTTCCTTCTTGTAGTTAAGATTAATGGACTGTACTTCTTTTCCCCCGGTATGCCTGCCTTCATAGCATGGACACGGAACGCTTTATACTTATTGCTCTATTTATTTGTTCGAGTAGTTCAAAAGCTGTGAAACTACGAACGATTAGACGGTTGTTGTGTGATGAGTTGGAAGTGGCGTCGTAAGTCATGGTCTAATATGAGATATTATGTCGAAATTTTCTTGGATAAAAGTATGAAAATCCTCGTCCAAGATACGAATATGGCTCTCCTGAGTACAAGTCAGAGCCGTTCCCGTCTGAGAGAACTTATTCGGTCTGAATTTGTTGTATTGCTGCAGCAAACGAAAGTTGAGATACAAACAGCTCTGGGAATAGACGTCTCGAAGTACACATTCTCTGAACGTCTAAGAGACTTGTAACACACTTCTTAATAATATGTAAGTATACTTCTTTCAAAGTTAAAATTAATCGAATAATGCTTCTGGTGGGTTTAAATTTAGAGCGGTGATAATATCGTATATTTTGAAGGAAGTTTATTCTGGAATTAGTGCAGATGTGTGCGGCAACACAGCAGTAAGATTAACGTTTGATTATTTTTATGTATGAATTAAGCAAGAAGCAGGAAATGATACGAGGTCTGTGCCCTATGCAAGGTAGATTCTGTATATCATTATCTCATACCCCCCCCCCCCCGCCCACCACGCACACACACACACACTGTAACACAATGTCCAGTTCCTCTCCTCCCACCGCTTCTTATTCTCTACAGCGGATACCTCTCTAGCTAGTACAGCAGCCAAAGTCCGACAGCAAACTTTTGGCCTTGTATTGCCTGTTTCAAAGGAAAGAATAAGATAATCGGATACTGCTACACCAGATCTGTGAGGCAGCTTCCCTTATTGGCTGACAATACCATTTTTGGCGGTGGTGGCTGCTGTACAATCAAATAAAACATAAGGAAAGTACAAAATATTCCATCCTCTTTTTCATCTTACCTTTCCTCTTATTTGTTTTATTGTTTTAGTTTCTGAATTCGACTTTTCTTGTACCAACTTATTTTCTGCGTATGATTCTTCTTTTCAGTTCTTGCTTTACTCGTTTCTTCTTTCCTCCATTCATTGTAGCGCCATTTTCATATTCGTTCCTTTCCCAATCATTCGTTACTGTTTTATTTCTTTCTCCTTTTACTTTTTGAATCAGTTCTTTCTCTCTTCCTCTTTTTGAGAATATTACCACACCGCGAATGGGAGTATCCTAAAAGGAAGTGAATTCGACATGTCAAGCGTGTCACCATTCTACGATACTAACTTAATATTTTCTCGGATCACCTTCATCATATGCCCTCTTTTCACCATCCATGACAACGTTCGCAAAGCAAACCTACGAAGCCTGTTGTGACTAAAGCACGTTGTTGTTATGACCAACACTGAGAACATTTTTTTCGAAAGCACCAAAAATCGATAAAAATTTCTTTATTAGGGGATGGTCCGCAGGGAGATACATTTCATTCAGAAACTGCCGTGTGTAAAGAGGACATCACTTTCTTTTTTGCAGCGTATCTGATGCATCCAATAAGCGGTCTTGCCTTTCAAAAGGTTTTAACATTGTCGAAGCCACAAATAATGATCACGCAGAAGAATCCAAATGAAAACTTGAATGCGGGGTTGAAATGAATGCTGCAAAAGAGTAGGTGAAAAGTTACAAGAACACCTTCATTATTTCGCATACATTAAGTTTTATAACTACGACTCGTTAAGCGGAATGGAGGAAAAAACATGTTTGTAATGGGATAAGGGATTACCTTTCTATTGTTACAAGTCCACATGTAATTCAGCTTTGAATATTTTCTAATATTAAATATTTGTCGAAAAATTCTTTATGTCATAATCCTTGTTTCAGTTTGCTAAACCATGCATTGAAACTTTTCTTTTTCACTTCCTGTGCTGCTACACCTTTGTCGTACGCTGTGTACCAGGATTCGATTGAAAAGTTTGTTAAGAAAGGGAATCTGCCCGTCTTTCAGTCATCAGAATTGCTGACTTTACGACAGAACCTATTTATTTACTACTCTTCTTCTTCAGGCGCTGAACCTCCTTTAATTGGAGGTGTTGGCCTTCTCAACTACATCCTTCCACTTTGCTTTATCCTGGACACAGGTTAACCAAATTTTAATCTTCATTTGGCCAAGGTCCTGTATGTTGTTGTCCTCCCATCTATATTTGGGTCTTCCTCTTGGTCTCGTGATTGAGGGATTCCACTTAAATATCTTCTTGGTTGCCCTGGCTTCAGGCATTCTTTGTATATGGCCGAACCAGCTTAGTCTATGGGCTTTGATGTAGTTGACTATATTTTCGTGCTTTATCAGTTTGTCCAATTCTTCATGGTTTTTAATCCTCCATGTCTGATTTTCTTTCGTAGGCCCAAATTTCCTCTTAAGATTTTCCTCTCAAGGACTAGCAGTTTCTGAATTATATTTTATTTAAGCGCCCATGTTTCTGATGCATAGGTCACTATCGGTCTTATTACTGTTTTATATAATTTATTTACTATATCAAGTTATATCTCTTTGATTTGGAACAGCAATTTTTTATAACTACAAACCATGTCGCCACGAATGCCTTGGTAACTGAGTGTGGGTTCTGCAAGTGCATCGTATGTATAATTCTTAAAGGTTTTCTGGTTGAGATCAGTCGGCTATATCTTACTTAATTCTCCGTGAATAAATTGGATCGGTTGCTGTGTGTACAATTGGTGTTTATTTATTGCAGTTGGGTTTCCACCCGGTGGCTCTGGTCGGTAAACTTGCACAAAAATAGGAAAGAGACAAATATATCCAAAGAGAGAAACAACACACAAAACAATACAAAAACACAGAATACACAAAATAAAAAACAAACACAAAAAACAAGAAAACAAATATAAAAAGAGTATTAACAAACATATGATGAATAACTAGAGAATGACAAATAGAAACAAATAATAATGACACAACGTACTACACAGAACATACATACAGTCACATAAATATAAGCAAATGATAATACACACATTTCACCCAACATCATCAATTCACTTTTCTTCACTTCACTTTACTGCACTTTGCTCCTCATTTTCCACTTCCCACCACTTTTGGACGTTTCGTCACCATCCTTCAAAAATCCTTCACTTGTCCTCACTTATAATTACTTTATTAACTCTCTTTCTAAAAATATATGATATAAAGGGGAAAGTGGCTAACGCCTCTTCAGGCAGTTGATTCCAAAATTTGATTGTCCTATTTATAAAGGAGTATTTACCGATATCTGTTTTTGTTTACTGACCCTAATTTTACGATCATGACCATCTTGCTCCGGTAGCTTGGTCCTACTAACCCGTCCCCTATAGATTTCCATGCCCGTTCACCGGTGTACTTGTATGTAATTGTCTATTAAGTTGTGTACTGGGGTGCTGATAAGTCGTTAGCCTGACCAGGAAGGAAACAAGCTCTGAAGCATGTCAGGGACGTGCGCGATTTCAACAACATCGAGACGCGAGCTGTCATCAAGTTGTTTTTCCTGCAAGGCAAGGCACCGAAGGAAATGCACGTCATTCTGTCAGAAACGTTAGCTTGTTTCCTTCCTGGTCGGGCTAAGGACTTATCAGCACCCCTGTAAATGCGGCTAAAATACAAAACATTGAGGTGAGAGACAGCGTGTCTGGATCGCCGAAAAGATAAAACATATTTCTTTAAATATTTATGTTGAAGTGGATTTTTAACTTCATGTGAGTGTATGACAGCGATGAAATTCGTTACTGAAATTCTATACATTTTTCATATTCTCACCTTGCTGAATTCGTACTATTCAAAACTCGCTTTCTTAGAAATGTGCTAATGTTATTTCGTCGATATCTCAATACTTAGGAAATTCAAATTATGGTGTTAACCAGATGTTAATAAGGAAAAAATTGGAGGACAACGAGACGGAAAGGCATTCTGAAGGCATAGTAAAGACAGTACATGTTTAAAGGAACACTTAGAGAAGTAAGGTAAAATGCAAGGAAATAAATCCTGCATCAGAATTGTTTGTGAAATGTAGACTAGATCGAATTCTAAGGATTAGGGCTTGTGGAGAGCGGGCATTTTCCAAAGTACTTTTCATTTTCTTAAGAGACGGTGAATTACTTGACTGAATGCTTGACAATCAGTTTATTAAGAAGTGATCTGCTGATTTGATGTGTGTTGGACCTTGCATCATTGTGATAACTGACGAATAAAAACTAACTATGTGCCACTTATTATTTTATTGTACTTCTTATAGGCTCAACATGTTTCGGGCATTACTATGCCCATCATCAGGAGCTCGGGACTATGATGTTGATTACCACATTGATCGTTTCGTTCTTGGTTTGCTGTAGTTTGGAGGTTAGGTGCTGGAGTAGTGTCCGGGCTGCAGCCCGGACACTACTCCAACCTAATGGCACCTAACCTCCAAACTACAACAAACCAAGAACGAAACGACCAATGTGGTAATCAACATTATAGTCTCGAGCTCCTGATGATGGGCATAGTAATGCCCGAAACATGTTGAGCCTATATGAAGTACAATAAAATAATAAATGGCATCTAGTTGGTTTTTAGTCTTCAGTTAAGTGATCTACTATTTATTGTAACCCACATATTTTGTTTGGGGGCGGGTCAAGCTTACGCGGAATAGCAAGTTGCTACGGACTAGAGGATCCGGAATTTGAACCTCAGATGGGCAAGGTTTTCCGGACACATGCAGACCGGGCTCGAGGTCCACATACCTTCCTCTACAACGGATACCGGGTATTTTCTCAGGGGAAAAACGGCAGGGTCTTGTAGCTGACCACCCACACCCTTCTAGCGTAGGAGTCGAATATGGGTAGAGCCATAAGGATTGTGCCCTCTGTACCTGTTTGGTTTTAACAGGAGAGCAGTTGCCTTTTATTACATTAAGACTTCCATGTCGTGTCGGTTCACAGGGTGGCACTTTCACTTCAAGCAAGGCCCACAAAACTGTGGTCTTTGTGCTTCCTCTTTTGTAGGCATCTGCTCCGAAAATCCCATTAATAAAAAATTGCAGCATATTGTGATTCTGTAACTTGCTCCTTAATTCTGAGAAACCTAACAACGTAAGTGATATCTTGCTTCACCATCAGCTCAAGAAAAGAGATGTCATTTGACTGTGTTCCTGATGTAGTCCATAAAGCTGCCATTTTATTTTGTCCTTAATACAGTGGAAAAACCAGTAATCATTTTACTGTGTTCCTAATTCACTCCGTGAACCCGTTTCAATTTTACTGTGTTCTGAATGCACTCTATGAACCCATTTACATTTTACTGTGTTCTTATTACACTGTATGAACCCGTTTCCAATTTGTTGTGTTCATAACGCACTCCATGAAAGCGTTTCCATTTTATTGTGTTCTTAATACACTGTATGAACCCGTATTAATTTTTGTCGTGTTTTGAGTATAGTTGTTGTTGAATCTGTTTCTCTGTTGTACGTACATTTCCGTCCCTTTGTTGTAGCCATTCGAGCGAACGCGATGTTTGAAGCGTGTACTGTCTTTTATTACTCCAACACTGGTCACATGATTTCAGTTCCGCCTTGAGACACCGACATATGTCCACTTCTCTATCTGCCTCTTTGCTTGTTTTCCCTTGATTAGGTAGACATCTTGCGGCGATCCGATTCCTTGCTCAAGGCATCCTACCAAATATCTCTAAACATGGTTAATAAAGGCTCAAACCCGAAGGGCATGTTTTGCAGTCAGCTGTAGAGACTTGCACACTCTTTTGTTTTTGATTCTTGATTCATGTAATGACGCTCTGTGATACATTCTAGTTCAGAGTGTCTGACGAATATACAGTTGTGAAAGATGAAACTGGATTTTGAAGTACTGGTGGCTTAAATTTAATGTACGGGATATTCTATAATTTACTTTCAGCGGCTGGTAGGAATATGGCCATGGTTAGCTGGACTAAGAGCGAAGGATCCCATCTGTCTCTTCTGTCCTACATATAGCCCTTAAATTATAGATCTTTTAAAGAAGAAATACTTGATGGCACAGGGAAAAACTGGAACCGTAACATCTGACGGTAGCAGGCTATATATCGTGTGGCGGCAGTTCCTGCACCTTTGTAGTGCAGATATCTGCCCTGCTTCAGTTCTCCCCTCTCTGTAAGCAGACTTTCACCAAATTCTGCTACGTGGCATGCACTTCACTTCCCAGTTTAATTTAATTATTTTACTGTGTACAATAAATTGCATAACATTAACTGGCTCTTCAGAATATTGTCATTTTGTGGAGCTGATAGTCTTTCATCTGTTCAGGAGCGTTTTAGGTGAAACCCTATAGTTCATTGCCACAAATCGCCTAATCCTAGTTCTAAGGCAGTTTAACCCAGACAGTGCTCTTACATTCTGTTCCTTTAGGTCACCATTTACGTTTGAGGCTAAAAATTTGTCCATTTTCTTCAAGCTTTAATCTACAAGTTCTGCGTTGTATCCTTTTCTAGTCTCAGCTACTCTGCTGACGTAAAAACTAGGATTGCAAGAAAGGTCTGCTTCAAAGCAATTCGCTCTTTGAATGGCTACAAGTTAATAACAGCCGATATTAACAAGGATGTATGGACCAATGTTGGTACAAGGAATATGAAGAATAATAACTAATCAGGAATTGCGGGAGCTATACCAAGATTTAGACAGAGTATTAGACATTAAAAAAAAAGATTAGAATGGTTAGGACATGTAGTAAGACTGGATAATGGAAGGGTAATTAAAAATATTTGGAATTAAAACGGAAGAAAGAAGAAGAACAGTAAGACCTAGATTGAAGTAGGTGGAAGATGTTGAGAAGGATCTACAGAAATGAACTTTAAAAGATGGTGACAGAAGGCAGTGCAGAGGGAACAATAGTTGTCTGTGATTATGCAGGCGATGGCCCTGAGAGGGCGGTAAGTATCTATATATACTGCATGAATACAAAATATGTACAGTCTCAGTGCTTATTTCTCTGAAGGTCTTGTATCAAGTGTAGATGTTACGTAAAGACGATTAAGAAATCTCGAGCCTATGATTGTATATGAAGTACGTTGCTGTGGGTCACAGCTACCTTGGTACTTGCATAGCTCTCAGCGCTTTGTAACGTGTCGTGAAAAGTTTGCAGTATTTATGTTGTTCATCTTTTCTACAAATACTATGTATATTCTACCTTCAATGAACGAAAAATTCGGCGAAAAGAACGTACATTGTGATCTATGATTCTTAAACAACTTTCAAAATAAAACCACCCTCATAATCTACTGATCTGTACGAGACAATAACTAGGTTTTTTTCCCCTTCAGTATAGAGTCATCCTTCGCTTTTCGCGGTAGTTGGGATTCATGACCCCGCGAAAAGCGGAAGTTCGTTAATTATTGATAACCTCTCCCCCAAATTATGTTTTTGTATTTTTTAGCATTCTCCTTTATAATAATGTATTTTAATGTTTTTATGCTTAAATCCCTTGTAGTCAATCACAAAATGGTGAAAATTGAAAATTACCTTTTTGAGACAGGAAGCCCATATTATGCGGGAAAATGTGTGGGATTGGAGGGGCAAGTCTCGCAGTATCGCATGATCAGAAGCACTACTACGGCACGAAGCGTGTAGAATCTTATAGATTTTTTTCTGGAATGTTCACATTTCTTTTATTTTTATTCTTATGGTGACGCCGCTTATTTGCGGAAGCGCGAATTACGAACCAGCGAAAAGGGGGGTATCAGTACAAGTAATACTACTAAACTTCAACGTGTCAAGTTCTTTATTAATCTAAAATTTAACACTGTTTAATATTTTATTGTTGATACCACATGCTAACACCTTAGAAAAATATCTGGGATACCCGGTACTTTGTTACATACATTTTAAACACACTATATCCGAGAATTGTTTAATTTTTTTTTGCAAGGAATGTGCAGAGACAATGAGACTGCTGGCCCCCAGTTCCAAGCCATCTGTAGATATCAGATGAAGTGTCAGATGTAGGGCTTTTTCTCTACAGTCATACTGTCATAAGACAAAATAGATTCCGTCGGAGAAAACGTCACAGGAGGGTATAAGTTTAGAGCTTCACAAAACTTTATGTTTCCAGTACCCGCTGCGAAGAATTGTCATGTGAACTAACAGTTAAGCTTGACTAAGAGCTAAAATTAACGGTGACACGCGGAAGTACTTATAATTTGCCAGATGGTGCAAGGGCCATCAGCTGACACCACTAAGCCTCGTTAAAAGGACTAATGCGAGTCCCACACTATCATACACGTGGATTCCTAAATAATGCTGGAATGTTCCAAGAATGTGAAGGAATCGTGTGAATATCGGGATGAACTGTCATGGGAATCTGAAAAATAGTTCACGACTAACAGGCGGAGAGGACAGTCACAATTAAGTGCTCTAATAGTCACATATAAAAAATATCAGGTGACTATAAGCTATGACACAATCGAAACACCACCGATACTGAAGCGGTAAGCCGGACTTGTACAGCAGATCAGCTGATCAATAAATAGTGATTCAAATATCTTGTAAAATTGATTTGAGTTATAACCAACATAAGATGCCCCAGGGTTAATAAACTGCACCACAAAGAGCACTCTTTTCCGCCAATCAGATAGACTGAAATAAAATTTTTACCCAAGCGGTAATCGTCTGCCATACTTTAAACGTTTGCTTGTGTTGTGTTTACGTTTCTTCAGTACTACGTTGCACCTAACAGATGACTGACTGAAGATGAATCTCCTGACTCGAAAAATGTTCTTGTAACGTGACCTAAATAGGAACAGTGTTGACACATTAGTAATTATTGTTACTGATACAGTTGAAAGTACTTGAGAACACTGTACTGCGGGGAATATTGTGACATAACGGAGAAGTGAAAAGAAGGGTGACAGATTTTGCTAATGGGTTTCGTAATTTTTGTCACTATTTGGTGAATATTATGGTCATAAAATTGACGTGGTTGAGTTGGGTAGATGTAACGGGTATAAATGAAATGCGTAAAGATATTCTAATATTTTTTTTAAAGAACCTGCACGAACAACACTTGGAATATCGAGTTACGTGGAAAAGTAACATGATAATAAGTACAGAGAAATAAACTGTGGGTGTGTGACCTGCATACAGCTGGTTCGAGCCAAGGTTGATTAGTGGAACTATGAGTGCGCGCAGATGAATGTTTGGATACCAAGCGGCCAACGGATCCGCTATTATTGTCTTAAGAGAACTCCATTGTTTTGAGTTCCGGACTTCATAAATTTTAACCCTGGTGGAAAATAAAATACTGTAATTCTACCCTTGAAGAAATCTCCATTATCAGATTTTTTAAGCTCTCAACTCCATGCTTTCTTGTAGTCAATTTCTTATTATTATTCTAACTAAATGCAAATAATATGTTAAATACAAATATTTTTCATGTATTTAACATACGTGCATTTAGTTGGAATAAAAATATGAAATTGACTCATCCTAGAATTACATGTAACTTTCTCTCCAGTTCGTCGATAGTCCTCCACCGACATGTATTTTACGACACCGTAATCAGGCTATAACGAAATCCTTACATGTTTTATTGATGATGTGACCGACCTCTGTTTCTCATGGGAATAATGTAACCCTACTTACACATGAGAACGGTGTGGGTGGATAATTATTACCTGCTACCCCGACTTCAGTCTTAAGACAGTCTTCATTTTTATAGCAGATGAAGATTATTTCAGAAACTATTTGCTATACTTTCCACAGAAAAGTAGGTCTAAGTAACTCCTTGGACCTTTCATGCCAGGCACCGATCTTGAAGTTCCCACAGTTCAATACCTAATCCAACCACAACAAGCAGAGCCCAGCAGTGACTTACTGAGAAAGTTATTAACGATCGCTGCTCTTGTAATCTGTAGCAATATTCAGCACCTACAAGGACGATAATGTTATAAAGTGTACTTACATGACATGTAATTTTGATGCAGATATCTGTGTTGAAAATTTAATTACTGAAGACATCATCAGACTCGTTGTTATTTGACAGTAAAATTACTGCTTCCTACAAACTGACGAGGATCGTGTAATGTGACGTACGTCACACATTACACGATCCTCATCAGAATGAAATACCACACTTTAGTGTTGTATAGGACAATAATGGTTGTTTGTTATGAGAATTTATGGAACACATAAGTGCATAAATACACAGTTTTTGTTGTTAAAACTGCCAGCACGTTTTGTGACCGCTAGTCTTTTAAACTGTTAATCAGCCTCTAAAATTAACATGAATATAATAACATTATATAATATTTCTATTTATACTTGGAATTACAGTGAATTCACACGGCGCGTAGATGTTGTAGGCATAGCTTCCCTAATCCATTTAAAAAATTTTGTTTATCAGCATAAATTAGTTGTTTGTAAGGTTTTTGTTATTTTATTTAATTTAAGTGATTTGTGGAACAGTGAAAATGCCGAAGTTGCTGCTGTGGTTTTATGCCGCGAGATTAAGGACTGAAGCATTTCATCCTCCAGCTCTTAAGTTTGGCACTAGGTGCAGACTAGCAGTACATTAATAATCCGGCCAATCTTTCCTAGGACAATTCATCCAGCATTTATCTATGGGAGTCTCTAAAGAGACCGGGGTGTCTTTATTGACATCCATCAGGAATAATTACTCACGATGAAGGTTGCAGTGGTAGCACTTTGTTGGAGAAGAAGCGGCGATACATGAGGCAAAAAATAAATTAGGATCGAGTGATTGTGAAACAGAAATACAACTTGAATCATTTGAACTTATTATTAGTTTTCATGTGAGGTTAAAAGGAATAAATTTGTGTTTTTTTAATTTACTACTTGTCAGTTGACAACATGTAAATAGAATGCCTCGAAATAGATTATCCAGGGTAATGAGACGCTAATCCCCAACTGGCAGAAGGAGTCATGGTAGACCTTTGAAGAGACTTCTGGGTACGTGAGACCCGAAAGCGTCAACAAGTGGCCCAAATCCATGACAGATATATGATGATGATGATGATGATGATGACTTGTCAGTTGAAAATGTTAGTAAAATTTTAACATAAATTTAAATTTTATGATTTCGTAAGATGTAATGTCTGAAAAGTATTAACCGACTGTCCCCAACTTTGTTGCAGCGTAACTTCATTCACGCTGTTTAAGTCAAAGAAGCGATATTTAGTGCAATAAGGTGAACTTGAACTTACAATAATTTGTTTTTTTCTGTTTTCGGATTTGATGTGCGGAACTGACCTAAAAAAAATAAAATGTTCGTTTTTGGGTTACTATTAGGGGGATTCAGTTATGATTGAAGCTCACACTCATACAATGACCCAGTAGGGTTGAACACTGCGATATTTTCGGAGAATGGGATGCGGGAGAGAAGAACAAGGGAGTTCAGGCTGCAGCAAACTGATGTGGGCGTCGGGCGGGAGGGGGGGGTGGAGGTTTGCGATCTGTCAATGTCTCGTGTCAGAACCAGCTGTAGACTCTATTAGACTATTTGGTTGTCACCCTGCAGTGCTGGCAACACTCAACTGTTCAATCCGATTCGCTCTGACATTTGTTCGTATTTTCACATGTGCCAGTTTTCAGGGCCGGTTTTTCCCAACCTTAATGATTTAACGTTTGGACAAGAAACGGAAGAAAGTGTATTTAAAATTACATAGAGCTATAGGAATCGTGAAGGAGAAGGTAATAGTATCACTAGTATTTACATTAAAAGCCTCGCAATTGACCCTTTCTTTAGAGATTGCCAGAGTTTCAGCTTGTCTCTTTGAAATTTTACACACTATAATACGAATATTTCCTTCTAATAAGATATATAGAAAGGTTTCAATATGTGTTAATGATAGCAATGCATTAAATAGTCGAATGAATTCTCTTAAAAGTTAAGAGGAGACTAAAATTGATTAATGCTTTTAGTCGTTCTGTTCTGATTAATAATTTTCCTTTCTCCAGGTTTTGGACATGCACTCTTATTATAGGTAATAATAATAATAATAATAATAATAATAAGCTACTACACATCCTGGAGACTTCCGTATAAACTGACCTTTCTCAAAATAGTTAATCGCCAGTTCATTTCGCAACCTCGCACGACCTTCATTTTAAAGAATGTAATATTATCATCGTCCCTTCTGCACCGGGTATCGTGGACTTTTTCTGCTTGGGTATGTCGGCCGGAAATTGAAGCTGACCATTCACTTTAGCTGGTAACGATGCTACGTATGAGTGGAGCTATATTTATACTCCCTCCATGTGCCTTCACAGTCTGCACAGAAGTCAGTTTTTATCATTACATCTAAGCGTGTCACCAAAGTGGTTTATTCCTTCCACGTTGCATGTCCAATTGTACCTTGGCTAGGAGAATTTCCTAACTAGATATTAGACCCACAATACGAAAACCTTTTGACGTACCCTCCTGACGTTGATACATGTCGTATTGCGTTGAGTTCTGAAGCTGAAGGACTGAAGATGGATAACGTAAAGATGAAGAGACCGAGGTTCGATTATGAACGTAGCGTGAAACGTAGAAGAGGTGGTGGAGAATAGGTAGATGTACTGGACAAATACTCTCAAACTTGAAAAAAAATTCCAAGACACGACAGCCTTGATTATGCATCATAATTTTCTAAACTGCTCTTTTAATGTACTTCGCCATCTACAGCAACGTTTGTTGGTGTGTGTGTGTGTGTGTGTGTGTGTGTGTGTG
>Ga0131853_10005951_pt1 | contig 22026 bp, 8 predicted proteins | sample TergutLab28metaG_FD_92764 | JGI IMG/M metagenome (GOLD analysis project Ga0131853, IMG submission 92764) | Labiotermes labralis P1 segment gut microbial communities from Petit-Saut dam, French Guiana - Lab288 P1 (version 2) (version 2) | ecosystem: Host-associated > Arthropoda: Insects >... | reverse complement strand
TACATACATACATACATACATACATACATACATACATACATACATACATACATACATACATACACACACACACACACACACACATACATACATACATACATACATACATACATACATACATACATACATACATACATACATACATACATACATACATACATACATACATACGTACATACATACATCTGCCTTATTCTATTTAGTAGCTACTAAAAGCGATTCGCAGACGGTACAATAGCAAATTCCAAAGTACGGCATAAACATATGCCTTTCTCTGAGTGTTGCAAACAGTAAAGTGTTATTTTTTGTTTTGTAACAAACTGATGTTAAAGTTAATTTTTCCACCCCCCATATCCATTTTCTAAAATCTCTACGCCTCTTAAGCATTTGCTGAATTCTGGTCAAAAATGTAGCTCAAAATATCTCGTGTCATGCGAAAATATTAAAGAAACAGCTTCATTGCTAGTTCTAATAAATTTACTGTTGAGAAAACTTCGTTAAATATGTTAACCATAAATCTGTAGAATTTCAGTATAAGTTACGAAAGTGCGGCACTTTCGTAACTTATTCGTTATTTCATTCCAAAGACCTGAAAGAATGCAATGTCGACGAAATAACGCGGTTTTCAATTTAAGACGCTGACAGAGTGCATGTAAAAGCGGACCATCCTGGCCTGGTTCATCGCCTAGGCCGTGCTGAGGCAGCGTCGTATAATGGAAACCCTGTATACGTGAGATGAGTGGTTACATGCTTGAGCCAGGTTCCCCAAATGTAAACCCGCCTAAACTTCGGATCCATTCCCACCTCAGCACGAGCTTCATCTCTCTATAAATCCTCTAGAATGACGAGTCGAGTGAACTCTACAAGATCCACAGCGTGGGAGGGTAAATAGTAATTCTCTTGGATCAACCACCCAAGGCACAACTAAAATCAGCTTCTTGAATATACGAGTATGCCACGAGGAGAAACAGTGGTTTCCTTGCGCTCGTCAAGAAACACACGTGTATATTCTAGATGTAACATTTGCTTACTTTGAGTAGAGACTTGGGCCTCGCTCGATAAATAATGCGTGTAGAACTTTTCCGTTCATGCCAGCGATCACTGGACTGACTTTCGAAAAGAAAATGTCATGGCATTGCATTTTTCAAGCCTGTGTATTTTCATCGTGCTCTCAGAAACTTTTTTTTTCAGTGGTGCTGCAATAGACTTGAATTTGCAAGAAGCTTGAATATCGACAAAGTTTCCAGCTATAAGAAAAGTTTTCGCAGCTCTTCGAAAAACAATTTGAACGATTAATGTGATGGATTTTTAAAACATGCCAGACCATTCTGCCTAGCATTCTTACTGAATTGCGTAACGCGGTATAATAATCTGACATTTTAAATAGAGTAACAAATAAAGGGAGGGCATTAAGTAATGTAAAAAAGGTAAAGTGATCCCGTTACAGACTCGGTGTGGCCCAGAGGGTGGGTAGGGGTATAGCTATACTCTTCCATGACCGCGGCACTAGAAGGGATGAGTGGTCAGCAGCACGCCCCGGCTGCACTTTACCCCCGGGAAAGATCCGGTACCTATTTTACAGGAGGCTGGGTGGGCCCCAGGGCCGGCCTGGACGGGCGAAAAATCTCGTCCCCACCGGGATTCGATCCCGGACCGTCCAGCCCGTAGTCAGTCACTATACCGACTGAGCTACCGGGCCCACTTACGTAATGTAAGCGTCACAATTCGTAATTTCTCCTCTAGGATTTCGTCAGCACGAGCGCAATTTGAAGAAATGTAGAATACATCGGAAATTTTAGGTGTGTACAAAATGTTGACGGAAAAACTTCTTGCGGGACTTAGGTGTAAAAACAAGTATGATATTAAAATGGGAGTTAAAATAAATTGATCTGTACTCTGTTCAGTGCTTAAGTTTTTAAATTTGAGAAGAAATTATTATTGTTATTAGGGTGAACGAATCAAGAAGCATTAAATATGCGGAACTTTGGGTACTTGCAGGGGAGAAAAGAAACTGGTGCAGAGTTTTGGTGGGGGAAACATGAAGGAAAGAGAGCACTTACAAGATGTAGGCGTAGACGGGGCGACTATCTAAAAATAGATCATAAGAAGGACGGAATGGCGTGGAGTGTGTACGTCTAGTAGGGAGAGATGACGGGCTTTTGTGAACTGGACGACAAAATTTCGGGTTCCGTTCAGGGTGGGAAATTTATTGAGTAATGGAGGAACTACTAACGTTCAAGAAGAGCTTTTCTCCGTGGAGTTAGGAGGTGCGTAACGTATGGTTGCGTTTAATACCTGCAACGAATTATTTGGTCGACTGAGCAGCTGCAATTGTATTGACCATTTTTCTGAAGTGTCCACTCAGTATTTACTGCTTTATTACAGATACCCTCTAAATCACAAGTTATATTTGACGATTCATGTAATATTGAATTGAATGAGCAAACATCACCTCCTTTGGAACACCCTGTACGATGGAGTTTCGGATTGACCAGTGTCGAACATGAAATGCTTGAATTGCAACTGCACAAAGAGGACATGGTACATGAACACCAAACACCAAGTAACCATTACTATTACTATGTAATGTGCTCAGTAAACCGAAATTTGTGTGTCAGTAATATTTTCAGAATCCATAGATTTTCGAGTCTAGTCACGGGTCACGAGGACAGAATTCGTAGCCCCGAATTTTACAGCGTACAATGGATCATGGAAATAATCAGAAACAATTATGTAGTCCCTTTAGGCAGCTGTCAACAATGCGCATCCCCCGCCCCCCCCAAATGGCTTTATCTCTCTACCACCAAAAACTATTCCAGCCATTCAGTGACGTAAACATGACCAGCATTTTGTAGTGTTAGCCTGTTGCTTACCTATGCAACTCTACGGACAGATTATCTCGACACCTACGTTTTCACATTTCAAAAATATGATACGCTATACATTATGATAGCTAATCAACTCAATTGATAAAGAGTCCTTGAAATACCTACAGTGGCGTTGCTGGCCGAGAAATTCCTCGCCTTTTACGAAATCTCATATTTTATAACCATTCCCTTAAGAACACCCCATTAGATTCAATTTTGAGCCAGACGAATCCAATCCGCTTACTGCCATCTTAAAAAACTTGGGTTTTTACACCCGTTGTCAATATTTACGTACTGGAATAATAAATAGACCGTTTATCACAACTCAGTATCTTTCGTTGCTTAATGCTTAATGCAACACGTTTCGGCCCGTATGGCCATTTAACCTTAATGTTGCACTTCACTGTCCTCTTAGTACTTTATTATATAATTGTTATAACCGATGGTGGCCTTACAGGCCGAAACATGCTGTATGAATATTAAATAAATAGAAATACTTTGTAATGATAGACGGTCTATTTATTATTCTTTCATGTTTATTTTAGGTTTACCCTGTCGTTTACGCTTAAATTTTTCGAGTGGTCTCTCCCCTTCACTTTTTCTGACCAAATTTGTTTTGTGCGTTCTACATGCTTTTTTCCAGCAGTTCAAGTTTCGGCCATCAAGAGGGACGCACTTACAGAAAGTAGGCCTACCTGAACGGAAGTTAGGTTCTTCGGGTATTTTTAGCACACAAAAGCTAGGGACCTGCGTCAATGGCGCTGTTGTCATGTCCAGCGCAAGACGTTTCTTTGCCTCCCTCCATGTTAGTATTTTTTTTCGGCATAAAGTTAAAAGTGCCACATTTGATGAGAATCTGCCAGTTGGTTTGCAAGTCAACATATTAGACAGCCACAAGGTCACGACCTTATATATATATATATATATATATATATATATATGTGTGTGTGTGTGTGTGTGTGTGTGTGTGTGTTTTTTGTCAATGTGCTTGTCTGCATGGCCTACCTTGAAACACAGAATGAGAAAACTGGGCACTAGATTACTATACTTGTTTGTTTTACTAGTTCTCAAAACAGTATTTGTTTTACTAGTTCTCAAAACAGTATGCACGTAACCTGTAGGCTTAAATGTAAAGGAGTCCCGTTACAGGCCCGGAGGGGCCCAGAGGGTTCCAGGAAGTTAAGGTTCCCAGATTTCGTGACAACGGCACAGGATGCTGGTAGGTTATTAGCCCTACGCACCGGCCCCCTTTACCCCCAGAAAATACTCCTGGTACTCATTTCTGTTGGAGGCTGAGTCGACCCCAGGGCCATGGTGCGATCAGAAGGATTTTATATCAATGAAAAATCCACTGACACCAGCTGGGATCGAACCAGCGACCTTCCGATTTGTAGCACAGCACCTTAACCACTGTGCTACCGCCGTCCCCAGACTTAAATGTAGGAATACAATTTCAGTACTTTGTTACAACACTTTCATTCCAGTTCAACTTTTAAAACTCTCTGAAAATGCGTCAGATTATTGTGTAGACCGATTCAGCCGACAAAAAAATATCTAACGATATACATTCAGGGATGTTACCCGTCCGTTAACTCCTTGGGGAGAAAAACAAGCAAAATGGAAAAGCAACTTAAAATAAATATGCCTTCAGCTTTTTTATCCCTGAAAAATTAATATATCCGTGCTACAGTAAATCCCGGTTATTTTCATGGTGCTTCTGAAAGGGTAAAAAAAGCAGCTGGTTTTTTGTGGATCGAAAAATTTATGAAGCTAAAGTCACGTAGGATTAGTGGCTGCGAGCAAGAGAGCAGCTGATTGGAGGGTCACCGATATGGTACAGCAAGGAATTCGCAAACTTACCGGAAGTCGTGTATGTCCATCCGTTGTGCTTGTTATTTCCGGAACTCCATTATGAACTTCTATTTTGTTTTTCGACGGAGGGCCTTTCGTAAAATTTAATTTGTTTTCGTAATGACCTACTCCAGTTTTGCATAAAGACGAAGTGGAATCAAATTGAAAACGCAAGCTGAACACATGAAATGTGGAAGATTTGAACTCACTATTGCTGAAGAAGTAAGAGGCACAGGGAGGACAAATAAACTTGATCGGGTGGGTATGGGCTCAGTTTTCAAAACTCGCTAATTTATTTTCCAGTTCTTGCCATCAGTGGCGCTAACGGCGTTGCTGTGGAAACTGGAGTCCCAAGAGCAGAAACCTAAGTGAATGACCTCATGTCACATGCTACAGTCTCTTGTTACAGTACGACGGATATTTCGTACGGAGTTGGGCAGCGAATCATCGATGCGAAAGTCCATCCACAAGTGATGTAAGTTGTTCAATGACGTTGGCTGTATTGGTAAGGGGAAAGGCCCCATCAAACAGCCAGTCACTGAAACTAATGTGAAATTTGATCATCTTCTGTTCGCTGTCCACAAAAAAACCAACAAGATAATTTGCTAGCAAATAAGCATGCCGCTATCGACCGTGCATAAAATTTTGCGAACACACTTGATATTTGAAAGTTTCAAAGGCAAATCGTTGCATCAAATGAAGCCCGATAAAAATAAGTTCACTACATATTTTTTTAACTTTAAAACAATTAAATTCTTTCAGCCACAACAATGATTAACGACAGGGCATATTAATCGACATTAGAATTTTGGGGAGCAACAATCCATATGCGGTGACTAAAAGTATGCAGTTTTGCGTTTGGTCCCTTTTTTATGTTTCTCTCCGAAAGGAGTTTGATGGTTTTGGTGTGCCTAAATATGCTTTACGTATTTCTCATGCCAACTTTCGAAACATATCATCGTAATGACATTTTATTCCAGCAAGCCTCGTTATTTTCAAACTGCATTTTGGGCACATTTCTTGGATTTTCTCTGTATTGTTAACTACGACTTTTAGCCCAATGTTTATAGGACATCACCTTGCTTGTAATCTGTATATTTACATGCTACATTGCAGAATGGACATATTATACTACTTCTGCTAACAGTAAGAGAAGCCGTCTTTTTTAAAGTCCTTGAATTCCTACCAAACGAAACATAAAAGAAGCATTTTGAAGTGCACATATGTAAATGTCCGTAGTGTTATGCATAAAAAAGATGACAGCTTTGGGTCAGTCAGTATTGCAGTGCTGGTTGGCACGATACACAATCGCAAAGCTAATGCTCCGGTGGCACACAAATGTTCACAACTTATCCCGTTTATACGCTTTATAGGTTTAATCATTTGCCTATGGTGAACATATTTTGTTTGATCTCTATGTATGTCAGTCTGCCTCAGCACCCAAAATTCAAATTTTTTTGGGTTAAACATTTAGTACATGGAGGGTTGTCTGAAGAAAAACTCTAGATAATTGAAAGACATTAAAGATAATTAAACGTGTCCCTGTCCACGTGTCCCTTTCCGCTGCATGAAGGCATATAGGGGGAGTGGATTTATAGTTCCACTTATTCTTAACCTCTACACTCATTTGTGGTGAGTGGCTAAGCTCACGCCCCGGCCGCTTTACCCCCAACTGGATAGTAATGATATCTGTATTTTATGGCACCAGTTAGCTTGATTTTATGATGAGCTGCTGTTGCAATATATCACTGAAGTTTTATTTTAGCTTCGTATTAAGTTGGCTTTATATTATACCGATTCGAATGAAAACTAAGTCCAGCGCTAAGAATTGCTAAATAATAAATTTCATCAGTATCTGTCGAATGGTCTAAGGGATAAATCACGGGAATCGCCAGAAGCAAGGTCTCTCCATCATGCGTCAATTTTACGCACCTTTTGCAGTTCGGTCGCTTTAGAACTAAAGCAATCTTAGTCGAAATGTTTTCCGTTGCTTTGCAATCATTTAATGCAGTTAAAGTTTATTCGGCTTCTCTGAGTCCCAAATAACAGAATATCTAACTGGAATATAAGCTCTATTCATAACATCATCATAATTAATATACAGTGTAATGCTTCAAGTAGAATCGATTTATTTCGAAGAAAATTCCTGGCGAAGAGCCTATTCCTTGCTCCGTCACTCAAATTGTCCATTTTCTGTCACATGGACAGTTTTCACGACCACAAACTACGAGTATAATGTGAGGATACATTTTCTGAGTGATCGTTGGGTTGTTTGTTGAGTAGACGATTTTGAATGAAACGCGGCGTCCATGTAAAGTGTGTTAATTTTGTGTAACTCCCCCCCCCCCCCCTTCATAGCACAAACAGCCCCTAGTGAACCAGGTCCTCCTCATTATTGAGACTTCACCATCACACTCAAAGACACCACACTCGGTAGGACTCCTCTGGACAGGTGATCAGCCAGACGCAGAGACCTCTACCTGACTACACACAACACTCATAACAGACAGACATCCATTCCCCCGGCTGGATTCAAACCCGCAATCCGAGGAAGCCAGCAGCCCCAGAACTACGCCTTAGACCGCGCGGCCACTGGGAGCGGCTTTGTTTTTTGTAAAAGAACAATAAATTTATGTCAGTGGACTTTTGTGTAACGTTAAATTTTACACAGTGTAATCAGAATTAATCGAATATTCCGTTAAATTTTTGCTTACACACTCAACGCCAAAGAGTTTCAAACTAATTGTACTGTCTGTTTTCGAAATGGTACCTAATACGACACTTGAGAGCCTGCTGTACGGAGTTTCGTATTGTTTCACTGATTCTATCAAATACACTGTCGAAAATCTATTGGAACGGTCAACATGACAAAATGCTCTCACTGCAGTTCTCCCAAGGCTGTTTATACAAAGAAAAGGGCCTAATGATGGAATGCATCATGTGTGGCGAATGGGAACGCAGCAGCGATTGATTAGAGTCAGCCAGTGAATTACATTTGCTTGTACTAGCGTTTTTGTACTGCGGTTTATTTAAACAGGCTGTATAACACTGCTAAGAACTCCTCTCACTTTCCGCTAAATAACAAGCAGTGTATTGGCTTACACTCTGAGGTAAACAAAACGTGACATATTATTTGAGAAGGTAAAATTAATTGCGATACTAATAAAAGTTCTAAAAATTAATTAAAATCGGGGATTTTTAAATGTAAAATATCAATATAACATCGAACATTTAACCCTTTAAAGACGAAGCGCAGACTGCTTTATTTAAAGTCCCAGTACATACTGCGCTATAAACACTTTTAATCTCGGTTATAAAAACCAATCAGTTTATGCTGTAAGTGGCACAAGTCGCTGTTTGTTCTCAGATAAATACAAAACACATAAATACAGTGTTGGCAGAGCGTACAGTTGTTGAATGTTAAACCTGTTGGTGCATCATGTAACCAGTAGGCTTTAAAAGGTTAATATGAAACTGTGTGAAAGAGCAAAATATTAACAAGGATTAACCTGAAAATGGTAAACAAAATCTAATGACATTCCGCGAATGTAACAAAATTTTACGGGCAGCCGTGAGAAATCCGCTGAGACCAGTAGCCAAACGTTTAAAACCAGGTACAGAACCAAGATATTTGTTAGTGTGACATTCGTTCTTATATTCTTATATTCGTGTAATAAAAGCCAACTAGATGCACTATTTCTCAAGTTTATTTGATAAAGAACTCTACATGTTTCGGACAGGTCCACTGCCCATCACCAGGAGTATCTCAACACTGTATACACGCAATAGTTATTTGTCATGCTGACATTTTTAAAGGTGGGTAAAATTACCAGTGTATATACATGTACATTGTATTTAAATTGTAAAAACATGTTGTAGGTAAAATTATATGTTATATAAAAAGTTTAAAATAGTATAATTATTCCAGAAAATGCAGTAAGTTCTGCCGATATAGTAAAACTCTTTGTTTACATACCTAGTTCTGTTGGCGTCTGCTAGCGTGGTCAGGATTAGTTCTGTTGATGGTGGGGTATTGATCTGCTGGTCTCGTGGGAAGTGACGTACTGAATGTGTTATGGATCAGCTGATATATGGGATTATGTTCACCTGTGTATTGTTCTGAAATAAGCTGCTTGTGTTGGGGGTATGTTTGGATATATAGTTTTTCGTATGGTAATAATAGTAAAGTTTTGTTGACATGTTTTAATAAGGTCATGGTGTTATTGATGGGGCCGTATTCGTGTTTGTTGTTTAGGATGTGCATTGCATAAGCCGACTGGGGCTCGTTGTGTCTTATATATCTTATGTGTTCCTGATATCTGTGTTTTAGACTACGGTTTGTTTGTCCAATATATGACATTTGGCATGTGTTACACGTAAGTTTATAAATGCCGCTCTTGTCCTGTTCCTAAGTATTACTGGGAAGTTTTGGTATTGTGAGGTGTTGTATGCTACTGGCACTCTTAAAGGATATTCCTATGTTAGTGTATTAGTATTAAAATTGATGCTTTCCAGAATGCAAGTTAAAGTAATGCATACAACGAAACAAAGTCAGTACTATGACATGCCAAATGTGAGGACTGGTGTAATTGCCACCTACATTTTCACTTTATGGACGAAAATTTGTCCGAGCCTACCTTAAATATGCATTTTAGACACGCGATTCTTAATAAACTGACCTTTCTAAAATTAATTATTTTTTTCCTCTTAAATTTTTGTTTTTCGAATTATTTAACGACTGGACAGAACATCACCACTACCACCATCTTCACAGACCCATTTCTTGGCTTCATCCTATTACATTCAACTGTTTATGGTAATACAGGCGTTTCGGGATTCTATTTTCAGACACTGTTTTCAAGCGCTTTTGCTTTCTCTTTGCTACATCTCCAGTTATTATTTATGTCTGTTATTCCACATTTTCTGTAATATTTTCATGACGTGCTGCACTCTGTATCCTCCACTAGCATGCAGTGTAAGTTCCATATTACCAGTGACGTTGAATAATTAATTGACAAGAATATAATTGACCTCGCCATTGTCTGTTCCAGCTTGTCGTTCTGTACGTACTTTCTGTTGAAGATGAACGTATGAGTGCCTCCCGCCCACCCCCGCGGTTGATTACCGCCTGCTCTCGGTTGTCCATGACTATTCAGCATAACAATGCACCCTCCATATTATGGACTATATGTAATCAAGAATCTCAAGGCAGGGCCTGTCATGTTGCAAAGTGGGGATTTTCTTGATCGTCATCACTAAAGTTACCGACCACTCAATAAGGACTTTCCATGCAATTAGTTACATTTCCCAGCATTTCGGTGGACGGATTGAGGGAAGCTTCGCAACACGTCAATTAGAAAAATCCGCCCGCGAGCTCAGATTCGAGCCTGAGACCGCCGAAATGAAGGGGAAGTGGACTTGACCAAGACGGTGTACTTGAGTAACAAGAGTAGGCTGATCTGTATAGCGAGTAACTAAGCAATCACCGTTTAGTGACTGTTTAGATAAGAATACTGAGATAAGGATAGTTACGTTAGTATTACTGCTGGGATAACTTGGAGTTCGATAAACATTTTCAAATTTAATATTTTGTTGGCCGTGCATCGTGATATATTCGTACAGTAAGAACCAACATAATGCACTGTTTACTTTCAATTTATTTCAATAATTAACCACTACATGTTTCGTGTAGACTTACTGCTCATCATCAGAAGGTACTACTGTGTATATACAGTAGTTGGTATTGTCATGCATTTATGTTGACTGGCTGTTGGCAGGATCGGAATGGAACTGCAAACAGCCAATCAACATAAACAAATGACAATACCAATTGCTGTGTAGACAGAGCAGAACCTCCTGATGATGAGCAGTAAGCCTGCTATGCTGTATTACTAAACGTAATCTGCTTTATATCAGGAATCAGTCCGTACCGCGCTGTAAACACTTTCCACCGCGGTTATAAATCCATACAGTTGATAACGTATAAAGCAAAGGCCGCTGTCTGTTCTGAAATTCGTACAAAACACTCAACGCAAAGCGAGCACCATGTAGAATTTTTGAATGTTGAACCTGGTGGTACGTAAAGAAATCGCTAGACTTTTAAAAGGTTAATTATTGAAGTAAATTGAAAGTAAATGGTGCATCGTTTTGGTTCTTACTGTACAAACATTTTTAATTTTATTAGTGCTGCAAGTTATATAAATATCATTAAATGTATTAGAGGAGACCCAAATTTTGGTTTTCGGTGTACATACATAGTGTTCCGTCAGTTTGTAGGTAGTTATATTTGTTAACTGCAGTTGGGTTGACACCCGGTGGCAGTAGTACAGTACACATAACTTAAGGAATGCATTCCTGGGAACACAACCAATTAACAATTAGTAATATCTAGTCAATATGGTGGGTTTACACCGACTTGGAGTTAACAGGCACGTTACGTTTCCAAGCATACTTGCACATAACAAGATTCAACACATGCTTCTACACTTTAATGTTTTAATGTTACACTGCAGTGCATTGGATGACTAATAATTAACTTTCAAACCTTAAATTGACAATAGTAGGCTATAGCAAGTCGCAGTGTTTTCTTTAATAGAAAGCTATGTACACAATCCAAAATCCCAGCAATCAAGTGTCATATAACATCGTCAGAACTGTTTGGAATTGAATCATTATTGGTGATGTATTAATTAGTTCTGTTTCTGTGCTGTGGAATTTGTACGAATGGAAGCGAAAGCAAATTCCAGAAACCGCGAGTTCAGTAAAAGCCAGCAGATTATGCGTGGCGCTCTAAGTGGGGTACATACCAGCGGGGTATGATCCCCCCGTAGCTTGCTTGTTATCGCGGTCACCACATTCAACCGGACTCTGACTAGACTTCAGCGACCGCAGTATATTTCGGAGCTATTGCTTTGTGCTGCAACGTTGCACCATCGCAGTGACTGTCGTTGCTCTGTTGTGTTCCTTCTAACACAGCATGAAGTTGTAACCTGAACGGGAACAGCGCTTCTTGTGTTTCGGATTAGAATAACCAATTTTCCAGTTATTTGTTCAATATCTTAAAAATTAAGGCACAGGTAATTATAGTTTATTTTGTTTCACAGGGGTGTCAAACTTGGCATTTCATTTTAATTTCAAGTCTATTTATAAACCAAGTGCCCAAGAGGATGTTTACACCTAACATATGGGACACAAGAATTTATAGAGAATTTCAAAACGAATAACTTCGTATTATGTGCTTCCCCCAACATTTTTAGACGTTGAGACGGTTGAGACGAGGAAGAGAGAAATTCATAGAAAAATACAGTCCGAAACACTCGAGCGATACGGCTAATTGAGAATGTAGGCGGACATACGAGAATAATACTAGTGTATGTGTCTCACAACAGGTACTTCAGTATGGCGATTGGATAGATTCAGATGAAGGTACTGCCCATCGAATGGAACCAGGTAGTGGAACTGCCCATTGGACGGAAATAGGTCAGAGTACTGCCCCTTAGGATTCTTATTAACGCACAAACATTCCTCTGTACTCCACGTGATAGAGAACCTACCGTACCATTGAAGTGATTTTGGTTCGTAAGACTACTTTTGTTTCGTTCCAAAATGTGAGCCCATAACGGAGTGCTGAATGGCTTTTATTATGTCATAATCTGTATAGTCTGTTGTAATGTACAACAGACATGTCAAGATTAATCTAGATATTTGTCACTTTGCAAGTAATTCTGTACATAATATGTTACTTCCCTACGTCATCAATGGGTGTGTAAAAAACAATATTGAACATTTTGCTTGACTTCACATACGGAGGTTCACATTTCGAATATCTGGCCGCATCTGGTTATCCTAACTGCCAGGATTTTAGTTTTATTCATTCCTTCTAGGAAATCCTGAAACAGTCGTCCTTAAACCAGACTGCATAAATCCCGGAAGCCAGGTTCCCCAAGAGGCTCCATTTTTTACCGTTTTGCCTAATAGTTGTGGATCCTCAGTGTAGAACTTTCTACATGTCAACCTTCTGGCGCAGAGAATTTTGAGATGGCTTCTAAATTCCTGGAAAATCTGTTTATCCCTGCCTTAGATCACAATATGATTCTCACACATCCATCCAAATTCATAAATCACATTCATCCTTCATTTCGACTTCATATGACTTGTTCAGCTGGTGAGGAGTTCTTACGTGTTCCAAGTATAGTTTTATGTGGAATGGTTGTGAGAAAATAACTGAAATGCCTCTGAAATTTGACGCTGAAAAGTACAGCCCTATTCAAATGTCTCGTCACGTTATGAGAGTGTAGAAATATTTCTGAACTTGTTTGTCGCATTTTTTTAACTCGTCGATTCAGTGATTGCACTCTGATCTTTGAAATTCATACAGCAGTGTCGTAATTCTGTTTACGTCTTATGATGCCTCTCAGGGTAGCTTCTTTCTACCTGCAGATCGCGTTCTTGGGACGTAACATGTCGGTTACGCCCCATAAAAATGAAGTAATTGGACCACTTTGAGATCTAGACCCAGAGGACAGTATGATATTAAAGAGGATTATGAAGAAGTAAGATGCAAGACTGTGGCCTGGATTCATCTGGTCCAAGATAGGGTCCAGTGACTGGCTGTTGTTATTAAAGCTCAGAATTCCATAAAATTCTTGAAATTTTGACCATCCGAACGACTACCAAAGTCTAAAATGGTGTTTGCTGTACGCTGTACTTAGTGCTGTCACTTAAATTCTGTGTGCCTGTCTTTAGTTTAGGCAGGTATGTAGATTGCAGGGATGCCAAACACCGTCTGTGGAGGCGTAAGCCCCAAACACACACCAAATTGATGTTACTTGTCTAGTGTGGAATCCTTCGGTTGTCCTGCGCACGATCGATTAGTGGTCCTTTTCAACGACTGGCATTGCAAAGCAATGAACTTGTCTCTAAAGGAGAATATCGTTTATCAATCCAACTGTGCCATTGTGAGGCATCCAGTCCTTTCGCAAAGGAACATGTTCAAATTATCGATTTCAAATTCCTGTCTGATACAACATTTTGTAGAGCAACGTGATTCTGAAAGGAACTCAGGTCAACAGGACAAGGGTTCAGTATGTGTTTAGGTCTGAGGGGGAAATCGTATCAATCAGTTATGTTTCAGCGTGTAATAGTTTCAAATTTACAACATTCAACATTAATTTTTATCAAGATGTGAGGGTGTGAAATGCTTCCTTTTATCCTAGTGCAGGTTTAGAAAAAATTTGGCCATTTACGTTGTTAGGAGATCGTAACAGTATGGTTATAAACGTTTTCTACTTCTACATTTGTACTTTCAGCAGTTTGTGTGCAGTTCCCTATATGGCTGTTGTCTGTAGTTCCTCTGTGTCCTGCTTTCCCGGTATGTTGCGCAGGTCTATTCTGCATGATTTTGATATGGTTCCAGTTGCCCCTATTAATACATGTTTATTATTATTATTATTATTTATTATTACCGTGTCAGAAAATTCTTATCACATATCTAAAATATTGTATTCTTAAGTCCTAGTGTGAATGGACCAGAAATCTTAAACCATGACAATTGAAAGGCGATGTGGTAGACTCCAGTTGAAATGTGATGGCACACGGTGACGCACGGGAGAGGAAGTGAAGGGGAAACTGGCGAATGGATTGGGTATCCAATACCCTTCACACTACCTCGGAACATGGTGTATCCAGCATTATTACCGATGATGCGCACACCTCGGCTGCCAGTAGTCGACTGAACTGACGCCCTCCGCTGATTTAAATGGACTCTTCCGCTTCGCCGAAAGACGAAACCTGGCTTCTGCGCGTGTGCCATCACATTTCAACTGGCCTCTACTAACAAAAACAGTGAGAGTGACATTGGAAACAGTAAAGGCTGTAGGGTGAAGTTGAAGCTTCATTGCACTTCGAAACTTCTTCCAGCAAAAGGCAATGTGAAGGTTTTTACCTTTGCAAGTTCAGCAGTACTTTATGGTGTCTGTGCCAGACGGGAACAGGATGGGGGCGTGTCTCCTGTACGTCTCCGTTTATTGGATTCGCCGCCACAACGTTCACAAAGAGGGCGGACGGGAAATATGCAGCTTGCGATTCTAGGGCGGAAGGTTGCTAAGTTGCTTGTGTATGGTGGGCTGTCAGACGGGCACCGTGCTTGCATGAAATATGTGTGAGGTGCACAGCTCTTGGCGTGGGCTAGTAAGGGCAGTGGGTCTGAGCAGTGCGGAGTTGCATAACTTGCAACCACCACGTAACATTGTCACTGCCAATATAAGCACGAAAATGAGATGCGAGGGGTGTGTAGTGTTTATGGGTTTGAGAAGTCGTTACAATACGCTGGCCTGGAAACCTTGTAAGAAGCGTAGATAGGATGATAAATGCAGGGATGCACAAATTTTCCAGAACTCTAGGAACCACGTCGAAATTCTAAGCGGTGGTGATACGAAGTAAGTCCCACACTGAGTATCCATATACATCAGGCGCTACGATACAAAATTTAGTCGCCCGGGAGGCCTCGTGTCCGGGATTTATGCACCTCTGGATAAATAGATCTTAGGAGCACTTAGGCATAATCTCGTGAACGAAATGAATTGTAGACGCAGAGCTCTTATATCGTCACGTGTTGCCTCGTTTTACCTACAAATGTTTTTGTACATTTTGGAGAAAATGATCACTTATAGACCGCGACATATAATTATAGCGCTCTACTAGGCCTATAATGCCTTTTTGTCATTTTCCATTTCACTGTTTCCAATTAAGTGGTGTAGTGGTAACACTGCGCATGTGTATTTGGAATGCAACAAGTTCGATTCTGAGCCTGGTAATTGGCTACCCTGACTATAATCTGTAGTCTCCGTTACTGTCTCAAACTGAATGTCAGGACCGTGGCTGCAGATTTCGCACGAATGCCTCTTGCTGAATCCTTCCACGCCCAACTTTGATGCCACATGCCACATTTTTTCTTTTCATTTGCCGCTATGCACACTCCGACTATGAATCGTAATCGTTAAAAACCCAAAGTGTCAAATACTACTTTCATCCACAGGCCTTCCTACTCCACGCAGTTATTAACGAGACACACTCATATCTTCAGGCCTCTCCCATTCCCCCGGTCTTCCCGTTTTTCAGAAAAGCCATATTGCTCTGTCCCCATTCTGGTTGTGCTTTTGAAGAGTGTAAACGGTAAATCAACCCCGTTACATGCCTGAACAGGCCCAGAGGGTTCCAGGAAGTTAAGGTTCCCGGATTTCGTGACAACGGCGCAGGATGCTGGTAGGTTGTCAGCCTTAAGCACCGGCCGCCTTTACTCCCAGGAAATACTCCTGGTACTCATTTCTGTTAGAGGCTGAGTCGACCCCAGGGCCATAGTGCGATCGGAAGGATTATGTCAATGAAAAATTCCATTGACACCATCTGGAATGGAACCAGCGACCTTCCGATTTGTAGCACAGCACCTTAACCACTGTGATATCGTGGTCCCCATTAATTGGTGTATTACCCATTTTACTAACGTGAATATAGAAATTCAGCCGTCCAGTGCAGCTCTCTGCTGACTGCTGAATTCTTCGACAGCTGTACAGAGTGATGCAACATCTTCATACCAAAAACACAGTATGAGAATCTTGAAATTCCAAATGTATTTATTTGTGATTTTACATATACCCACAACAATGAGTTTGTTTATTCACTTATGTTTATTGTGAAGGGACGTCTGTAAAGCACATAACACAGAAATTAATGCTCCGCGTGTTGCAGTAATTAATCAGAATGCCGATAATATTTCGAGCTATACTTTTAGATCATAAATAATTATTCACAAATTGTTATGTATTTATTGTTTACGATGAGCCGTCGTTAAAAAGGGTATTTTTCTAGTGCCTCAATACTTGGGAATTTCTTGACCACTTGAGTTGCTGCAGTAGACTACACTCACGAATAGAGTTAATAAAATATAATGACGGTTTGTGGCTTGGTGAACTGAGCATAACCATGAAAACATGCCGATATCCAGTTTACATGCTAACGTTTCAACCCTCAATTGATATCAATCACAACTTCGTTTCCACAGAATACTTCGTGACAAATAAGTCACGCCATTGATAATAAATAAGTTAGTTGTGTGACAGTACACATTTGTCCTATTGAAGGGACCGTCAATTACAGTTCAATGTTTTGATGACAAGATACACCATCTGTACACCCTTAGTTTACATTAATCTCTAAGTCATCGCCAACCGTAACATGCTTGGCGCCCGACAGATTTGGCTGTTGTAGGCAGGATTCCATCATAACCCAGGCTTTCTCACAGAGCGGAATTCCATCTATCTAATTCTGCCCCAATCGTGTGGCAGCTCGAAGCATAAACTGCACCAGACGTACTGTCAAGACAGCAATCTCTGCAGATACTAGTGTGGTTCTACCTACAGAGAAACGGGCGATTTTAAAAACAATCCTGTATTTACAAAATTATAAGATTGATATCTTAAATTATACAACACAGTTTTTTTTTAAAAAAAAAAGTCTTCAAGGTCACTTTGACGATTACGCGAACTATTTTGTAACCTTGTGCCCATATTTTTTCTTCATGCTACGCGAAATAGCTCAATGGGGCTCCAGCGATTTTTTTTTTTTTTCAAATTCTCTCAACTTCAGTTCTACAACATTTTGCGGGTCACAAACGTAAACTTGGCTCTTTGGGTAGCTCCTCTGCCCGAAAACGGTCACAAGACGACAAATCAGATGACCTCCCATTCCTGCGTGTGACGTCATTAAAAACGATTGGTTTAATGCGTTAGTTGAATATCTGGCAGTATGCAAACATGTCCCTTCTTGATAAAGTCCCGCATTATCGTAGACTTGTGGACACTAGGGTAATTCTCGCAAGAGAAAGGTCTGAAAGAGGCTGATGTTACCGTTGTCGCTGTCTCATTACATTTTTAGGGGGAAAAGAATACAGTCCATTTTTCGCAAAAGATTACATAGCACAATACACTGTCACCTTCGCATTGTGTAGCGGTTTATGATGCGTTGCTGGAGGATTTCCTTTGCCCAGTACCGGAAATTTTGTGTGTCTATGCATCCTGGGAGACAAGAACGAGTTTCGTCCCTTATAAATAAAAGGTAAATTTCATCCTCTTACACACGAGTTAGGAATTCAAAGCAAAACTTTGTACAGCTGGTAAAATAGTGTTCTTTTACCCCAGCATCACCTGCATCAAGCATGGTGCAAGGCCAAGTTCTTGTATAAAATTCGTCCTAACTTCTATCTCACATTCATCCATTAATAAGTTTTACCTCCATCAAAGGCACTCATTGTAATAACGATTTTTGACAAAGCCCTACAGGTCTTAATTTTTCAGTAAATCACCTTCAGTGGATTATATACTTGAAGTGTCACGTTTTTGCAAGGTTTCTTTACCTTAACATCACTTCACGGCCTAAACGCAAGTGGCGCTAATGGCGCTACCGCCTCAAAGTATAGGCAATCCATCTCATTAACCCTTTAAACGCCGAGTTAAATCCCATCTGTCATTTGCTGGCATTAGTAGGAGCTCACCATATTCTCCACGTTAACAAGATAAGGGTTAATACTGATTGCAAGAAAGTGTCTTATCGAGTGTCGTGAAAATCAGTTACTTAAACAAACAATCAAAACCCTACTTATAATATGCAAATAGGCCAGTAATAAGAAACAGTAACAGTGCCGTATGTACAGTACAGTACCAACAGTAGAGGGAGTTTTGTTGTTGCCTCCTTTTCTTCTTGTACACGAACAGGCAGTTCCTAGAACAGCTCGTAAAGGCTACGTTGCCATTGCCTGTGTCTCCAGTCCCAACTACATATTGGGCAATTTTGTCCTTTTTTATTCTACTTTTGTGAATAAATCATCACTTCGCTACCGATTTTGTATGGCTTCATTTTGCCAGGTGTAACCTCAAAATTATGCACCGTAGCTAAATGGATAGTCATTAGCTGACGTAAATAATCACGATATCAGTCATTGAGGAGAATTCGATTTTCACTTTATCCTGCTAATAAGGAGAATTCTGCTATGCCCGTATCTCATTTCAACCAGTTTCTTAACCAGACCATATTGTACTGCTAGTTGTAAGCATTAAGTGACGGTCTTTTGGTACTGTACCATGTATTTTAGGTGCGTTCGCGAAATTGCGAAAAGCGACTATTAGCTTCGTCATGTCCGTCCGTCCGTATGTCGGCATGGAACAACTCTGCTCCCACTGGACGGATTTTCGTGAAATTTGATGTTCGAGCGCTTTTCGAAAAACTGTTGAGAAATTTCAAGTTTCATTAAAATCTAACAAGAATAACGGATACTTTACGTGAAGACAACTAGACATTTTTATCATATCTCGCCCAGTTCTCCTTAGAATGAGAAATGTTTAAGAAAAAAAAACTGTAGAGGAAATCAAAACACATTTTGTGTTCAATGACTTTTTTTTTTCGAAATTCGTACCGTACATGAGATAATGCGGAAAAATATTATAGAGCGAGGCACGCCACAGATGACAATGCGGTGCATGCGCATTGCATACTAGATACCAAAGGATACAAACACACACTCACAATATGTAACACTTATTGCTTTTCCACAGCAACAATGGTTGCAAGAACGCGCCTCATAGTTACGTTATACTTACACCGCATGTCTTGTTAAGAAATGGCATAATCCATTCTGTCACACAGTAGGATTGAAAGGCGTCGCTGTCCTGCTGCACATAACCACTTCAAGTCCCGGAATCTAGGAAGTGTGTCATCCCCGTTGTGTGTGTGAAACTTGGAAAATTGTATGTAGTCAAACACAACTGTGTCACATGAGGTGTATTTAATGGCACGTGGTGCGCGTGCTTGCTTATAGTGAGATCTTAAGTTCCCCTAAGACAACCTGAAGATGGCCAGTACAGGCCGAAACATGTAGTTGTCCATTATATAGCCATTAAATATACCTCATGTGACACAGTTTTGTTTGACTACATAGAATTTTCCAAACTTCAAGTCCCTTTACAAAATCATGGTCTCCTAAATATCATGTTTCATATTACGGAAGGATAATACCCAGCATAACAAGACTCGTTTGCGTAACAATGTAGAAAAAATGGACTGCCTTCATAGCACACAGGAGCGGAGTTGTGGGATGTCGCAACTAAATAGAGCAATTTGTGTTATCAAGTGCTTTGGTTTACCGATCCTTCTTGAAACATTTGTTAAAGGTAGCTATTATTTAAACCACAATGACGATATAATTCTTGTGACAGACACCACTTCCACATCTGCGTAAATTTTATAACCCAAGGGCGAAAGTTCCTTCTCGTTCTCGTATTAGCTGGTATGTCGTTAATCCCGTGAGATGACCCCAGAAGCCCTTAACAGTAATCCAACTATCCGACGCCCAAATGGGCAGACCCGGAATATTTAACTCCCGGTGCTTCCGGTTAATAACGACTACAGTTTAAGGCAGAGAATATGTTCAGAATCCTAGGAAAATCCCAGCGGAAACTTGAGAAATGCTCACAGCTGTTAAGGGAAATTGTAACTAACTGCTATCGTTTCCGTAGAGTAGTACTTCGCATGAGTAATGCAACATGTAACCAAGCAGAATAAAGTAGTTGTGTTGTCGGTGAATGACGGCTATAAAAGCCATATTAATTTGCGGCGATTACATGACGGCATAGTGGTGATGAATCTACAAGGATCGTCTTTCTAAAGACGCGTCTGTTGTTAATTGTCACCGTAAAACAGTACAAAATTACGACTAGCATTCGCGTGTGCCTTCATCACCAGGTTGAAACACGTATCGTCACAGCAGAACTGTTCACCAGACCACGCAGGAGGTAAGCAACTGTAAAAGTGAATACTTGTGCGTGGGGTTGCGTGCTTACTGCGATGTTAAGATCCGAACCAACAACTCCAATTTCTTCAAATGTTTGAGTAAATTTACCAAGAATTATAAATTATGGTTGGTAATTATAAGCGTTAGGACACGTTAGCTTACGTAGTTTATACAGACTGCAGTGTGGCCATGTACAGGATGGGCCACGAAAAAGTATCCCGCCTTCCTTTTGCACGTGTCCTTGTGATATTCTGTCTGGCGTCAGTATGTATATTGCGTAGAGTGACTGAACAGTTAGTCAACAGTCGTGCTGTCAACATGTTGAGGTATACCGGATGTAACGTAGTGATTTTGATGGCTGCAACTGCGCGGCAGATGTTGTCCTTCACTTCTTGTATCGTGTGCGGATTTGATTCCTATACCGTACTTTTCAAGTGTCCACAGAGAAAATTTCCCCCGTGGGAGGGAGGAGGGGATTTTCTCTGTGGACACTTGAAAAGTACGGTATACGAATCAAATCCGCACACGATACAAGAACTGAAGGACAACATCTGCCGCGCAGTTGCAGCCATCAAAATCACTATTTTACATCGGGCATACCTCAACATGATTAGACGTTCGCAGCTGTGTATTGATGCAGGAGGCAACCACTTTCAGCATCTTCTGTGATGGTATACCCTTTCAGCATTTGGCTACTGTAATAATTTCTGTATTTACGCTATGCTACGGACCCGGGCTACTTTTTCGTGGCCCATTCTGTATAAGGCAGAGGGAAACATAAAATATCGCCTGAGTCCTTCATCGCCACAAATTATTTTACATTCCGAAATGACGGTAATGGCGCATGCTCAAGAGGAGAGCAGTCAGGTGTGGATATCCAGTATATTCTGTCGTCATGGAAATATGAAGAAAGGTCTGTTAAGAAATGCTTTGGATTGCTAACAAGGGGTGAGAACTGAAGAGTTTTACCGGATGAATGCTTGTGCTTTGGAAGTGAAACAAGTTGTGTTCAAGATTGACACCAAACAGTTGATGTGAAAGGGACATGTAGGTAAGAAATGGCAGGCTACAAACGTTGGTGAAGAGGCTTCTTGGAAGATGTCTGCTTGGAAGAATTACTAGGAGATGGAAGGAATAGTAAGATGGAAATTAGAGAATTATTGTCAAGAAGGCACGCGGCTGGAATTGTTCTATTATCGCGTCCAGTGGGGTGGTTATATTAAATCTCCGCTTCAGTTACCAGATAATTAACGAGTCAATAAATCACTCGTAGTTACTTTGATATGCCACTGGTCAAGCACAAAGCGCACTACCCTCGCCTTTGCGGGATCTCCTCGTGCATTCCAGGAACAACTTCCTAACCTCCTTTCCTGTCTTCAGAAATGGAGTGTACCCCCCCCCCCCCCCGTTTCCCCCCCAAATTTTTTTTTCTTTTTCCCCAAACATTTTTCCGGGGAGCCCCCCCCGCGC
>Ga0131853_10005944_pt1 | contig 22039 bp, 21 predicted proteins | sample TergutLab28metaG_FD_92764 | JGI IMG/M metagenome (GOLD analysis project Ga0131853, IMG submission 92764) | Labiotermes labralis P1 segment gut microbial communities from Petit-Saut dam, French Guiana - Lab288 P1 (version 2) (version 2) | ecosystem: Host-associated > Arthropoda: Insects >... | reverse complement strand
GACAAGCTTTAAAAACTATATGAAGACAGTTCAAGTTCCTAAACCTATTTCTCATTTTATAATGCAAGGTGGAGATATATCTGGTGTTTCTTATCTTTTAGCTTCTATTTTAGATTGCTCTACGGAAGAAAAACAAGGTATTTTAGAAGAAAGAAATCCTATAGAACGTATTCATCTTTGTTTAAAAGCAATGCAGAAAAAGTTAGAAGGCGTTTTATCAAATAGAGAAGTAGCAATTGAAGCGAAAAGAACGATTGAAAAAAATAATCAAGACTACTACCTGCGTGAACAAATGCAAGTAATAAGGAAAAAACTAGGCGAAGATGACGCTCCAGAAGAAGATATTGAAAACTCTATAAATGTGCTTTCTGAAAAATTAGGTGAAGATTCAAAAATTATTACAAAGCTTAAGCGTGAATTTAAAAAGCTTAAACGTTCTCCTATGAATGCTCAAGAAGCAAATGTTACTCGTGAATATTTAGAAGTTGTACTTGATTTACCTTGGGGTGAAAAAACTGAGGAAAATAAAGATTTTAAAAGTGCAGAAGATATTTTAGAAAAAGATCACTATGGTCTTGTTAAAGTTAAAGAACGTATTTTGGAATTTTTAGCAGTAAGATACAAAAGTGGCTTTAAAAATTCACCGGTCTTGTGTTTAGTAGGTCCGCCTGGTGTTGGGAAAACTTCTATAGCAAAAAGTATAGCGAAGGCTCTTGGTCGTGAATATATTCGCATTTCTTTGGGAGGTCTTCATGATGAAGCAGAGCTTCGTGGTCATAGGAAAACTTATTTAGGAGCAATGCCAGGGCGTATAGTATATGCGCTTCGCCACACTAAAAAGGATAATCCGCTAATTTTGCTAGATGAAATAGATAAAATGGGTCAAAATAGCCACAGAGGAGATCCAGCAGCAGCTCTTTTAGAAATTTTAGATAGAGAACAAAACAAAGAATTTAGGGACAATTATTTAGAAATTGGCTATGATATTTCGGACTGTTTATTTGTGTGTACCGCTAATTCGCTTGATAGTATTCCCCATGCTTTAAAAGATAGATTAGATATTATACACCTTTCTACTTACACTTTAGAAGAAAAAGAACAAATAGCCCTTCGTTATTTAGTCCCGAAACAATGTGAAGTAAATGCAGCAGAGATTGTTATAGAAGAAGAGGCGGTAACGGAAATTATACAAGGTTATACAAAGGAAGCAGGTGTTCGTCAATTAGAGCGTCAAATAGAAACTTTATGTAGAAAAGTAGTTAAGTCAGAACTTTCTTTAAATGAGAAAATAGAGGTAATCACTAGAGAAGATGTTGCTAAATTTTTAGGTGTAAGAAAGTTTAGAGAGAAACCGCAGTTAGAGACTCCTGAAATTGGTGTTGTAACGGGATTAGCTTTTACTGCTTTTGGTGGCACAACTTTAAGTATAGAAGCTAGTAAATGTCCAGGAAAGGGACGTTTTAAACTAACAGGAAATATCGGAAAAGTTATGAATGAGAGCATGACTGCGGCATATTCTTTGATTCGTTCTAAAGGTGAAGAACTGGGAATAGATGAAAAAGTATATAAAGAGATAGATATTCACATTCATATTCCAGAAGGGGCAACTCCAAAAGATGGTCCTTCAGCTGGAATTACTATGGCAACAGCACTTGCTAGTATTTTCACAGATACTCCTGTAGATAATAAAGTAGCAATGACTGGAGAAATAACGCTTAGAGGAAAAGTATTACCAATAGGTGGTCTTAAAGAGAAAATTTTAGCTGCAAAATCAGTTGGCATAAAAAAAGTTATTCTTCCTATAGACAATGAGGGAGAGCTTTTAGAACTTGAAGAATATGTTAAAGAAGGTTTGGATTTTGTGTTAGCAAAAGATATTTCAGACGTTTTTTCACATGCGCTAGTACGCTAAGGGAGGATACTTATGAAAGAAGAACAGTTGCTTGATAAAACATTAGAAATTTTAGAGGAAAGCGGTGCAGCTTCTGCTTACAAATTTATTCTATTAAACAAAGATGCCTTACATGAATATAGTAGTCAGTTGTATAATTTTCTTTATTGTCTTAGTGCTTTAATTGGTGAGAAAGATGAATCACTTGCATGGATAAGAGAATCTGTAATTGAAAAAGGTTATTGGTACAGACCGACAGTATTTGAAGATACTGATTTAGATTCTATCCGAAATGAAGATATATTTTTAGAATGCAAAAAAATATCAGACACCAAATATTATGAGGCATGTAAAACTGCAACAACACTTTGTACATGGAATGAAGCGAAAAATATGCAACTTGCATTGGTGCTTCACGGTAATCAACAAAATATGTATTCAGGTAGAGAATATTGGCAATTTTTAAATGATGAGGGTTATCAAGTTGAATATGTTCAATCGCGGGTCATAGACTCATATATGCTTTATAGGTGGGAAGATAATGATGACCCCCAACTTAATGAAATTGTGGAAAAAATTTCTTGGAATAAATATGACACTCGCATGTTATGTGGTTTTTCTTCAGGTTGTAATGAAATATTAAAAACCTTGTTAAATACAGATATTATATGCGAAGAAATTATGTTGCAATCTCCGTGGATACCAATAATTGATGATGATGAAAATCTAGGTAAACTTATGAGCTTACTTAAAAAAGTAAGAATCAAAATAATCTGTGGTGAAAATGACAGTGACTGCTTACCTTATGCTAAAAGGTTTAACGAAGAAGCGACCAAGAAAGGACTTTATTGTAAGTTGCAAGTGATAGATGGTCTTGGTCATAGCTATCTAGACTATATATAGTTAGTTCGTTAAGGAAAGGGTGTGCCTATGAAAAAACTTGCAGAAACGATTTTAAAAGAGTCCTATGGAAAAGAAGCGATTTTTAGAGATGGACAATATGAAGCTATACAGTCTGCACTAAATAAAAATCGTACTATTGTTGTGCAAAGAACTGGTTGGGGAAAAAGCTTAGTTTACTTTACTTCTACTAAATTAAATAGAATGTATGGTAGAGGTGTTACAATTATAATCTGTCCTTTACTAGTTTTAATGGAAAATCAAATAGCAGCGGCGAAAAAGTTCAACCTTAAATGTGCTGTTTTGAATTCTACAGTGAAAGATAAGTATGCTAGAGCGAAAATAATAGATAATCTTAAAAAGAATATTTATGATGTTTTTTTCGTCAGCCCAGAGACTCTTTTAAATGATGAATTGCAAGGTATAATTTCTAGGATAAAAATTGGAATGTTTGTTATTGATGAATGCCACTGTATTTCAGACTGGGGTCATGATTTTAGACCAGAATATAGTAGACTATATGAAATTATAGAAACACTTCCTAAAAATATTCCGATATTAGGCACTACTGCAACAGCTAATGATAGGGTAATAGAAGATTTAAAAGAACAATTCGGAGAAGAGACTTTCATTTCAAGGGGACCTCTGACTCGTGCGTCAATGTCTATTGAAATTGTTAAGCTCGGCTCCAAAGCACTTAAATATGCTTGGATTTTGAAAAATCTTCCTATTATTCCTGGTTCTGGTATTATATATTGTATGTCCAGAAGGGAATGTGATATGTTATCACAATTTTTAAACAAGAATGGAATAGAAGCACGTCCTTATTATTCAGATCCAAAAAAAGATGTAGAAAATGTTATAACAGAAAAGTTTTTCATGGAAAACAAAGTGAAGGTAATTGTCGCCACCATTAAGTTAGGAATGGGTTATGATAAACCAGACATTGAATTTGTTATCCATTTTCAAAAACCTAAAAATGTTGTTGAGTATTACCAACAAATAGGACGTGCAGGAAGAGGAATTCCAAATTCTTATTGCTACTTATTAACAGGAGAAGAAGACGATAAAATTCATCATTATTTTATAAATAATGCATTCCCTACTGAAACAGAGGCAAAACAAATTGTGGGGTTGATTAAAAAAACTGGAAGGATTTCTCAAGCCGCTTTATCGAAAGTGATTAACATTAGAAGGAGCAAGTTAGAGCGTTTCTTGCCTATTTTAGTCAAAGAAAAAGTTATAGACAGAGAAGGCATGGTGTTCAAAATAACGCAAAATACATTTGAATATAATAGAGAATACTACGAAAAAATCAAAAAAATTAGAGGCGAAGAATTACAAGAACTAAATGAATATATAAAAACATCGGACTGTTTGTCAAAATATATAGTAAATTCACTAGATGACACGACATCTGAAAATTGCGGAAAATGCTCAAACTGCATAGGTGGAAGTATTTTACTAGATACTAATAATGAAATTACACATAACGAATTAATAGAAATTCAAGAATATTTAAATAGTATATATTTAGAAATAGAGCCAAGAAAGCTATGGACAGATAAGAAAAGAATACCAAATCCTAACCATAAAGGCTATGCACTAGCTATATATGGGGATAGTGGCTTAGGTGAAATGGTTCAAAATGACATAGAAGCAGGTTTAAAATTTAGAGAACTACTCATAGATAAATCTGTAGAAGTTCTGAGAAAAAAAGTTCACTTTATAGACGATTGCATTATAACTTACGTTCCTAGTTTAAGAAATGATAGAGTCGAAACTTTTACAAAGGAATTAGCAGAAAAATTAGGAATTCCTTTTATGGATTTGCTAGGAAAAAATGAAGCTCCAGCGCAAATTGAAATGGAGAACTCTCATCATAAAGAAACTAACGCAGTAAATTCATTTTATTTTAAAGGAGATAAACTTGACCCTTCCAAAATGATTTTAATAGACGATTTTGTAGATTCAAGATGGACTTTATCAGCATGTGGACTTTTGTTGAAACAAAATGGAGCACAGATGGTGATACCTTATTGTTTGGCGGATAGTTCTTATGGAGAGTAGATTAAGTTAAACGGACGAATACAAAAAAATATACTGTTAAGTATGGAGGTAAAATGACAGCAAATTCCGAAAACAAAGATATAGAAATAATTAATACGCAGTATCTGGATGAGGAAATACCACTTCATATGGATGAACAAGTATTGTAATGAATGCACTTGTAGGGGGAAATTCTTAGTTGAATAGAGAGGATAACTTATGATAATAAAAAACGTAGATTTAAAAGTAGCGGTAGCAAAAGATGGTTATCCCAATACAAATATTGAATTTGCTTTTGTTGGTCGCTCAAATGTTGGAAAATCTTCTTTAATAAATACTCTACTTAAAAGAAAAATTGCAAGGACAAGTCAAAGTCCTGGCAAAACTAGGACTATCAATTTCTATAATTTGACAGGTAAAACAGAAGAAGGCGAAAATCCCGAATTTACCTTTGTAGATTTGCCAGGTTATGGTTATGCTAAAGTTTCTAAATCAGAATCCGCTAAATGGGGTCCTATGATAGAGTCTTATTTGAAAGAAAGGGAACAGTTAAAAGCTATCTTCCTACTTTTGGATATAAGGCACGAACCAACAAAAAATGATATACAAATGTTTGATTGGTTTAACCATTTTGGCCACAACACAATTATAGTAGCAACAAAACTGGACAAAATCAAAAGAAGCCAAATACCAAAACATCTTAAAGTTATAAAAACCGCTCTTAATTTTAAGGGAGAAGTACTGACTTTTTCAAGCCTAGAAAAAAAGGGAGATGAAGAACTTTGGCAAACAATTAAGAATACGTTAGATGAAGAGAGGCAATAATGAGAAAGGGAATGCTAGTTATAATTTCTGGACCTAGCGGAAGTGGCAAAGGAACAGTGTTAAAAAAATTAATAAGAGAAGATTTTGCACTTTCAATTTCTATGACAACGAGAGAGTCTAGACCAGGTGAAATAGACGGCAAAGATTACTTTTTCGTTACCAAAGAAGAGTTTCTTCATGCAAGGGATAATGGTCAATTGCTAGAACACGCCGAATTTGTAGGCAATATGTATGGAACGCCAAAGAAATATGTAGAAGAGAGAATTTTGGCTGGACGTGCTGTTATTCTAGAAATAGATGTTGAAGGGGCGTTGCAAATTAAAGATAAAATAGAAGAATCGATTTCTATATTTTTGATGCCGCCAAGCTTTGAAGAACTTTCAGAAAGGCTTATAAACAGGCAAACAGAAGATTTAGACACAATTATGAGAAGAATTAAAAGAGCAAAATATGAAATAGAACATATTCAAAAATATGACTATTTAGTAATAAATGAGGACATAGAAAAAACAGTTTCACAAATTTCTAGTATAATTGATAGTGAATATTCAAAACCGCACAGAAATAAGGACTTTATTGACCATATAAAAGGAGAAAATTACGATGCTTCAACCATCATACTCAGAACTAATGACAATACTTAATGAAACAAATGATGTAGATAGTAAAATTACTAGCCGCTATACTATAGTTATTGCTGCTGCAAAAAGAGCAAGACAACTAACGGAAGCTAACCAACTTGCACCAGATGACAAAGCTGTTAGTATAGCTGTTAAGGAAATGGCAGAAAGTAAAATAAAAATTATAGACGAAAGCAATGGAGATGGATATTACGTTGCTCTTAGAGAATCACTTAAAGAAAACAAAGATGACTTTATGAATGACTCTTTCTAGAAATTATAAAAAATTATGACAAAATATGTAGAAGTTATTTTGCCGGGTAGCATAGATAAGCCTTTTACTTACGCTGTTTCGGATTGTCTTGATGTTTCTATAGGCACATGCGTTATTGTGCCTTTCGGAAAATATAACCGTGAACAAGAAGCTTATGTTACTGGAATAGTGGAAAAGCCTGAATTTAAGCTAAAGCAAATTAGGAAGCTTTCAGATGATAATTTAATTCCTATAGATTTAATGCAAATAGCAGTCTGGATGGCAGACAAATATTATACGACATTAACATCTTGCCTAAAAGCTATTTTGCCAGCTGGAATTAAAAAAATTAAAAAAATAAAAGAAGTTATATTAACGGAAGTTACCAATGTAGATAAAGTAGAATTAAACAAGGAACAAAGGCAAATTGTAGAATCGATTTTAAAAAATTCTAAGAATTCTAAAAAACCAATTTTAATTCACGGTGTTACTGGAAGTGGTAAAACAGAAGTTTACATGGAGATTATAGAGTATTGTATAGGGAATGGCAAAGAAGCTATAGTTTTAGTTCCTGAAATTGCTTTGACACCACAAACGGTTTCACGCTTCAAAAAACGCTTTGGGGACGTTTTAGGTGCAACTCATTCAAGGCTTTCTGCAGGAGAAAGAAAAGCTCTTTGGCATGCTGCTAAAAATGGGCAAATAAAAGTGATGATAGGTCCACGCTCAGCTATTTTTACACCTTTTGATAATATAGGTGCTATCATTTTAGATGAAGAACACGAACACACATATAAATCTGAACAAAGTCCAAAATATGATGCGAGAGAAGTTGCAATAAAAAGGGCAGACTCTCATAATGCTTTAGTAATTATGGCTTCAGCAACTCCTTCTATTGAAAGCTATTATTTTGCTAAAAATGGTGAATATCATCTTGAAGTTTTAGAAAAGCGTGTAAATAATACCCCACCTGAAATTAATGTTGTAGATATGCGATTAGAATTAATGAAGGGAAACACTTCAATTTTTTCTAAAGAGCTTGAAGTGGCGATAAAAAATAATTTAGAAAATAATTTTCAAACGATACTATTTTTAAATAGAAGAGGGTATTCAACATTTGTCTCTTGTAGAAATTGTGGGTATACATTAAAATGTGACAACTGTGATATAAATTTTACATATCATAAGTATACAGATAGTCTTTTGTGCCATTATTGTGGTAAAGCAGATAAAACACCAGAAAATTGCCCAGTTTGTGCAAGTAAATATATACGTTATTTTGGTATCGGTACACAAAGGGTTGAAAATGAATTAAAAGAGCTTTTTCCAGATGCTGAAATTTTTAGAGCAGATTTAGATACGACTACGAAAAAAAATTCTCATGAAAAAATATTTAATGAATTTAAAAATACGAAAAACGGTATTTTAGTTGGAACACAAATGATAGCCAAAGGGCTAGATTTCCCTCGTGTAACCGTGGTTGGCATAATTAGTGCAGATATTTCATTAGGTGCCGGAGATTATAGAAGTGCAGAGCAAACATTCTCTCTTTTAACGCAAGTTTCAGGAAGAGCAGGAAGAGCAGAGCATAAAGGAAGAGTATTCATACAGACTTATAACCCAGAACATTATAGCATAGTTCACGCCAAAGATGCTAATTATGAAAATTTTTACAAAGAGGAAATACTTCTGCGCAAAGCTAGAAATTACCCTCCTTATTCGCATATTTTTGTTATTCTACTTTCTTCAGAAGATGAAAGACATTTGATACAATCTATATTCAAATTTAACCAAATACTAAAATTTTATGCTTCCAAAAGAGACATTTTTGAAATTTTGGGACCTGCACCAGCCTCACTTTCAAAAATTAATAATCGATTCAGACAAAAAATAATAATAAAGTGTAAACTAGAAGAAAATTTGAAAAATTTTGTTTTATTCACTCTACAGAAAGCAAGTTATGAAATCAAAAATATATCAGTAAGTATAAGCCACAATCCGCACATAGTGCCGTAAATAATATAGGAGAGTTTATAAAAAATGGCAGTAAGAAACGTTAGAACTATTCCAGATCCAATTTTAAGAATGAGAGCAAAACCAGTTAAAGAAATAAATGATAGAATAGTACAACTTTTAGATGATTTAAAAGAAACGATGGACATTGAAGAAGGTGTTGGAATTGCAGCACCACAAGTTGGAATTTTAAAACAAGTTTTTATAACTTTTGTAGATGATGATTTAATAGAAATGATAAATCCAAGAATTGTAGAGCAGAGAGGGAGTGTGCTGTTTTTAGAAGGTTGCCTTAGTATTCCTGATAAAATGGGATATGTTCGTAGACCAGATTATGTAAAAATAGAAGGATTAGATAGACATGGGGAGCTTCAAGTTATTGAGTCTACTGGTGCACAAGCTGTTGTTTTTGCTCATGAAATGGACCACTTAAATGGTATTTTATTTACAGATAAAGAAGCTGTTTTAACACCAGAAGAAAAGAAGCGAATAGAAGAGCAAGAAAAGAGAGAACAACTAAAAGAAAAAATAGCAGAGCGTAAAAATAGAAGGAAGAGGCGTTACGGTGTGAAGAACGTAACCTAAGAAGAGGTTTTTCAAATATGCGTATAGTTTTTATGGGAACACCAGAGATAGCTGTTAATTCGCTTAAAGAAATTGCTAAAAAATATAATGTTGTAGCAGTATACAGTCAACCTGATAGACCCGCTGGTCGTGGCAAAAAATTAATAAAACCAGCAGTTAAAATAGCTGCTGAGGAACTTAGTATAGAAGTATTTCAGCCGAACAAATTAAAAGATGATTTAGAAAATCTAAAAAATCTTAACCCAGATATTGTAGTAGTAATGGCTTATGGACAAATTTTATCACAAGCAGCTTTAAACATTCCTAAATTTGGTTGTATTAATATCCATGCTTCTCTTTTACCCCTCTATAGAGGGGCCGCTCCAATTCAATGGGCTATTATAAATGGCGAAAAAGAAACTGGCGTAACTATAATGAAAATGGACAAAGGGCTTGATACAGGTGATATGATTTACAAGCTATCAATTTCTATAGAAGAAAACGATAATGCGCTTAGTCTTCATGAGAAAATTGGTGATTTGGGTGCAAAAGCTATTGCCTACGCTTTGCCAAGCATTTTAGATGGAACAGCGACTTATGAAAAGCAACCAGAAGAATATACTTATGCTCCTATGCTAACGAAAGAAATGGGACAAATCGACTGGAATAAAACTAGCGAAGAAATAATCAACCAAATTCGTGGTCAATTCATATGGCCAATTTCTTATATTAACGATGGTGAGAATGTCTTGAAAATTTATGAAGCCAAAAAAGCAGATTTTATTGGAAAGCCAGGAGAAGTGCTACAAAAGTCTAAAAAATTAATAATTGCAACGAAAGATGGCTCTATAGAAATTTTGAAGATTCAGCCACCTACCAAAAAAGTAATGGATGCAAGTGCATTTTTACTTGGAAATACGATAGGGGATTTTTTATGTTAATTTGGCTTGTATTTTTATTTTTTATTCCATTTGGCTTTTCTATTTTTGCCCAGAGAAAAATCGTAAAAACTTTTATAAAGCACAACGTTTTGGCAGAACGTTCATTAAATGGATCAAGAATAGCAACAGAGCTTTTGACTTTACAAGGTATTCATGATGTTAAAATAGAAAAGATAAAGGGTAATTTTACAGATAACTATGATTTTAGTGTTAAAGCTATTAGGCTTTCAAATTTTGTCTATTCAAATCATACAATATCAGCGGTTGCTGTAGCGTCTTATGTTACAACAAAGGCTATAATGTATAAAAAGAATGATAAAACCTTTATGCTATTTATAAAACTTCAACCTTTTGCTAGTTTTGTATCTTCTTTAGGGTTTTCGTTTTTGTTTTTGGGATTGATTTTCTTTTTCTTCGCTTTTATAAACGCCTTGATTTCTGTTATAGGTGTTTTTTTGTATTTCCTTGCAATGGGATTTTACGTTTATTTTTTGAAAATGGAGAAAAGGGTAAGTAACAAAGCTTATGAACTGCTTGAAACAAGTGGATATTTAACTCCGAAAGAATATGAAGCGTCTTTAGAGGTTTTAAAAGCTTATAGGTTTACATATATTGCAGGAATAGCGATATTTTTAGTGAGAGGATTTGAAGGTTTTAGAAAAATTAAAAAATAAGTTAACGGTGAAGTTGATGATTTTGAAAAGAGAAATTGGATATAATGGAATCATAATAGATAAAAAAACTTAGGAGTATTTTAGTTATGAAAGTAAAAATAGTAAAGAAACTTTTTACAGAATGGGAACGCATTGAGTTTCCGATGTTTCCTAAAGGAGTAAATGTAATAATGAATGAAGAGGAAGATAAAAGCTTCCAAGGATGGCATGAAGCTAAAATTGAGGGTCATCAGACATTTATACCGCATCACATTGTTTGTGACGGTAAATTAACTAGAGATTATAATCCTACGGAACTAGTTGGAGAAATCGGTGATATTATAGAAATTCAAGAAGTACACAATGCATGGCTTTTGGCTACTAATAAAGAAGGTATAACTGGATGGATTCCTGCTGAAAAAGTTGTGAGTGTGTAGTACTAAGAAACACATTAAAAAAATACCGCTGTCTCAAGCAAGAGTTACAGCGGTATTTTTTTAATGTGTTTCTATAGCCATATCCCCAAACTTTATATAGCCTTTTTTACGCATAAATTCTGAAATTACAAGCGATATAACAGCAGGTATTATAAAATGCAATAGTCCTATACGAATTAAAACATCAATACTTCCTCCCATTGCATATACGGTTCCGAATTGACCAACTAAGCCAGAAGTCCCCATTCCAGCACCTATTGGAATGTTTTCCATGCGGAAAACCATTGTTGATAAAACTCCACCGACAGCAGATGCAACTAGCGTAGGTATCCAAATCAATGGATTTTTAACTATATTAGGAAATTGTATCATAGAAGTTCCTAGACCGTGCGAAATTAAACCAGAAATTTTATTTTCTCTATATGAAATTATTGCAAAACCTATCATTTGAGCAGCAGCCCCTGCTGTTGCAGCTCCTGCTGCTATACCATCTAATCCTACCATTATAGCTAAAGCAGCTGATGATATTGGGCCAGAAAGTGCCATTCCTATAATTAAAGCTATTATTAGTCCCATAAAAAACGGTGCAAATTCTGTTGCAGTAGTTATAAAATTACTTAGATAATAAGTAAGAGCTGAAAGCGGAGGGCTTACAGTTGCACTTAAAATAGCACCAACGATTAACACTATGACAGGTGTTACTATAATGTCTACTTTAGTTTCTTTAGAAATTAATTTTCCTGCTTCTGCTGCTATTATTGAAACTATGAACGCACCTAGTAAATCACCAGTTGGAAAGGTGAATTGCCCAACTATTAAAGTTGCAAATATTACTAAAGGTGGTGATTTTAGTGCATACGCAACTGAAGCACCTATGGCAGCACCTGTCATAGTCATTGCAAATGCACCTATTTCTGCTATGAAATCTATGTTTAACCTAGTTCCAGTTTCTCTTAATATAAGACCAATAATTAGGGAAGAGAATAGCCCAAATGTCATTACACTCATTACTTTTACGAAATACCATTCAAGACCAGGGGTTACATCTTTTTGTTTCATAAAGCTCATTACTTTTGCCATACTTATGTTCTCTCCTATTTGTGATACGAAATTCTTAATCTATCTTAACATATTCAAATTCTTTTGTCAAGACATTTATTTTTAGACTTGATTTTTTAAAAAAATTGTGGTAAAATATTTTGTATAGCAAACGACAATGAAAAATGTGAATGCCGATTGTGAATGTCGCTTGTTATAGATAAAGTGATAGAAGAGACTATCTTAAGGAAGATAAGGAGGTAGCACAAGCATGGATCAGCTGAATAAAAATGAACGATTTAAAGTAGCTTCGACGCTACCAGATCTTAAAGACAAACTAACGATAAACATAGAATCTGATAACTCTAAAAGAGTTTATTGGTATATAAAATTCAACCTACAATTGGAAATGAAATCTATAACAGAAAAATCAATGACTGTTATAGATATGAAAGGAAATGTTCTGAAAACTCATTGTTCTTACGATAAAAAGAAAGGATTAATAAAAATTTCTCCTATAGATTCTTACGAAGAAAACAAATATTACATATTATCTATAAGTTCAGATATTTATAGCTATAATGGCAAAAGGCTAAAAAATCCTATAAATATAATGTTTAAACTGAGAGCATAGCTATAGCAAACGTGCCTGAAAAATGTGAAATGAAGACAATCACGATTTTGAAGCACGCTTGCTACATAGTAGACGACAACATTACAATTACATTACAATTTAATTCTTCTTATAACATTTTGGTTACAGAAGAGTTATAATTAGATAGTAATATAAACGAAAAAATATAGGAGGAAAAATAATGAGTAAAATTGTAATAATTGGTGTTAACCATGCAGGAACCGCTGCAGCAAACACAATTCTAGGTAATTATCCTGGTAACGAAGTTGTAGCTTTCGATGCAAACGACAACATAAGCTACCTTGGTTGTGGTACAGCTTTATACGTAGGTAGACAAATCGACAGGACGGATGTGCTTTTCTATTCATCTAAACAAGCCCTAGAAGAAAAAGGTGCAGAAGTATTTATGGAAACAGCTGTAACAAATGTAGACTTTGATAACAAAGTTGTAACAGCTACAAAAAAAGATGGAAGCTCAGTACAAGAAACTTATGATAAACTAATTTTTGCTACAGGTTCTAAACCTATCACTCCAAAAATTGAAGGCGTTGACTTAGAAGGTGTACACTATGTAAAACTTTTCCAAGATGGATTGAAAATTGATGCAGACTTAGATAATCCTAATGTAAAGACGGTTGCTGTAATTGGTGCTGGTTACATAGGTGTCGAAATTGCAGAGGCAGTTCAACTTCGTGGCAAAAAATCTTTAATGTTTGACATGCAAGATGGTTGCTTGACTGGCTATTTCGACAAAGAATTTTCAGGAGAAATGGATAAAGTTCTTGAGAAAAACGGCATAGAATTACACTATTCTGAAAGTTTACAAGAAATCAAATCTAAAGATGGCAAGCGTGTTAGTAGCATAGTAACAGATAAGGGTGAATATGAAGTGGATATGGTTATCCTATCTATAGGATTTACACCAAAATCAGAACTTGGAGGCGGTAAAATTGATCTTGCTAAAAATGGAGCATTTTTAGTAAATACTAACCAGCAGACATCTATGCCAGATGTATATGCAATTGGGGACTGTGCAACTGTTTTAAGTAATGTAACTGGCAAGCAAGAATATATAGCACTCGCTACAAATGCTGTAAGAGGTGGTATAATTGCAGGGCACAATGTTTGTGGTACTGCTTTAGAATCAGCAGGTGTACAAGGTTCAAATGGTATTCAAATTTATGACTATAAAATGTTTAGCACAGGATTCAGCTTAGAAAAAGCTAAAGTGGAAGGATTTGATGCTATTTGTGTAGACTATAATGATACACAAAAATTCTCATTTATGCCTGGTGGAAGCGAAGAAGTAAAGTTCCGCATTGTTTACGATGCGAAAACTCGCAAAATACTAGGTGCACAAATAGCATCTTACCGTGATGTTTCAATGGGCTTGCATATGTTTAGCTTAGCTATTGCAAAAGGTGTTACTATAAATGAAATACCACTTGTGGATATATTCTTTATGCCTCACTTTAACCAACCATTCAATTATATTACTATGGCAGGTTTGACAGCGAAATAAGCAATAATAGAAAAGCTAGATTTGTGAATTTTTTATTTCTTCATTTATTTCTTCAATAGATAAAAAATTAATTTGAAATAAAAAATTCACATTTCTAGCTTTTTTATTTGTTTGATATTATCTGAATAGTCCTATAATTAGCTCAAAAAGAGAATTGCTGTTATATTCCATTGGAGCGGTATGTGGAAAAAATATAAACATACGAATAATCCAAAGACTTATGAAGAGTGTTAAGAATGTGATGTTTAATGCCGAAGATATCTTTTTAGGAATTTTATCCCACATTAGCAAAGGTATAAAAGGTACAAGAAAAAATAGTGGATGATATATAAATGCATCCACTAAATCAAGGTGAAACAAACTTCCATAAGCACGACCCATTCCACAAGCAGGACAAGGAATTCCTGTAATAATATGAAATATGCAAATGCTTATATTTACAAGAGAAGATAAAAAGGTTAATATTCCAACAAAAGCAAGAGCAAAAAAAGTGTTTCTAACATTATTGTCTTTTAGCATTTCCTTAACATTTCCTTTTGATTCTAAAGACTGTCATTATGAACATCTATCAAATCTTTATTTATACTGTGTTGAGCTACAGCATTTGCAATTAGTCCGCCTGTAAAAATACCGAAAAGCAAATAGATAAGAGCACTATCTTTAGGTGGTAAGCCATATTTCTTGCGAGCTTGATCTTCAAGTTGTCCCATTTTGTAGTACATATATATGAAATATATACCACAAGTTACAAATCCTAGTAAAAGCTCCTTTCCTGCAGTAGATGGTATATCGTTCATCCTATACAGTTCAGTCCAAAGTTTGTAATCCCAGATGAAGACATAAATACCACACGTTACAAAACACAGTATGATACAAGTTACAATGTTACGCTTTTGAATAGTCATATGTATATATCCTCCTTTAAAATATTTTTGCATAAAAGCTAACTTAATTATACTACATATATACAAAGTTGTCAACTACAGATATTTTCCTTAAAAGTAAACTATAGCAAATTATAATTAAAAAAACTCTTGAAGAAATTTCTGAAATATGTTAGAATATTTGATATGGTATTAGAAATTAAAGATTTAAGTCAAAAGTATAGGAATACGCTAGGAGAAACTGATGCACTTCTTAATATTGAGTTTTCTCTACATACTGGCGAGATTTTAAGCATTTTAGGACCAAATGGCTCTGGAAAAAGTACACTTTTAAAGTGTATCATAAATATTTTGCAGCATGAAGGCGAAGTTCTAATAGATGGCATTTTAGTTAAAAGCTTAAAAAGAAAAAAAATTGCAAAAAAAATTGCACTTCTTAGTCAACATAATAGTAGCTTTTTTAATTTTACAGTTTATGAACGTGTAAAAATGGGAGCTTATTCTTCAGAAATTTCTGAAGAACCTTCTGAAAAAAAAGTTAATGAAGTTTTGGATATGCTAGATTTGAGCCAGTTTAAAAATCGACCGGTGAATGCTCTTTCAGGCGGTCAATTTCAACGTGTTTTAATAGCAGCGGCTCTTGTTCAAGAAGCAGAAGTAATCATGCTAGATGAGCCCACAAATCATTTAGATATTAAATACCAATTAGAGCTTATAGAGCTTCTTAAATCAATTAATAAAAATAAAATTATAATTTCAGTGATGCACAATATAGATTTAGCAATGAATTTAACTGATAAAATGCTAGTTTTAAATAAAGGAGAAATTAGATTTTTCGGAAATTCAGATGAGCTTATAAAAAGAAATATTTTGAATGAAGTTTATGAAACTGATATAAGAGCATTCACACTAAAAAATATGGAGAGATGGAAATGACAAATATGACAATTGCAATTACGAATATTGTAGCCCCACTTTTAGCCGCTATTTTAGTTATATTTTTAAAAGAGCTTTCAAAAGCTGTTACTTGTGCTAGTTTAGGTGATACTTCTATCAAAACTGATGGTCGCTTAAGTTTAAATCCTTTTAAACATATAGAGCCTATAGGATTAATTCTTCTTTTTAATTTTGGTACGTTAGGCTGGGGAAAGCCAGTAGAAACGAGGCAATATAGATATAAAAAACCTAGAAATGCAATTATTATAAGCTCTTTAGTTCCTATGTTAATATTAATTTTATTGGGAGTTTTAAGTATCTTTCTTTTAGCTTATGTAGTACCTTTTCCTGTGAGTCCTCTGAGTTATTTTCTAGTTAGTTTTTTGCGTAATGTAATGCATTTTAGTTTTGGACTTTTTGTTTTTAATTTAATTCCTCTGTATCCTTTTGAAGCTTCTAGAATTTTAAAGCTTTTTATGCCTCCGAATCAAGCTCTATCTTTTAATTCAAATGAGAGAATATATTTGTTTGTTTTAGTTTTAGTATTTTTTATGATGCCATGGGCTTTAAACGGATTTTTTAGAGGAGTAGCTGACATTATAATGAATTTTTTTATTAATTTACTTGTGTTTTGATGTTTATGAGAGAATATACGGTTGAAAAAAAAGAAACAGATCAAAAGCTAAATAAATTTCTAGGTAGATATTTAAATAAAGCTCCTAAAAGTTTTATACACAAAATGCTTCGTAAAAAGAATATAACATTAAATAATAAAAAGGCAGAAGGCTCTGAAGCTTTAAAAGAAGGGGACATAATAAAATTTTTTCTTTCTGATGAAACTATAGAAAGTTTTAGAGAAGAAGCAAAAAAATTCAAGAGTGCCCCAAAGTTAAAAATAGTTTATGAAGATGACGATATGTTGCTTTTAAACAAACCTTCGGGGCTTCTTTCTGTACCTAATAATAGTGCAGAAAGCTCATTGATAGATTCCATAGGCATTTACTTAGGAAATAACGATTATGCGATAGTAAATAGGCTAGATAAAAATACATCAGGCATAGTTATTTGTGGAAAAAATTTGCATTCTATTAGGGAGCTTAATAAGCTAATTAAAAATAGAGAAATAAAAAAATATTATATGACAGTAGTTTTAGGTAACATTAAAAAGGATGGGGAACTGCTAGGTTATCATATAAAAAACGAAGAAAAAAATAAGGCCAAAATATCAAAAGTTGAAAAAGAAGGTTCAAAACAAGTAATTACTAGGTATAAACCTGTAAAAAATATGAGCAATTTAACTCTTTTAGAAGTAGAATTAGTAACAGGAAAAGCTCATCAAATACGTGCTCATTTAGCAAGTATTGGACATCCTATAATAGGAGATCCTAAATATGGAGATAAATCTGTAAATAAAAAATATAAAATAGAAAATCAATTATTGCATGCTTACAAAGTGGAGATAAAAGAGAAAGTTTATATTTGTGAGCCTGATTTTGAGAAGTTTATATAAAATTTTGATATTTTGTTCTATTATTAATGTTGTGATTTGAATATCAAAAAAAGAGGTGTGCGATGATTCTTTAATCCAATTTATCAATGTAATTATAGTAGGAATGCCCTCAATTTTATAGGGCTTTGTTTGTATTGGATTTGGATTAGAAATGTATAGCCCCAACCCCTTGTGATAAGGGGGTTAATTGCTCCTTATTTTGTATTGGCTTACGTCTAATAAAATCCTTTCCCGACAGGTAAAGGTTTTTTTATTTCCAAATTTAGGAGGATAACTTTATGAGTAATATAAATTCAGTATTTAGAGCATTTCGCATCAGTTGCCCAAAATCAATGGTTAGCAATTATATAGACTCTGCTGATAGAATTTTGTTTTGCAAGACTTTTTTTGTAAATAAATTAATAGTAGGTTCATTTTTTAGTTGTATATACAATGGAAAACTTAGAATCCACTCTATCCTTAATGAGGAAACAAATGCTTTTAACAAAGAAATTTCTGAACTTGTTGAGAAATCTATGGAAAAATCAGGTATATCATATGGGATGGTTTGGGTTAGAAACGCTAATAAAAGCCTCATCGCATATCTTGGAAATGTGTTCGTTATAACACCTGATCCAGAGCAATTTTTTTATTATTCGACAGAGTATATAATGTATCAAAGTAAATTTAATAAAAAGTTCGATAGTACAGTTTTAGCTGTTAAGCCTTATGAAGAAATTCATATTGATAAATATCTACACCTGTTAAATGATGCAATGTCATTTTTCATACCACCAGAGGACTTTGTTCATCAAAAGTCTCATTACTTGAAGGAATTTTTGAATTTCAAAAATAAAAATACTTTTGAAGCATTTTGGAAAGGGGATGAATTGGTAGGATTGTATTGGATTGTAGGTACAGAGGTTGATACTATGGCTGTATCTTCTAGTTTTCAACGCTCCGGCTATGGTTCAGAAATCCTTACGAGGGCTATTGAAAATGTATTTTTGCAAAATCCAGAAACAGAATATGCACTTCTTTACGCTGTAGGTTGGAATGCTAAGGCTCAAAATTTTTATAAAAAGTATGGGATGGAAATAAATGCACAATATAAAGTCCCATATGTAGAGGAAAAAAGATAATGCCAGTATAGATTTGTATATATAAAAAAACCAGCTGAGTTACTTAAATCAGCTGGTTTTTCATTAGCATTTGCTATAGGATCATCTTTTTAAATTGACTATCGTATTCCGTTTCGTTGTCTCCAATTTGCATAGTTGTTTGGCAAATTTCGTCCATATGTTCCTATATATTGATAGCCATTGCGTCGTTCATGACTGATATTTGCGTAGCTTGCGATTAAATCTAAAACTTGGTTGCTATTGAAGGCAAAAATACTACCATTAGTGTTTAGATTGCGCCGTCTTCCACCAGTGGCATCTTGCCTGGTTCCGCCAGTATCTTGTGAAGATAAAACTCCAAGCCATTGATTTGCTGGAGGATTGCTTGAGTGAGCATTAGGAGTTTGTCTGTCATAGAATAGAGGAACGAGCGTTTCAACGCATAAAAAGCGTGCCCATAATCCCCTTGCACCAGAAGAACGTTGTAACACTCTATTTCCAGAAATTGTGGGGTGAGTATACCCAAAAATCTCTATATGAGCTGTGAATGCAACTCCTCCACTTATAGCTCGTTGAACTCGTTCATTTGGGTTATCTATAGTCATTAAAAAATCTAATATGCGAACAGTTTCCCATGTGCCTATTGAAGGCGGTTCAAATTGCCTTGCCCACCTAGGATTCATGGTTACATCATGAGAATTTGCTGCCCAAGCTCCCATACGAGCATTTGTCGTCCAATTTCTTCCTAAATGACGACCATTGGTGTCATACCAAATTTGCAGATTTAAGATAGCATTTAGACCATTATCAAATGCTGTTCTAGCACGATTGCGATCTGCAGTACTAATAGAAGGGAAGATTCCATTAGATATATCCCTAAGTAGGTACATTATATAAGGAATTGCATTATCCTTAAATGATATAGCACTGCGATATAATGACCTGTCTGTAACATAATAAGGCCAACCACCATTTGAATATTGAGAGTTAATTATAGCATTAAATCCCCTCATGGCAGCTTCTCTATAGCGAACATCACGTGTTGCTTCATATACTCTAAAAAGAAATCTAGTTTCATTTGTAGTGATACCACGACCAAAATAAGAGTCAACAAGGTGTCTGTTATTTGTGTGGTGCTGTCTTTCCGCATTCGTCATTTCGGCTAGATTTGTAGGGAAGTTTGTACCTCCTTGCCCTGTTCCTCTTGGCCAACCACCATTATTGCGTTGCATAACTAATAGATTGTCAGCAACCAGTCTGGCATGTGCACTACCATACCACGCCGCAGGTTGGCTATTTAAATCTCTGTATTCAACAACTGGAAAATTGTTGTTAGTAGAGCCACCACCGCTAGTGCCCTCAAAAATTTCAATACGTTGAATACCAAGCCTGTCGGCTGTTGTCCAAGCCCAATCTAAGGACAAAATGCCCCTACCATCAGGGAAGTCAAATGTAGCTGTTGTCCATTGTGTATTGCTGTTAGTAACATTATGTGTTATGGAACGACCTCCAAAATTAATCGTAGTCGAAGCCATGCTATTAGCAACTGTACTTCTTCCAGTAATTACAACACGAATAGGTCCTATTAACTCCACAGTTGATTCTAGACGCCTATTTTGTCCGTTAGGGTCTATGAAAGTGTTAGTTCCTGAGCCACTCGCTCTAATTGTACCACCTGCTGGATTCATATTAAAATTTGATTGCCTCGCCGAAGGAGCTATAGTGCGAGTAACACCTGGCATAGTCGTGATGGCAGTGCCAGCTGCTACAGTTTGCCTATTAGTTGCAGCTGTTGCTGAAATATGTGAAAAATCAAGTGCATATGTTGAGGAGGAGGGAAAGGAAGGGAGAGCTGCTCCTTCGAAAATCTCAATACGTTGAATACCAAGCCTGTTGGCTGTTGTCCAATCCCAATCTAGAGACAAGATGCCCCCGCCATCAGGAAAGTCAAATGTGGCTGTTGCCCATTGTGTATTGCTATTAGTAATATTATGTGTTATGGAACGGCCTCCAAAATTAATTGTAGTTGAAGCCATGTTATTAGCGACTGTGCTTCTGCCTGTAACTACAATACGGATAGGTCCTGTTAGCTCCACAGTTGACTCTAAGCGTCGATTTTGTCCGTTAGGGTCTATGAAAGTGTTAGTTCCTGAGCCACTCGCTCTAATCGTACCACCTGCTGGATTCATATTAAAATTTGATTGCCTCGCCGAAGGGGCTATAGTGCGAGTAACACCCGGCATAGTTGTGATGGCAGTGCCAACTGCTACAGTTTGCCTATTAGTTGCTGCTGTTGTTGAGATGCGTGAAAAATCAAGCACATAAGTAGGTGCTGAAGGAAATAGGGATAGGGACATCGCTTCTATGCTAAGAAAAGCTTCTTCAAGAAAAGTTGCTTCCATTATTGGAAATAGCTCTTCTCCATAATCTTCTGAGTCGCTCTTTTCTTCTGAGTTGCTATCTTCATAATCTTCTGAATGACTATCTTCATCTTCCTCTGGGTATGTATCTTCATCTTCTTCTGGGGAGTTCATATCTTCATCAATGAGAAAAATCTCTGTTTCTGTTGCTGATATGATGCTTGATTGTACGGAAAAACTAAAGCTAAACATCATGATAATTACAATGATATAAACAATAGTTTTCTTCATATGGCTAAATATTTTGTACATAAAGTGGTTCCTCCTTCTTCTATTTAATTATTGTCACAATTTAAAAATGTCCTCATAATTCAAATATTATATAGCAAGCGTACTTCAAAATCGTGATTGCCTTCATTTTCAAATTCAGCCTAAAGCCACTGAATTTGAAAAATTGCCATTCACGTTTTTCAGGTACGTTTGCTATAGTTATATTACTGATTATTTGAATTATTCAACATATTCTATCCTCCTTTTCTTATTAGTTATTTTTTTTCGATATATTATCAATACAAGCTCTAAAATTTGTGAATTTATATTGACAATATCTTATCATTATATTGTAACTCAAAAAATATAAAATGTCAAGCGATTTTTTACAAATTTTTTCATAACAAAAAGGCAGTTATTAAAAATTTCTTAATAACTGCCGATAATTAGATTAATTTTTTATAAAGTTTACAGTAAATTACTATACATTGCTCAAATCATTTTTAACCAAGCTTGTTTCCCTAAAATAAAAATACTAAAGATTTTCAAATGCCTGTGCTATCATCAATTTAATTCTATTTAATTGATTAACTTCACTAGCTCCTGGGTCATAATCTACCGCTACTATATTAGCTTGTT
>Ga0131853_10005941_pt1 | contig 22042 bp, 17 predicted proteins | sample TergutLab28metaG_FD_92764 | JGI IMG/M metagenome (GOLD analysis project Ga0131853, IMG submission 92764) | Labiotermes labralis P1 segment gut microbial communities from Petit-Saut dam, French Guiana - Lab288 P1 (version 2) (version 2) | ecosystem: Host-associated > Arthropoda: Insects >... | reverse complement strand
ATCTACACGCACCTCAACTTCAGCGAGGCTGTGATAAAGAGGATTCAGCTGGGGTGAGACGGTGCCGTTATTGGCACTAGAGGTGACCCCAAAGCCCATTGAGTAGGTCTTGCCAACTTCAAGAGCGAGAGCGTTCATTTCGCCGTCATCTAAGGCCTCCAAAGCCTCAGAAGCCAGTGTTAGCTGGAACTTTAGATTCTCCTCGTCATCAAGAGATTCGCTGGGCAGGCCGTCATTGGTAGACGGGACCTCGTCTGGATCCACGGCAATCTCATCGGTTACCGCAGGGATGCCTGTCTCATCAGGAGATGGCGCATCTTCGGGAGACTCCGGCTCCGTCGTTAATGTGTCTTCAGACGAAGCATCCATAGCGTATGCCGCAACCGGTGAAGCTCCCAAAACTGGAGTCATCGTCACCACCAACATGAACGCCATCATCAGAGATAAAACTCGTTTAAACTGTTGCGCCCCCGGGCGCTTCTTGGGCGTGCTCGCGCTTGTTGAGCCCCTCTCGCGAGCAAGTTTCTGCACAATAACTGCCTGCAACATTGATTACTCCTTGTTTGTTTATAACACCTGAAAAAAAACGAACCTGTTAATACTACCTGTTTCAGACTTTTAGTACGGAACTGTCACTTAACTGCACACTTGACTCGTCAAATCTTACCGCTCACGCTGGTACCGAGGGGCGGGGCTATTCTGGACAGAAGGAACGGGACGTTTTGTCCACACAAAAGAGCCCGAAAACAGAGTTCGTGACACAAAATCCGCAGCTTGGTGCCCAAATGCATCCAAAATGACACTTTTCATCTGCCTCAGCTTAACACTCATTCCTCAAATTTTGCTTAAGTGCTGGTAGTTGCCTTGTTTGTAAAATGCAGGATTTTATAACTCCCAAAAAACTACCATTTTGGATGCATTTGGGCACCAAACTGCGGATTTTGTGTCACGGAGCTCTTTGTGTCCCCTGTCCCGCCTGTGTTGAGGACTTCTTCGGCAACGCTGTAACTATCAGCAAGCAGGCAGCGCCCAGTTCGTCATTCCGGCCCCTGAGCCGGAATCTTAAACCCGCGGTATGTAAAAGTCTCAAGATCCCGGGTCAAGCCCGGGATGACGTGCATGTAAAAGTCTCAAGATCCCGGGTCAAGCCCGGGATGACGTGTATGTAATAGTCTCAAGAGCCCGGGTCAAGCGCGGGATGACGTGAATCCGGAAGTGTCTTCAGAGTATTGCGCCTTAGCAACATTCATTAACTCGGTGCAGATATTGTGCCGATACTGCATAAAGTGCTTGCATATTTTGTGGATTCTCTATATTATCTACATGGAGGTATTGTCATGAAAAGAACTGCGCTAAAGGGTTTGGTTGACTGGAAAAGCTCAACGAGACGCAAACCACTCGTTTTGAAGGGTGCCCGACAGGTGGGCAAAACTTGGCTAATGAAGTGCTTTGGTCAAGACCACTTCAAAAACATGGCCTATGTCGACTTCTATAACAATGACCGCATGAAAGAGTTATTCAGCGGTGATTTTGATATACCACGACTCATCGAAGGCTTGCAAATTGAAACACGCGAAAAGATCTCACCCCAGGAAACACTGATAGTTTTCGATGAGGTGCAAGAGCTTCCACTGGCTCTTTCATCGCTCAAGTACTTCAACGAGAATGCTCCCGAGTATGCTGTTGTTGCCGGCGGCTCACTTTTAGGGGTAGCCCTCCATGAGGGCGAGTCATTTCCGGTAGGCAAAGTTGATTATGCAAACCTGTATCCGCTTGATTTCTGTGAGTTCTTAGAGGGCATTGGCGAGACCCAGCTGTCAGAGATGCTCAAGGCGTGCGACTGGCAGATGATTACCACCTTCAAGAGCAAACTCATCGATTATCTACGTAAATATCTGTTTGTGGGCGGTATGCCAGAAAGTGTTTTGGTCTACAGCGAAGACCGGGATTTTGACAGCGTGAGGAAGGTCCAGAACAGTATCCTCATGGCATACAACGATGACTTCTCAAAGCACATCCCCAGAAACCTCCTACCTAAGGTACGGAGTGTATGGGACTCTATGCCCCGCATGTTGGCTCGTGAAAGAAAGAGTTTCTCTCCCGGTGTCATAAAAAAAGGCTCGCGCTTCAAGGATTACGAAGATGCGCTGCAATGGCTCGTAGATGCCGGACTTGTTCACAAGGTCAAACAAGTGAGCGCACCCTCGATTCCTCTGAAAAACTATACAACTGATGCCTTTAAACTTTACCTGCTTGATGTTGGATTGCTCTCCTGTATGGCAGAGCTCGAAGCCCGTACCCTGTTGGAGGGCAGCTCGATATTCAAAGAATTCAAAGGAAGCCTAACGGAGAACTATGCGTGTCAAGAACTTACTGCGCAGAGCAATACATTGTTCTACTGGAGCAGCGAGAGAACGGCAGAAGTTGACTTTGTGTTCAAGCACAACGATATTGTGTTGCCGATGGAGGTTAAAGCTGAAGAGAACCTACAGGGAAAAAGCCTGAGAGTGTACAGCGAAAAATACAAGCCCGAGCTGGCACTGAGAGCTTCTATGCGTGACTATCGTGAAGACGGATGGCTCACCAACATCCCCCTCTATGGCCTTGGAGCTTGGAAGTAACGCGAACCTGTCAGGTTTACAACGGAGCGCGTACCAGTACTTGCTCGCCAATTGTGCCAACACGTAAATCGGCTTCAAATATCTCTTGGAGGAACTCCTCATTGGCAAGTGCGTGGGGACTACCGTGCACCAGCGTCCCATTGGGGTGCAGGGCAATCAGCTCATCGCAGAGCTCGAGCGACTGATTGATGTCGTGCAAAATCAGTACCACCGTAAGCCCCAGCTCTTGGTTGAGTCTGCGGATCAAGCGCAGGATTATGACCTGGTAGCGCACATCAAGGTGGGTTGTTGGCTCGTCAAGAAACATGATGGGAGTCTGTTGTGCCAACCCTAAAGCAATCCAAACACGTTGTTGTTGTCCGCCCGAGAGCTCGCGCACCAGTCGATTAGCCTCATCTTGCAATTCACAAAAATTGATGGCTTCTTCGATGGCTTCTTCGTCTTTAGCGCTCAGTGTTTGAAAGTGCTGCTTGTGCGGAACACGCCCAAACGCAATCAGCTGGCGAACAGTAATATCATAGGGAGCCGTATTGTGCTGCCAAACCACGGCCACCTTCTTTGCAAGCTCGCTCAGCCGATAGGTTGATAAATCGCGCCCCTGCAGCAAGATCTGAGCCTTTGCATCGGCGCGAAGGTTCTTAGTCAAGAGCCTGAAAAGCGTTGACTTTCCGGCTCCGTTAGCGCCCATGAGCGCCGTAATCTTGCCCTCGGCAATGTCAAACGAGATGTCTTCAAACACCGGCGAATCAGCATACGAAAACGACAGGTTACGCACCTGATACACAGGCGTTCCTGCGCTTTGAGACTCATTCATTTGCACTTTACGAGCCATAGAAGGTGTTCTTTCTGCTCAGCAAAATAATGAAAAGTGGACCGCCGATGAGCGCCATGAGTATGCCGGCATGGATCTCGTAGGGGAATGCAATCAGGCGCCCTGCGGTATCCGCCAGCAGCATGACAAACGCGCCGCCCAGCACGCAATAGGGGAGCATCACACGGTTGTCACTGCCAACCAAGATCCGAGCGAGATGGGGCACAATCAATCCCAAGAACGCAATGACACCCATGACCGCGCTCGCCACCGAAACAAGCGTAACCGCAATCAGTGAGATTATGATGCGCAACGTGGTTACATTGACCCCCAGTGAGCGCACGGTATCGTCATCAAGCTTCAACAAGTTGCAGCGCGCCGACATAAACCCGGCAAGCAAAAGCGCCGGCGTTACATAGAGCACAAGCAGCCTCACGTCACTCCATGTTTTCATGGCAAGGCTTCCGGTTAAACTCACCCCGCCCCCGGTAGCTGCTCCTCCTGACATCAAAACTCCAATACCTTCGCCCAAACCAACGAGCACCGCGTTGACTGCGATACCAACCAAAATTACACGCATGGGAGCAAGCCCCCCGCGAAACGAGAGCGTATAAACGATGATGAACGTTATCAACCCTCCCGCTATTGCAAAGAAGGGAGAAGAGAAGTAGAGCATTGGGAACAGGCCAACCACCAGCGCAGAAGCCAGTGCGGCACCACTTGAAATACCGATGATTGAAGGATCGGCCACCGGATTGCGCAGAACCGCCTGGAACAAGGCACCGGCAACCGCAAGTGCTGCGCCTCCAAAAAGCGCAATCAAGATACGCGGAAAGCGAAGGTCGTAGACAGCCGCTACATTGGGATCGTATTCAACAAACAGCCCGCGCAGCAGCTCAGGGAAGGTGACTTTGATACTTCCTTGGTTGACCGCAAAAAAGAACAGCCCAACCAACAGCAGGGCTGTTAAGACATATATCGCGACAATAACGATTGGCCTCTTCATGGCAACCTATGATACAGCAGTCATCTCTTATTTCCTAGTGGATATTCCACGGCAGCCGGTTGGCAGTTGGCAGTTGGCAAAAATTACCAAAAAGTTACTATAAACCTAACAGTTATATGGTACTATTTCACTTGGTGAGCAAAAATACTAAAATAGAATACAGAAGCAGAGAGGCGGATTAACCGTGAAAACAAAAATCAGGGGAAAAATAGGCTTTACTTTAGTGTGCCTATTGGTGCTGCAGCCACTTATGCTGGCATCGGCATTTGCGTATGAGGTATCTGTTCAATTTGAGCCGTTGAGTGACAGCCAAAGCGCTGTTCAGTACGAAGCAGGCTCAGAGGAAGCACTTGAAGTTCTCAGCACGTTTCCTGAAGCTCTCGATGTTGACATAGAGGGCTATGGGATGCAACAAGTGTATGTGCTTGAGTGGGTTTCTGACCAGCCCTACGATGCGGATGTTGCAGACACCTATGTCTTTACCCCAATTCTCGATGATTCTGTATGGCTTGCCAGCTTGTTTGAAGCGATGGAGTTGCCAACCATTACTGTTGAACTGTTCGATGCCGAATTAATCCTGCTGCCTGCCACTACTGCTTACGATATTTCAGCCGGTCCAATCGTGCTCAGCTCCGCAGATATCGATGTGGTGATTACCGGAACCTACTTGGGGAGCTCAACAGGCGCTAGCGCGATTACCGCCCCAAATGGTTATAACGGAACTATTACACTTGCAGGAGTCAACATAGATGTAAGTGCAAACAACTTTGCCGCAGCGCTGACAATTGAAGGCTCGGGGAGTGTAGCCAACGTCACAAACTTCGTGAATGTAGTTTTACAAAGCGGAACAACTAACACTTTGATCAGTGGAGGCAACCGAGCAGGCCTTGAAGTCAATGCAGGCGGTCAAGTCACCATCAGCGGATCTGGCGCCTTAATCGCAGAGTGCCGCCCAGCCCTTTCATCAGAAGATTCCTTTGGGGCTGGAATTGGAGCAGGGTATCGATCTTCGGCGGGATATCTCACTGGTGGCAATGTGGTAATTATGTCAGGCACAATTACTGCAACAGCCGGATACCACGGTGCCGGAATCGGTGGAAGTGGATATGGTAGTACCCCAAAGTATAGTGGCCATGTGATTATCTATGGCGGCAACATTACGGCTAACGGTGGAGGTCATGGAGCTGGAATTGGCGGCGGTTGTGCCAACAGATACGGCGTAGAGGGCACAACGGGAGTACTCTTGGTGTTGCCACCAGCACAGATTTCTGCAGTAAGCGCGGGTAATCTTGCAAGTGTTGGAACAATGCATGCCGTAGTCTACATCGGCGATCCTGCTGCACCACTCGTACAGGTTCGCACCGAAGACTTCACCCAAAATGCGGATATATTCATGGATCTGAGTAATATACCGGCTATTGAGGCCGCGCTTATCCAAACTCTGGTTCCTGTGACCGATGTGAATCTGCACCGGATTCTGCTTGGTAATACGGGCAGTACAGGAATCGCTCAAATCAACATGCTGACCCATGTGTCCGTGGCTTTTTGGACTGAGGTAATCTCTCCTGCTGGCACTTACTACGAAAAGGTGGAAGTTGTCGTTGACGATGACATGACCATCGTGCTCCCAGCTTCAGACGTACTGGTAAGCGAAGCGGAGGTAGAATCACCTCCTCCAGCATTAGCGCAAGCAGGCGATGGGCAGCATGTGTTAGCCTTGATTGCAATGGGTCTTTTACTCAGTGCTCTCTTAATCCTTTTGCCCATAAGACTGAGGGCCATGAAAAAGAGTCACTAAAGGCTTAAAGAATAACCAAAAAAGGGCAGCGTGGCTGCCCTTTGACTGAGAATAAACCCTTTGCTCCCAACGAGCGGGGGTTTTTCTCTGAGTGCCCTTTAAGCCACTCTCTGCCTTGCAGCAGCCTAATTCAGGTACTTACTTGCCTCGCGCACGGAGAGAGGAGCAAGCTGCCCCTCGTATCTGGCGAGAAAATCGCTGACCCAGGGGGCATCGGTTTTGCTGTACTCCCTGAGTGACCAACCAATGGCTTTGTTGATAAAGAACTCATTTTGCCCAAAGTTGTTAACGAGTATCTGCTCAAAAAGCGCTGTGTCTGTTTTGTCCTTGTGCTGCAATTGGTGGTTGATGGCAATACGCCTGATCCAGAGGTTATCGTCGAGGCTCCAGGCAATCATGAGCTTCTTGAGCTCGGGGTTACCAAACACAATGTTGCCAATGAAGGAGTCAAGGGCATCAACGGTGTCCCACCAAGACTTGGCAATTACAAGCTCGCGTAGCCTTGGAATATCCTCGCGCACAAGAAGCTTAGAAACAGCCTGCAGATAATCCAATGCTAGGTATTGAAACTCGCGCTCCAGTTCCCAGCAGCGCGAGACAAACTCCCAATCTATTTGAGACTCCTTCTTAGCCGCTTTGATAAAAGTGCTTGAGAGCTTGCGGCGCACCGGAGTCTTAATGCCCAGGAACGGAAACAGGCTGCGCATGTAGGCGCTCATTTCAGCGGCAAGCTCAACATCTGCATGCTCTTTGAACAAGGCAAAGAGTTCCTCGTAGCTATTGTTCATGGCTTTAATTCTCCCGTCGTTTTCTTTGACACAGTTATACGTCCCTCGTATGTCCCTGTCAAGTTCTGCAAGTTTCATGAATCAGCACTTATCTCTAGGAGAAGTCAGGTAGATTTGTTATTATCAGAAGACCTTAAGGCGCTCAAATAGGAGGGGCTGCTATGTACCTGAAAGATGAAAATAAAATTTGGATTGCAAGTGGCAATGACGGTGCCGACCCCATTTACCTTCTCCCTGAAATGATGAATCGGCATGGGCTGATCACCGGCGCAACAGGCACCGGCAAAACAACCACCATGAAGGCGATTGCCGAGGCTCTGTCCGAGATGGGAACACCGACCTTTTTGGCTGACATCAAAGGCGATGTGTCCGGCATGTGCAAACCGGGCAAACTGAAAGGTAAGATTACTGATCGTATTGAATACCTGAAGATTCAAGACTATACCCCCACAGCTTATCCGGTGACGTTCTTTGATTTCTTTGGTCAAAAGGGCATACCCGTGCGCCTTGCTGTATCAACCCTGGGCCCCATCTTGCTTGCGCGAATTCTGGGACTCAACGATACTCAGACTGGTGTTTTGCAGATTGTCTTCAAGATTGCTGACGACAGCAACCTGCTCATGCTCGACTTCAAAGACCTGCGGTCTATGTTGCAGTATGCGGGTGACAATGCCAAGGCATTCACCACACAGTATGGAAACATCACCACTGCAAGCGTTGGCGCCATACAGCGAAGGCTTCTCACGTTGGAGTCGGCCGGCGCAGAAAGCTTCTTCGGCGAGCCGGAGCTAGACTTACAAGACTGGTTTACCACAGACGATCAAGGTCGCGGTGCCGTTAACATCCTGGACTGTGTTTCTTTGTCCCAAGACCCGCTTTTATACTCCACGTTTTTGCTTTGGATGCTCTCTGAGCTGTTTGAGACATTGCCAGAAGTTGGCAATCCCAAAAAGCCCAAGATGGTCTTCTTCTTTGACGAGGCACATCTGTTGTTCAAAGACGCTCCTAAGGCCCTGCTGCAGAAAATCGAGCAAATCGTCAGGCTCATTCGCTCAAAGGGCGTGGGCATCTTCTTCATTACCCAAAATCCCTCGGACATTCCTAACGCAGTGCTGTCACAGCTCGGCAATAAGATTCAACATGCGCTGAGGCCCTTCACGCCAAACGATCAAAAGGCGATAAAAGCGGTAGCTGCTTCACTGAGGTCTAATCCTGACTTCAACAGCGAGACTGCCATCAGCGAACTCGCTAACGGTGAGGCTCTTATTTCTGCGCTCGATGAAGTGGGGTCGCCTCAGATGGTAAAACGCGGATTCATCTATCCGCTGAGGTGCGGGGGCGGCGTGGCCGACCCAGAGCTTGTTGAGAGCATCACAAAGAGCTCGCCACTTTATGCAAAGTACGCCGAGCCCTTTGACCGATACTCAGCGTATGAGGCGCTTGAGGAGAATAAGCAAAGAGAAGCACAACAACGAGAGCAAGAAGCGCTTGAAGCCCAGCAACAAAAGGAGCTTCAGCAACAAGAAAAAGAGGCAGCAAAGCCAAAGCCAAAACCAAGTGGCGGCAGAAGCAGCAGCAGGGCCACTCCGCTTGAAAAGGCGTTGACCAGCACCTTGTCGCAGTTTGGTAGAACTGCGAGCAGAGAGCTTGCGCGCGGCTTGTTTGGCACTAGAAAGAAGTAACAAAAAACGCATCGTCGTGAACAGGAGAATGATTTGACGCCTGAGATTTTGCTCGTGGACGACAATGAGGAAATCCTGGCAGCCAACAGGAAGTACCTGACAGAGCGTGGGTTTTTGGTTACCTGCGCCAACACGGGAATCAAAGCCATTACCTGTATTAACGAAAAGCGCTTTGACTGTGTGGTGCTTGATATTCTTCTGCCCGATTTGGACGGATTTGCCCTCTGCAAAGCGGCGCGCACCATCACAGACACGCCCATCTTGTTTTTATCCTGCCTAGACGAGCCTGATTACAAGGTGAAAGGATTAATGTCGGGCGCAGATGACTATATGACTAAGCCGTACAGCTTGAAGGAATTAGCGGCACGCATACTCACGCTCATGCGGCGCACCGAGCACAAAGGAAAACCGCAGGCAGATTTTTATATCGACCGCGATAACCGGATTGTGCATCTGGCAGAAAAGAACATACTGCTGTCTCAAAAGGAATTTGACCTGTTTATGCTGTTCTTTGACAACCCGGACACGGTTTTTTCCAAGCAAGAAATTCTGGAAAAGATCTGGCGCAGCAACGCGGAGATTGGCGTAGTTGCCGTTTGGGTCCTAAAGCTGCGCCGCAAACTGGAGTGCGCCGAAGACATAGTTGGTCGAATCGAAAGCCGCTACGGCATAGGATACTGTCTGGTGCCCGCCAAACAGCCCAAACAACCCAAACAACACACGGCAACTTGATGGGCACCTTTGTACTGATAGTTACCGCGGCAACCATGGTTTTGTCTGCAGTTTTGGGCTTCTTGGTTCTGACACGCATGAAGAGCGAAAAACGTGAGTACATCGTTATGGCCATCTTCTGCATCGTGGTGGGAGAGCTGGGGTACATCCTTGAGATGCTGGCAAACACCGCAGATGGTGGCTTAACCGCTATGAGAATCATGTACCTGGGTTTTGGGCTGGTTGCACCCCTGTTTTTGATGTTTGTTCAAAAGTACTGCGATAGAGCCCTACCCAAAGCCATTAACATTTTGATTTTTGTTTCGGCTCTCGCAATCATACTGCTTCAGTGGACTACCGATCGGCACTTACTTTTTTACTCCGATTTCTGGTACGACGATGTATCAGCCGTTAACAATCTGGCTGTGGTACCCGGGCCTCTCTACCTGCTCAATGTAGTGCACCCAACAGTTTGCGTTGTCCTCTCTGTTGCAATCATCCTGAGCAAGATGCGCTCGGTAAAAAGAGGGCAGCGCACAAATCTCTACCTCTTGATTTTTGGGGCACTTACGCCGGTTCTCGCAGGCTTTTTGTTTGTACTCGGCCCCTCGCTTGCCGGTGCAAACTATGGTCCCATATTCTTTGGGGTCTCTATTCTTATTTTGTATTGGGGCTTGTTCAGGCATGACCTCATGGAAAACGAAGAAACCCTGCGCTCAAAAACCTGGTTGAGGGACATGATTGCACACATCTCCCATGACCTACGAACGCCCTTGTCTGTGCTGAGCGTTAATCTCGAAACGCTCTTGGGGCAGGCAGAAACACAAAGCAGCACCGAGTACCAACGCCAAGTACGAGCAGCGTATCAGAAGAATCTTGATTTGCAGAGGCTGACAAACAATCTGTTTCAGGTTACGCGCATCGAAGCGGGGAGCAACCTGTACTCTCTGCAGTGGGTTTCTCTTCTTGACTTACTGGTGAGGGTGAAAGAAAAGCACGACGAGTTTTTGGATGACAGAGAGATTCTCTTTGACATAACCGTGAGCCAAGACAGAGAGATTGCCATAGACCCGCAATTCATTTACAGCGTGTTTGACAACGTTATCTATAACGCGGCGCGCCACACCCCAAACGGCGGCAGCATTACTATCTCAACGGAGAATAGAGAGGCGGCAACAATCGTTACCATAACCGACACGGGCAGCGGAGTTGCGCCAGAGCACCTGCCGCATATCTTTGAGCGCTTTTACAAAGGCGGCCCGGCCCGGGGGAGCAAAGAGGGAGAAAGCGGCTTGGGTTTATATATCGTCAAAAGCATCATGGAGGGCTCTGGCGGCAGTGTTGCTGCGCAGGGCGAGGAGGGGAGTGGTCTTTCCATCGTTTTGAGCTTTCCGGTAAAAAATACTTCTTGACATTCAGTCATTCATAGCTTATTTTGGTGCCGTAAAAAAGCGAGTGCGAACAGGAAAATCCTGTTCGCATTTGGCGTTTTTAGAGGAATTATTACACACAGGCTTAATAATTCGCCAAATTATTTCGTTTGAGGGTAATGATTGAAACCACTCGGAAAAGGTGTTTGCATTGAGTGAATTGAGGATAAAGAAAGTCTGGGTGGATGACGCTTTTTGCGACAGCCAGGGCAGAGGCATGATGCTGGATGTTGTCTTTGCTAACGGGTCAGGCATTCACTTATTACTCGATTCCAAGGCAGATGAGCCGCTGTTTTGCGATGTTGCCCTGAACAAATGCGGTGCACCAATAACGGATGGCGAACGAATCTATTGGCAAAATGGGGCAACCCTTACCATCTGCGAAATGTTGGAAATGGTACAGGTTCAAACAAAACCTAAAAGCGATTTACGGCAGGAGGATTCACTATCATGAAAAGAACAAGAAAAGCATTAGCCGTTGTTTTGGCACTCATTCTCATCGTACCGGCTTTGTCGGGTGCGGCACCCTACAGTGCAGCCGGTGGCTGCGAGCACGTCTGTGGCAATGGCAGCTGTGTGTTTGAGGCGGCTGTGCCTTGCAATCATGTGCATGACGAGGCCTGCGATGAGGGCGGCGCAGCTTGCATACACTATTGCGCGGACGGCAGCTGCACTTACGCGACAGCGGTGCCTTGTAATCATGCTTGCGATGCAAATTGCGTTATAGGCGATTTGAGCACTGCTGAATCTACGCCCGAGTGCGAGGCAGCATTGGGCGACTCTGTACCCCTTCAGGACATAAGCCCATCAGCAGCTGAAGCTGGGCAGCAGATGGAATTGCAGGGCAATCTAGCTGCGATGGAGCTTGCACCTGCGAGCATTGCTTCCTGGCACGCCCTTGTAGGCTACGACCCAGCAGATTATCAGGTAAGGCTGTCATTTGATCAACTCTTTGCAGGAACTTTAGACGGAGGCTGGCAAGTAAGTTTGAGTTCCTTTGGTGACGATGCAGACAGAAGCTCCTTTACTTTAGTAGGCGCCACCAGCGGAAGCGTCCCCAATGGCGTGTTTGGTTACTATAGTATTTTTGCAAATGTCAGGCCGGCTGAAGGCTTGGCTCCCGGTACCTACAGTGCCGTGTTGCACTTTGAGGCCAAGCCTTATGGAGCCTATCCCATGATGCCGGTGCATAACATGGAAATTGTATTCACCGTATACCCAATTACGTATTTGGTTACCGTAGATAACGGTCTTGGCTACGGTTGGTATCCGGCTGATGCCCCCGTGCAACTCATAGCACACACACCTCCCGCCGGACAGCAGTTCAAAGAGTGGCAAGCCGATACAGCGCTCACTTACATAAACGGCACGAGCGAAACCAGTCCTGTAGCGCAGTTTTCTATGCCCCAGCACGATGTAGAGATAACGGCTACCTATGAGCCCATACCGGCTGGCAATCATATTATTGCCGTCGTGTTTTTTGGCAACGGCACGGCTAGTGCGCACCTTCAATCTGCGGCAAAGGACACGCCTATTACTTTAATGTTGACGGCAGGCAGCGGCAGCCGCTTTGTTGGCTGGCAGGTTTTGAGTGGCGATATTACCATTACCGGCAATACCTTCATCATGCCGGATAGTGCGGTAGAGATTATGGCGGTGTTTGAGGAGATTCCGACCTTGCCCCCTCCAACAGCCGACTATAACTGGAGTGCCGTCGAAGGCTATGATGCAACATATGTTCATGCATGGATGACTCATAGTCAGTTGCTTGCGGGAACCTATGACGGAGGCTGGCGAGTCAGCCTTGGATCATCAAGTGGGTACGCAGAAGACAGGGTATTCTCCTTGGTTGGTCTCACCAGCGGAAGCATCCCCAACGGCTTATTCGGATACTTTATTTTTGGCGCCCAAGTAAGGCCGCTGGAAGGCCTGTCTCCAGGAACCTATAGAGCAGTGGTAGTCTTTGAAGCTAAGCCCTATGGTTTCTATCCCATGCTGCCGGTGCGCACAATGCACATTGCCTTTACCGTGCTTCCAAGGACGTATTTGATGACCGTAAGCGACGGCAAAGGAGGAGGAGAGTATCTGGCAGGCACAACAGTTACCCTGTCAGCGGATGCTCCCCCAGAGGGCTATATGTTTGACAGATGGGTATTTGATGCTGGCGTGACCTTTGCTAATAATACAAGCGAAACATCCGAAGTGGTTGCGATTTTCATGCCTGCACAGGCGCTTGCAGCAACGGCCACCTATAAAGTCATCCCGCCAACTGAGCATCCTATAAATGTAGAAAGTGAGGGAGACGGTGTAGCTCTCGCAAGCGTTGCACACGCCATAGTTGATACAGCAGTAACTCTGACTGCAACGCCCAACAGTGGCAACCGCCTTGTGCGCTGGGAAGTTGTCAGCGGTGGTGCGGTGCTCGCTGACTTGTCAAGCTTAACGACCTCTTTTGTCATGCCAGACAACAGCGTGACAATCAAGGCGCTGTTTGAGCCTGTGCCAATACCCTCGCCTGACCCTGTGCCTACCCCCGACCCAATACCCACGCCTGATCCAGTGCCCACACCCAATCCAGGGTCAACACCCAGCCCAGCACCCACACCTGGCTCACTGCCATTGTCTGCTGCTGCAGCAACAAGCCCAACTCCAGCGCCAGCTGCCGCCGAAAGTAATAACACCCCTGTCAATCCACCCGTCGCAGAAAGCAATAGACTCGATAACGCACCGCCAGCAGCTACCATAGAAGAAAGCGAAGCACCTATGGCCAGCACTGACCCCAGCAATCAGCAAGCCATGTTTCCGTGGTGGATACTACTTGTTGCGGCCTTGGGTGCCATTACTACGACCATAATCTTGCTCAAGAAAAGAAGCAAAAAAGAGAAAGGAACAACTTAGCTTAGAAAGTGGTACAGGAGGGACGGGGTTGGTGTGGAACAGAGGGACGGGGTTGGTGTGGAACAGAGGGACGGGGTTGGTGTGGAACAGAGGGACGGGGTTGGTGTACCACTTTTTGGAACAAAAAGTGGTACACCAACCCCGTCCCTCTGTTCCACACCAACCCCGTCCCTCTGTTCCACACCTAAGAGGAGTAAAAAAGAGAAAAGTACAACTTAACCTGACGGGGAAAGTGACTCAGTGGCACAGCGTGGTCAGTTCCTGCCGCGTTTGCACGCAAAAAGACGATTTTGACGGCAGTTTAGCTTGATTGGGGGGTTTTTAGAGCTAAAAATCATCTTTTTGCGTGCAAACGCGGCAGGAACTGACCACGCTGTGCCACTGAGTCACTTTCCCAGACTAAGGACAAAGACAAAATGACCCAGCCCCTGTCAGGTTCCATCTTGTGCCTCCTTCTTGTTAATCAATTGGTTGGATTATTACGGAGGAAATCTTGCAGAAGAAGCTCGTCTTGGTATTCATGGGCAATGCGCTCGTTTTGCTCCTCGGCGCCTATATCTCCGCCGGTTTCATTGTAGTTATAGATAAAGATGCTTTTAATCTCTGAAGAGTCAAAATAGACTTTCTTCCAATCTATTGCTGAATGTCTTCCTTTCTGCTGCATTCTGTTCTCGTAGACTTTACTTGGCATGTTCACAACACAGATCATCAGCTCCAGCTCCAGCTCGCAGTCAAAGGCCTCGTAAACATTTCTGGATACCGTCTCAATTGTCACACCCAAATCCAAGCCCCACAAATCATTTCTCTGAATGAAGACTTCGCCTCTAATCCTCGCTTCTGGGTAAAGGAGCATGAACTCTCTCATGTCGTTGACAGGCTCTACATTGAATCCTTCATTGTCAAGCTCAATAAAAAAGTAGGTGTCGGCTTCTAAGCCCTGCGCTTCAAACCCTTCCTCAACTGTTTTTTTGAGCTTCTTTTCAATCTGCTTGTAGATATAGTTGTCTTTGATGTCTTCCAGGTTATTTCCGGGCATTTGTACCTCAAACACAAGGTCTTTGCCAGCGGCTGGGGAGAAGTAAACCTGGTAAGTCCCCTCAGGGTTATCCGGGCCACCCGAGCTGGAAAAAGTTCCTCTCTCAAATTCTTCGTCGGGATAGCGCACTTCAAGGTATTCCACCGCCGCCGCTATCACCAAGCTGTCTGAAGAATTACCTCTTGCCCCATTAAACGCCCCTACCGCGATTACCGCTATCGTGAGAAGCGCTGCGAGGTATATCGCTGCAGCCAGCCTGAGCCTCTTGGAGTTTTTCTGCTTCTTCACATTAAAGCTTTTAGCTACGAGCCAAGTGATTGGCGCTATCACAAAAATGTAGAGGGTGAAGAATATGAGCAGTGGAGCACCAACAACCATTAACCTGTTTGACCCTATTGCCATCGCTACCAGTAAAGCGGCTAGCAGGATAAGGATAATCGTGGTTGCAATCTGTAGCCTCGCTGCCTTCTTGTTTTTTTGAGCCCGCAGCGCTCTGCGTGCAAAGAGGTTGAGCACAAACGGTATTGCAAAGAGAGACGAAGCAATGATGCCAATGGCGATTGCTCTTGCGATATCTTGAGTCGATCCACCAATACTGAACGTGAGGAAAAGAGACATCAAAGCCATCAATATACTCAAGACAAGAAAAACAACAGCCTGAGGTCGCTGCCATAAATCTGTACGTTTTCTTTTGTTCATGATTGCTTCTTTTTTGCGGCGATAAAGATTGTGTAACCTAATGTATAGACTGCCATTAAGGCGCAGAAAATGCCCAGGTACAAATTGCCTGATTTCATTTGCAGCGCAGTGTTAAGCGAGAATGTTACTGCTAAGATAACGAATAATGGGAGCATTTTTTTCTGCTGAGCGGTTACCTCGCCCCTTACAACAGTCTCATCAATATACTGCACAACGCCCCATTCGTTCTTCAATCTGTGGAAATTTGCCACGTTTCTGCGCCAAACTGCAAATAGAACCGCTACTACTATTGCACCAACCGCCATCACACCAACAACAAGCGGCCAGTTACTGTCAAGCGCTGCAAAAACGGCAAGCACTGGCACGCAGGTTGCAGCAAGCAAAAACCAGCTAAACCATTTCTGCATTTTCCAAAACGCAGGCTTAAGACGTTCGTCATGTATCACAACTCTGCTCTTTTTTGTATAACCTGCAATGATAACGGGGTTCCTCATAACCAGCTTCTTGCCCAGAAGTACGCCCAGACACCCTACGCCTATGAAAGTTGGCACCATTATTAATACGATAATTAAGGACATTGCGTACTCCCTGATTCTTATTTTCAGCATTCCTATTTATAGTACCGCGCAGCCCAAGAAAAGGTTGCATTTGCCTGCTCAACTTCTCAACCATAATGACAGTTGTTTTGTCACACGGCTCCCTGGCTCACGCAATCTGAGGAGTGGTGAGGTGCAGCAAAAAGCCGGCTTGTTCGATTACCTCGTCAACAGACATCTCGGGTTCGTTGAATAACCAGTGCCCAATGATTCCCACCAGACCTGAGACTACATAGAAGAAGAGGAACTCAACAGCCTTCTTTGAGAGCTCGGGGTTTTGTTGCTCCCATACCTCGTGATATTCGGCATAGAGGTAGTCTACAACCCGGTCTATGAAGTTTCCCTCTCCGCGGTTTTCGTACACTGCTTTGAGCAGCACGCGGTGCCGGTCAGAAAACCTGATAAGCGCCGGCACGATGGCAAAGATGTCACGGGGAAGACTCTCCAGCTCTTCTTCAAAGCCAATGAAGAGGTCGTCTTGCATTGCCAGCAAAAGGGCAAATTGGTCTGAGTAGTACTTGTAAAAGGTCTTGCGAGAAACGCCTGCGTCAGCGCTGATCTCACTCACGGTGATTGCCGAGACAGGCTTGGTCTCCAGGGCATAAAGAAACGAGTCAAACAGGCATTGCTTGGTGTAGCGCTGGCGAGAGTCTCTGGGCTTTTCAAACATAACAGCAGTCCTTTGATCCGTAGTTTGGCAGGCACAGCCAGCTGATCATCCAGATCATAGACTGCTGTTACGTATTGTACATCAGTGCACTACTGCGCCGGTGTATCAAGGCGCTAGCTACCGCGGGGCTGGCGCATCAAGGCGCTTGACGGCATAGCTATAAAGGGCGCTAATGCCAAAGCAGATGAGCCCTCCCGTGATAAAGGCCACCACGCGCATAAGGGTCTCCGCATCGCCCATATCAAGAAGCACGAGCTTCAAAACACAGCAGAGGATGAGCACAAGGCCATAGACGCGCAGGGGCTTGAGCCTCGTGAAAAAGCCTCCAACTACACAGACTAGCGCGCTTATCATCAAAACCAGGCTCAGCACATAAGGCACATCAAGCCAAGCCGTGATTCCTGCGAGGGGCGCAATCACCGCAAGCGTAAAGCAGATGCCCGCAAACGCCCCCAGCCAGCCGTGCCTGCCTGCAGCGCGGCTTATGCTGTAAACGGTGCACACCAAAAGCGCAATACTCAAAACCGCGAGAGCAAGAGAGAGCGCGGGGGAAAACCAAAGACCGCCACGTGAGGCTATGAGCAAAGAACTGGCAGCAATCAGGACAAGCTCATGGATGCGCATGAACACCCAAAAACTTCCCTGGGTTATATGCCGCGCGTCAAACTTCAAGAAGAACAGCACCAGGAATGCAGTGGTGACAATAAGGAGGGGCACTGCTTCCAGAGATGCGTGTTCGGAGAAGATTGCCAGAATTGAGACTTCAGCCATGCCCAGCATCAAAAGCTTAAAGCCAGTGAGCATGCCCGCCCTCTCTTGCTTGCTGAGGCGAGTCCAAAGGTAGACCAAGAACGCCAGGCTCAGCGCCAGGTAAACCAGGCCAATGATAATCGAGCGGTAAACAGCAAGCGCATAGTAGCCGTAAAAGAGCATGCAGGCAAGGTCAGCCATCAATACGCTAAAGGACAGCCAGAGATACACTTTGTCTTTGGTGATTTGCCAGCAGGCTGCGAGCACTGCTGCTATCACTATCAGTCCCGGTATATGGAATGCAGAGGAGTGCCAAACCGCTGCAAAAAGATACAGAATCATCGCGAGCAGGGCAACAAAGAGGCATGAGGCAATCACCGAAATCAGTACGAGCGCTCTGTTGAGCTGCAGTCTCCTGCTCAGGAAAATGCTCGCAAAGAGATACCCAAAAGCCACCACGGCGGCGATGATTGTGGGAGCTAGTGCAACGTTGTACATGGGGGTGAGATAAGATGCAAAGTACACTGATTCTCCGTAAAGTACCTGAGCAAAGACATTGATGAGGAAGAGATAGGCCGCTACAAGAATCACACCAAACAGCAAGGTAATGTTAACAAGATGCCCAATAACGCGCGCCTCTCCGCTTTGCAAGCGGGCTAAAGACTGCACAAGGGCAAACGAGAGCACTAAGGCTCCAATGAGCTGAACGCAGAAAATCGCGATGGTTAAACCAATCTGGAGGCCGCTGCCCGCAGTTAGTGTATCGATGAAAAATTCATACAGGGCAAGCACGGCTACAAGAGACATACCCAGCGATGCAAAGAGCCCCAGCTTCATTGTTTTCTTATAGAAAAGGATGCCTGCGGCGATGATGATGCCTACGGAAATTGCGTGGTATACCAAGATAAAGACCAGGCGATCTTGACTCATGCCAGCCGTGTACGCTAAAGAGAGCGAGATAATCATCCCCGCGTGCGCGATGATGCTGATGAGAAGCGAGTTTACCGTTTTCACAAGCACGAGCATTCCCACCAGCCAAACCAGTAGCAAAGTAAAGGCGGCTATGTCAGGGATAGCTTGAAAGTACAGATGGGTAATCATGATGGATATAAAGATTGAGCCGCACCCGCACCCCAGCAGTGATTGGGTGAAGTAGTTTTTCTTTTTTATTGTCAAGGCAGCGCCGGCTGCGGTGAGCCCCGCGCTGAGTACAAACATCAGGGCAATTTGTGCCCAGTCTCCCAGGGTGGGGATGACCAAAAACCCAAGAAACAGAATGCCGAGAAACACCAATACGGAGGCGATTATGCCTATTACGTTGCGCCCAATCCAGCTTTCAAAGGACGAACTACTCTTTGTTGGGTACCCCGGGTTGCTGTAATAGTCGGCGATGTACGGGGGTTGCGCTGGGGGCGGATGCATCGGCTGTTGCGTCGACTGATGCATTGGCTGTTGCATCGACTGTTGCATCGGCTGTTGCATCGACTGATGCATCGACTGATGCATCGGCTGTTGCGTCAACTGTTGCATTGGTAGCTGCGCCGGGGAAGGTGCTGGGAGAGGTGCCGGCTGCTGCTGCATTGGTTGTTGTAGATGTGGCTGCAAAGGAGGCTGCATTGGTTGCTGTAGATGTGGTTGCAAAGGAGGCTGCGCTGACACCTGAACGGCATCCCCATAGACAGGCACGCCCACCGGTGGGGGAAAGCCTGCTGCAGCTGGCGTAAGCGCCTGTGGCTCCTGCATTACAGGCATACTGTCCGGGGGAGGGTAGTCTACCAAAAGCCCCTCAGCGTAGTTCATGTTGACCGGCTCACCGTAAGGGGGAGGCAGATCTGCCGGCAGCTGCGTGTGCTCCTGAGACTCGGGATTAAGTGTAGTGCGCTGGTTATTTCTGAGTGCTCCTGCCTGATATGAGGCAAAGAATCCTTGTGTATCCACGGTTCCTCCTTTTAACGCAAGTACATATGTTGTATTAGATTATAGACTAACGTAACCTAATATACAATAGTCTACAATAAAAAACTTTTGGACCTGTCACACGCCCTCCTGTCACACGCCCTCCTGTCATAACCCTCTTACTCTTGCCCTGTGCCGCCCAGGCTTACTCGCGGCATGAGGAGGGCGAGGGCTACTGAGGCTATGCTCAAGGCAAGCATGATGATGAAGAGTAGTTCAATGCCGCTGTCCAGGGCAGAGATGATGGTTTCGCTGCTCACCAGCGAGTCAACCGTGCCACCTTGCAGCAGGCTGCTGATGTCAAGGTTTTCATGACCGGCCCCAGCAAAGTAACTGGCAAGGTGTAAGTTGAGAACAATCCCCAGGCCCGAGACTCCTACAGCCTGCCCAACGGTCTTGACCAGACTGTTTATGCCCACCGCTGTTCCCCGCTTTTCATAGCCAACCGACTCCTGGATGATGATGGTAGTCACCGTCAGCAGGCCTCCCAGGCCAAATCCCGTGATAAAAGCGTAGAAAATGGCAAGGAAGAGCGGAGTGTTCTGGTCAATCGTAACGAGCAGCGCACCTGCAATCACCTGCACAACTCCTGAAACAACAAGCACTGCCTTGCCACCAAAACGAATAGCCAGTTTTCCACTGAAGTATGAGGCAGCAAGCCATGAAAACGAAAGCGGCAAAACCGCCAGTCCTGCAACCAAGGGAGAACACCCCAATATATCTTGCAGGTAGAGCATGAGATACACATCTATCCCCAGCAAAATGACACAGGCAACAAAGGCAATGCTGTTGGTAAAGACAGAGAGCCGTGTGATGATACCCGCCCAATGGTCCAGCTTGCGCTTATAGGTGGGGGGAGCAAAGTCCTCTTTAAAAGAGATGCCCAAAAGAAGCAGGCTCGCAAGGCCAATGGGTATGCCCACAAAAAAGACGGCTTGCCAAGAAAAGGCCTCAATGAGAAAACCGCCAATAACCGGCCCCGCCACTCCTGCCACACCCCAAACTGCGCTGAGCGCGCCCAAGATGGGGGCCCGCTTCTCAACGGGAAATACATCACCGATAATCGTATAAGCGAGGTTAAAGAGCGCTCCGCCTCCCAGGCCCTTGACTGCCCTGAAGATAATGAGCGTCACCATGCTGGTGGCCAGCCCGCAAAGCAGGCACCCTACAACAAAGATCACAATGCCGATGGACAGGATGGGTTTTCTGCCGAAGCGGTCAGCCAGGCGACCAAAGATAGGCGTTGTTATGGCACAGGCAATAAGATAGCTGGCAAAGATCAGGCTCATGAGCTCAAAACCTGCCAGATCCTTGGCTATGATAGGCGTTGCCAGCACTACCACAGTGCTTTCCATAGCCACAAGAAAAGCCACCATCATCAAGGCAGCTAAGAGAGGGCCTTTTTTTATGCTAAATGCGTTGGTCATCCAGTTAGTGCTTCTCTTCTTTCAAAATCTCTCTCAAGTTGCTCTAGCAAATGGTCTCACGCGAGAAACCATTGCCCGCTCAGGCTACCATATTAAGGAGCATTGATATCTCTGAAGTCTGACCCAACCATAATCCAACCTTAGGCTGAGCAGGGCACTTTGCTGGTGTGAGCTGAGATATGTTATTGTGTCAGTAGCAAATACTAGGCTACCGAAAGGTATAGATGAATCCTCTTAAGATACTTTACATAGGTTTAGGTTTCTTCTTCTTTGGGCTCGGCGCGGTAGGCGCCTTTTTGCCCGTATTGCCAACCGTACCCTTCCTCCTTCTTGCCTCCTTTTTCTTTGCCAAGGGTTCCGAGCGCTTTAACAAATGGTTCACCTCCACCAAGCTGTATAAAGACAACCTGGAAGGCTTTATAAAGAATCGCTCCATGACGCTCAAGACAAAACTCTATTGCCAGGGAATTGCCGCGCTCATGATGACGCTTTCGCTCATCTTTGTTCCTTTGCTCGTCGTAAAGATATTCTTGATAGTGATGATGCTCTTCATGTTCTACTACTTTGCACGTCACATCAAGACAGTCACCCCCGAGGAGATGGCTGTCATCAATGCCGAGAACAAAGCCCGGCAAGATGCCCACGCAAAAGAGAAGCAAGTCACCCTGCGCGAGACCATAGGCGAGGTCAAAGAGATGCACGAGGAAATCCTCAACCCCGAAACCTGCCCAGACAAAGCTGAGTGACACCCAGCCCGGAGGAACAATCCCAACGAGTCGCCAAAATGACCTGCGCGGAACGTCCCTCCGGATTGCAACGTCTTCTTGTCCCTGAAAACTCCTGCCTGAGGGCCGCGTGACACAAGGCTCTCGGTTTATATCCGAGATGCATCGAAAAAGGCGATTTTGCGAGGTCAAGACAGAATGCCTGATTCTCGTGCCGGGCTAAAGTGCTGGTAGATGGCTTGTTGCAAAAAGCGCAGTTTTTCTGCTCGTTAAAAAATCGCCTTTTACGATGCAACTCGGATAAAAACAGCTACAATCGTGTCATGGAGCTCCTTATCAGTCACAGATCAGCCTTGGAATACTGGCGCCTGTACGGCATGACGCAAGTAGAGCCTGAACGGCGTCAGCGCAGAAGAACGGCACCTGTGGAAGCCTTCT
>Ga0131853_10005940_pt1 | contig 22042 bp, 8 predicted proteins | sample TergutLab28metaG_FD_92764 | JGI IMG/M metagenome (GOLD analysis project Ga0131853, IMG submission 92764) | Labiotermes labralis P1 segment gut microbial communities from Petit-Saut dam, French Guiana - Lab288 P1 (version 2) (version 2) | ecosystem: Host-associated > Arthropoda: Insects >... | reverse complement strand
GGGGTTTCTTGTGGTTGGGGCCTAAGGCCCTTTTACATTAGAATACATGTTATAATAGTCTCTGTGAACTCTAAATTTGCCTTATATGGCTTTTCCAGGAATAAATCCACTGCATTAAGTTGGGGTCACCTGTACCATATTCACTTTGCTTCAGCAGCGGGAAAGTGTATTAACAGTAGATGCCACACATTACTCTCATTTTAGTAATGTATGTAGCAGACTCTGTGTACATTTTTAATAATTTATGACTATTTCCAGAGGTATAAGCATGAAGGGGAGTCAGGATAATGCAGTTGATACAGTGAGTAGGCTACATGCTGGATGACCAAGGGATCATGATTCAACTCCTGCAAAGGGCAGGCCAGCTATGGCACCCACCCAGCCTCTTGTTCAGTTGGTATTGGGGGGCTGTCTCCCTAGGGATAATGCAGCCTGGGTGTGAAACTGACCATTCACTTCCATGTAGGGTAAAGGGTAAGAACATGTAGAACTACAGTACCATGCCCGCCTGTTCCTTCATGATGCAGTGCATAATTATGAATAGGACCAGCTGTACCTTTATAAGATTGAAGATACCATGTAGGTAAATGAATCACTGTGAAATAAATTTGGTAATTAAATCAGATGTTTTTCTTCTGAAGACTTTTAGGAAGTCACTATTAAATGGACAATGGCATTCTCTGTTGCTTATTAATACAGAAGTTCTTTCAAGGTCTAAAAAGACAGGTAATAAGCATGTAGCTAAAAATAATATTGAGACTCATTCACATAACCATTGTTGCCATGCAAAAGCAGTAATTACTACATATTATGAGAGAGTGTCTGTAGCCTTTGTTGTCCACCATGCAGTGCACATAGACCATGCCATATTGTCATCTGTGGCCTGTCCGGCTAGGTCATATTTTTTCCACATCATCTCATAAATGGCATGATTTTCAGAAAAAATGTATTGAGCATGAAGTGTGTGTTGATTTTCTGTAAAACTTCTTTCTTTATTTTCTCATTTTAAGAAGAATTCAGAGAGATATTATCATAAATGTAAAGCACTCATTATTATTGTCAGATTTTAATCAAACGTGATTATTTTGACAGATTTAAAAAAAATACTCAAATATCAAATTTCATGAAAATTCGTCCAGTGGGAGTACAGTTGTTCCATGATGATGGACAGACAGACATGGTCACTTTCACAATTCTTCGAATCCACCGAAAAAGTACTAAAATAGTGAAGAATATTGTCATCTGGTATGTGACACCATGTAACTTGTTAGAAATTATCAACATTTCATAGTAAATTACTGCCTCCATTTTGAAAGCAGAACAGTAAGCTGCATAAAGAAGACAGGGTCCTTATAGGGATAAGAGGAAAGGACATGGATCTGCAAATAAGGCAGTGGGAAACAGTGAGAAAAACATGTGTCTGAGAAGGAATAGGGGTGATAAACATACTTTCCAGGAAACATACAGAGGGGGGGGTTCACATCCACGAAGAAGACAGCGTTCCTAACAGACACCACCATAAAAACCTTAAATCTCATACAGCAAAACTAGTGTTTGTCCTCAACTTGTACATCAAACTCCCTATTCTCAAGACCTGACACCCTACCCAGTCAAATATCAGATTTCACTAGCTGTGAAACTGTTGTTAGAGGAAAATGGGCTACTCTAAATGTGTTTCATATGGTGTAAATTCGAAAGTTTGTTTTACCTGAATTATACATTTGTGTAAAATATGCACCTATAATACAGTTTTGAAGAATATGATGTGGACAATAAAGCATAATTTGTGTTAAAATTGTGGCATGTACTTGCTCCAGGATATCATTCCAAGTTAAAAGTGAGAGGCTGTGAATTTTATTATGATGTATTAAACCAAAGTCAAATAATTTTCAGGTGGAGACTGCCCTCTTCTAGGATGTGACACCGTGTATCTGGTAAAATTTACCAATGTAATCGTCAAACTTGGTAATGGAGGCAGCAGGATCCTCTGAAACATTGGCACACTTCTACCAGACTATGTGGCATTCATCAACAAAGACAAGACTGTTCATAGTCACCTTTGTGAGAACCCAAAACCTCACAATTTAGAGGTGAAGTGTCCATTTTAATAACAAATTAAATAACAGTATCAGACTACACAAGATAGTTTTATTAAATTTTATTTCCACGTTGTTTGCTACAAGACTTTGACGTGTTCAGGGCCAGGAATCCATACTGTGACTGTACTTCCTGGGCCAGCCATTTGTCCATGAAAACCAGATTTTTAATTTATTGAATTCAGAATGGAAGTAAAAAACAAGAAAATAACAGTCAACACATTATATATATATATTTAAATCCTTCCAATCATCAACAAGCCAAACATTAAGTTAAACTCTATGAGGGACATCTTTAGAAGAACATGACATTTATGGTCACAGTGGCAACAGCCCATTAGAATGAACTTCAGTCTCCTTGAAATTAGGCATTCTGTAGTATTCTTTATGTTTAACTTATATGCTTGATTTCAGTTGTTCTTATGTCAGTTAAATGTAACGCACTTTCAACTTAGTGCATCCTATCTTGCTTTTATACACCACTTTCAATGCACTGAAAAAACTGTTATTCTATAGACCTATAACAACTCACCCATCAGTGAACCTTATTTACTCATAAGAAGTATAGTCAGTTTATATTATTTTACACAGAATACATGAGCATAATACTGAGATTAACAATTTACCCTAACTTACATAATGTGTAAGCATGTGTCCATTGCACTTTTGTTGTTCTCCATCAGGTTTGGAAGGCTGTACATTTATGAAATGGGAAAAGATACAGAATATGAGAATATTTTAAACATGTTATACAATTATAATGCTGCCAAATAAAACTCATTTCTATTGTTTCATGTTTGACTCTCTCTCTCTCTCTCTCTCTCTCTCTTTTTTTTTTTTTCTTCAACAGGGACTGAGTTGCCATGAATTTTGAGTTTTAAAGTATAACTGATGTGAAATTTAATGGCACATGGTCACATACATTTGTGGGGCTGGAGGGGAAATGGGTTAGTATGCGCTGGCAAACTGACCACAAAGAATGCTGTCTAGTGAATATGATGCCATGTAATCCAGTAGAAATTTACTCTTTATAGTCAGTATTATGGGAAACACATATACTGCATTTATCACATATACAGTATATATATATATATATATACAGACACACATTGCCACCAATAATCTTAAAATGTGGAAAATAATACAGTCTGGTTATTGCTATGTCAGGAAACAATTTATATTTATTCTAGGAAACAAATGAAAAACACACCTTGTGTTGACAAAATGCAGTGTTTTAAAGCAACACTATGAAATATGAATTTTACTTAAATAGTATGTAAAAACTCAGGTCCTGCCTCAAAATATATATACTGCATCTCCATCATAAAGAACAACCAACTAAAGCTGTTTAGGGAGATACAGTAAAGGTTGCGATACATGGCACCTCCAGGATCACCAGGTTGCTGGATATCATAATTTTCTGGCTCTGGGTACTTTAGTGCACCTACCTTATAGGCAGACCTAACCATGTAATGTGTCATCTGATATCCTGTCTTTTTTTCTCTGATGCAATTTCTATTCCATTCTCATCACTATATACACAATACAGTGTGTATATAATCTAAAAGACCCAACAAGACATAAATATATACTCTTTTAATCATCACTTACACAACACAGCTGCCAGTTCATGGAACAGTGGGCCTCTTAGTCAATTTTCAGTTAACAGAGCTTTCTGGATTATCCAGTGTCAGACATCGCACCTTTAACTGTAATCGCTGTTTGTGTGAATCATATGAAACACATAAATACATTGCAGGACAAAATGCAGTGTGAAAAGTTTGTATCATATGCTCATAATAATGCACATTTTCTCTATATTTAACATTTAAAGTGTTACTACAGACTTCTTGCTATAGCCCTCACTAAAAATTGTGGACTTTCACCATATTTAGATTCAGGTTGAACTGTTAGGTTGTTAAGCCAATTATTTAAGCAGAAATAGGATTGTAATGTTATGATTCTTGACAATTCTGGAAATTTATGAAAACAGATGAAGTAAATTATCACAGCACATGCACATACTTTCACATTTTTATAAAAACCTTGGACATAAACAAAATTACATCAAAACTTTCATACTGAATACAGGGACATGTTCTAGAAGCTCATGTAACAATAGTTACAAACTAATGGACTTCGAAATCCATAGGCCATGAAGTTAAGAGGGATACTTTTGCATTTTATAAGAGCAGGTTTCAAGTACTGTATAAAAATATATAAACCTCTCAAATTAGCATATTGTTATTATGTAGGCATCACATAAAACTGTACAGCAAGGAATATTTTGTAAAAATATTAGCAGCCACTTTGATATTCTTGTTTAACAGGATACAACAAAAACCCACACAGGGACAATAACCAGAGATAATGATTCAATAGATGCATTTACTGCTTGGTAACTCAATAATCCCAATGGGCCAAAGAATAGTAATTACTCTTGGGCATAACACACATTTTTATAAGGAATTTTATGATTTGCATTACAAATTTGTTTTAAAGATAAAGTTAATAAGCACCCCCACTATTCAAGAGGTAGGAAACATGTGTTATTTTATATCATTGCACTTGCCATCATCAAATACAGAGTCCATCTGGCATATGAAGGTGAAGTGGTCTACAGAGTTGTAAAATAATTGATCTCAGTGCAGCCACATTCTTAGTCATGAATGAGTGACCTATTGGTTGTTTCTTTAGTGTTTAATTTGACAGCTTTGACCATTCTGGGTTTGTATTTTATGTTGCTTGTTACAGTCAGTACAGAATAACATCGGTACTGACTGTAACAAGCATTTGCTCATGCTGCAACATGCACTGCTCTTGTAATTTCTGTATCTTCTGTAGTCTTTTTTAGGCCTCACACCTGCTTCATCTGTTTCCTTAACCTTTTCCACTTGGGTGTCAGGGAAGCCCCAACATTTAAAACATGGTCAACTAGCTCAAATGTTTGGCAGCCTCCACCAACCAACTGTATTTCTTATACCTCAAATGGCATGTCGGGGCCATTGTCTCACTGCTTTTAAATTTGTGATAACTTCTGTCCGCTTTTGGTAACCCGAAAAACCATTTGGTCTCACTAGTTCTACTTAAGTCTGGCTGTAAATAATTTTTTATGAAGGCCATACCCGAATGTCAATGAGGAAAACTGGAGTGCTAAATAAGTAGCGGTGCAAATTAGAGTGGGAAGGGTTACAAATTATACTTGCCACATTACCTTCATTACAGGGACAAGTATAGAAAATATTATAAGAAGAATAAGTGACATTCTTTAGATTCTGGCCTATATATGCTGGAGTTTCTAAATTTAACAAATCTGTCATCCCTTAACACTAAGTGGAAGTATATACATACACTCACATAATTTACTATTTAACACAGTTAATGACTAGTTTATATAGATATACACTTATTTATTTAGATATGCATACCAAAATAGCAATACACTAAGCACTATGTCATCTCACGTGACTGTGAATGTTTCTTCAGATACCTAATGCATAAGCATGTCTTATTATTAGTCATACAAATTGTGAAACAAGATACTGTTCATTATGTTAGGATGGTATGTTCTGATATGTTTCGTTTCAGCTATAATGCATTGGCAAAGATCTGCTACAAAATACACGCCATTTTAAGAATACTATATTATATTATGCAAAATAGCCATCTATATATTTCTACTACAAAAATACATGTGACTGTTGCAGTGTACTCTTTAGGAAACCACAATATAAGGTTTGGTCATCAGTGGAAAGTGAAATGCTCTTCTTCTAGCAATGTTTCACTAACAAATATGCCTATCAGTGAAATGAATGGACCTGTAGGCTATCAGTCTATCAATACACTATATTTAACATCTACACTTAACACAAAACTATTTATGAATTCTTCAATGACTTCTCTTCAAGCCACATGGAATTTAGCCTTTACTTAAATAGGAATCTACAGAACAAGTAGTTGAGAAATATATAAATATATAGCATCTTGCTCTATATATAAATACATGTACAATTTAAGATAGTTTAAAAATACCTATATTGATAAATAAAGGGGAAGTCAGAAGGGCTGCAGCCAAGGACACTGTCAGTATCACCCTTCTGAATAATTAGGACATTTTGTAATTGAAAATGAAGTTTTCTCCATATTTTTAATTTTAAACTTTTATTTTAAAAATTTCCTTTTAATTATATGTATGCTTTGCACCTTCAAGTTCAGTAAAACTGCTCATATTTTCGGCCATACTAATGATAATGTTGCTGAGTGTAAACTTGTATGATATATATATATATATGGTATGATATGTATGTTTTGCACCTTGAAGTTCAGTAAAACTGCTCGTATCTTCACCTACACTAGTGACAATGTTGCTGAATGTAAACTTGTAGGCTATATATATATATGGTATGATATGTATGAATTGCAACTTCAAGTTCAGTAAATCTGCTCATATCTTCACCCACTAATGATAATGTTGCTCAGTGAAAACCTGTAGGATATACATATGGTACCATATGCTTCATTTTTCTGTGTCTCACCCATAACAAACAAAATGGCTCTTTGTTGTGGATGAATCAGAGGGAAAAAAATTATCATAGTTTGATCTCTACAAAGAAATTTTAGAGTAATAAATTCCACTAATATCTAAAGTAAATGACTCTTAGCTTGATTTGTTATTAAATCACTAACACTTGCTCTTACCCTATAATTTTTATCAGCCCGAACAAGACAGAGCAACAAACTAGGTAATAGCACCTTGTGAAAAGCATTCTTTGGGGACAAAGACCCTGTTCTAATGAGAGTATGCTCAGTTAATGTTCAAACTGACCAAGAGTTTTGTCATAAAATGTTTGTTTTATCTTGTGTATATTGATTACACTAAGAATAAGTACCTAATATTGTATTAAAATTGTTACACAGTACATACAAGTACTGTCTTTTGTGCCTAGAATTCCTGTCTTTCACAAAGAGGCCTGATATGTGATTGTAGCAGTAAGATGACACAAGTACAACTTTGTACAGTCTATATGCACAATAAAAGAGGAAAAACCTCTAATTTTTCTATATAAGAAAAGTTTTAGTGTATAAGTTCCTTTGAACAAACAATGATCTTGAGTGGACAGCACCAGTGCTTCATATCAAGGCAAGCTGGGACAGCATCTCAAGTTAGGCCAAGACTGCTACTTCTACAAGCTTGATAATCATTATTCACTAATCCTTACCAAAAACAGCAATAAATACACCATCAATAATAAATAAATAAGTCAATTTGAAACAAACCCTCTTCTATTAAGATGTTCTGTCAACATTAAAAATTCCAAAACCACGGAACAATATAAACACATTTTTGATGACATAATCTCATTAAGAGTGACCAAAGAGTGTGAATAAATAATTTAATGAAAACCTCACAAACTTCTGTCCAATACTGTAAAGATGATTAAAACAAGAAAGTGATTTTTAATTCCCTCTGTGCTATTGTTAGATTCACTCGACTCAATGCATCCTACATTGTCGGCATTTTTTCAGCCAGTTATCCACAAACTAACACCAGTTAATGTTACTGAACAGTATTTACAGACCTACAGGCACTAGATACTAACCCAGCGTTATTTAAATTGCAGCCTAAATGTGACCTTATGTGATTCCAAACTTTGCTCTAGCAATAGCAAAGACTGACTCTTCCATGAAGAAATACATTTCAGGCTAATCTTTAATAATTATTATTACTGTGATTTCTAAAACCTGTTTTATAAGTACAAAAGGAACTACTTCTTTAATAAAATTAATTCACATACCAAATTAAAGTCTACTTTTGGACCATGCCCAATTGTGTCAAGTCTAGTACAAAAATAGAATGTCTTAAGAGTTACAAATTCTTTCCAAAGCTCAACTGTGCTGCACACTATAAACAACAAAAAGAGTGTAGTGTTTTCATGATTTCTGCTTACTATTCCTTTACTTCTTTTTTTTTTTGGGTGAAGTTTCCACTGGCTGCTTTACTTTAAATGATCAAGCAGTTGGTATCAGACATTTTGCAAAGTTTAAAAGTACCCCTGCCCTACCACACAATGACATTTTCAACAAATTTTCAGAATGTAGTTCTCAACAGCACATAGCTACAGAGAACATTTTTCACTTCATTATACTGAAACTTCAGTAGAACCAAATTTAGCACCAACAAACAGCTTAGAACAGTACTGTCTGCACATCCTTTTACAAATAATACTGTGTATTCATTTCTTTGAACTATGAGGTATTTAAGGAGTTGCATTGTCTGTGGAATGGTATAGGCTTATTGCTTAATATTTACATCCATCTGCTGATTCTTGTGGTGGTGATGCTACCTCCATAGTTTCTTCCACTGTTTTTGTTATGCGCTCAACATTGTCAGGTCTTGCAAATCCAGACAAACCATTGCTTGTTTCAGCAGTACCAGAAGTGACTACTGTATTCTCCAAGCTCATTACTGATGTCTCTGTTGCAGATATTGATGCTGAATCAATGTTGGAAGATTCATTGGAAAGCGTCTGGTGCAAAGACTTCTCTGATTTTGAAGGCCTTAAGGAAAGCAGTGAAATCTGAAAAAGTTGCAACAAAGGTAAACATAAGTTTATGGTACTGTTGAAGGAAGGTCACTTATGTATATCATGAAAGCGAAAGCCCTAGGACTGATGCTTGAGGGACGCCACAAATTTTAGTGTTCTCCCTGTTAGCAGACACAATTTTGACCTACATGAGTGATTTTATTTCTATTTTTGTTTTCTGTCCATAAGACAGCATCTGAATTGGCAGCAATTCAATGAATGCCATAAAAGTGTAATTTAGCTAATTGCAGGGGTACACAACATTGCTTCATGTTATGTGACATGCTTTAAAACTAGCTACTTGCCAATGAAAAAACTGAAACCAGTACCTTCATTTGTTCATTTCCTGGAATGTCAGAAGAAGACTTTTTAAGTTTTGACTCAAGGTATTTGACATCATCCCATGTTCTGACTCCAACTGCTTTCAGTATAGCATCAATCTTCTCTGGATATTCACTGTGGCCTTTAATCAGTAAGATTTAAAATTATCAAGAAACCCTAATCCAGTGTTAGAGTTTCCACTTCAGTTATTTAAAGTAATAGAAAAGGAACAACAAACCAAGTTAACTACAAGTGCTAAAAGGATAACTTAGCAGAACCACACACTAAGTGCAGCATAGGCTATATTTTGCATCAAGAAACTGACAGCATGTTGTAGTACACTGTGGCCAATTAATGAACTGAATGAAACACTCAAGAATATAAATTATTATTAATTGAGGCTGTTAATTATGTACCTGGTAAAAAAAAAGTTCCAGGACTGATTCCATCATACAAGTATGACTTGGTGCATAAAACAACCATAGCTTGTTTCTGTTACCTCAAGCTATGACCTACAGGATCAATGACAAGCAAGTTCTTGATCAATAACTTCATCCATTGCAACCCAACATGTAAGTTATGTTTGTAATTGTTGTCAGTGCAGTAACATAAGCAAACACAAAATTTCTTTTTCTTTCAAAGTCAAGACAACCTCCACAGAAACATATGAAATGCTTAAATGAAACTGTATATTCTACACACACCTTCAAAGGTTTAAAAGATTCATGGAGGTACATGAAGATCTGGAAGGCCATCCAAGGAGTGGGTGGTCATTGGCTGCTCAAAACCAGGCAACAATTGCTGGAGTTTGTGAAATTGTGACTAGAGACCATCAAATGGCCCTTAAATTGATGGAGGAGAAAATGTCATATTCTTCCTGAAGAGTGGGAAACAGGAAAATATGAATGCAATTTGTTCCACACAATCTCATGGATGAACACATTCTGCCAAGATGGTGAAGCACTTTCAGGGGAATCGCAGTTTGGTGTGGAGTCCAGCTGCTTACCTTTCTGCACCTGACCTCATGTCAGTCAACTTTTATCTACTCCCTCAAGTGAAAACTGCCCTCAAAACTACAAGATTTCAGGATGTCACAATCATCAAGTAGAACATAACCACAGAGTTGTATGCAGCTCCTTTGGATGCAATGGATTATTGGTCTTTAAATCTTTTATAATGAAATAAAAAGTGTGTTCCAGTCAACAAAGATTAGTTTGGAAGAAATTCAAACTATTTTCTTCTTATTTCATGTGCATCTGTTCAAATAACATCAGTCCTGGATCTTGATTGTCTGATCATATTATGTCAATGTGACAGCCCTAATTTAAGTATTTTTGCAAATGATGTAACAAAACTAATGACACGTGAGGAAATTCACACCTTTTGTGCTTCTGAATACAAGACAACACACGAAGACTACACATTGGTTTAATTAAGAGTGTAACCATCATCTTTCCTTATATCAGAATGATGTCCCTGTGGTAGTTTTCAGTTAAGAGTCATTATATAATCCAAATGTTTAATTGTGCATATGCTGTATTTCCATAAGGTAAACTTAACACATTCTGCCAGCTGCTGAACAAAAGGCCATGTAAATTAAAGAGAGTTTGAAAACAGCCTATAAACTTAGTCATGAACTCAAATCAATTAGTACAAGACTACAATTTTTTACACATGTAATATTAAATTTAAAAGTGGCATCCAGCCAATGAAGAAGTACAATGTTTGGATTGTTCACTCACCAGAAACAATGTCGCTTAGATCAATATTGCACATACGCCGGTCTTGCACATCAATTGGCTGCAATCCTGCCACATCACTAGCCATGGACAGCGTACGGTACAAGAATTTTAACAACCAATCACTCCTGTAGCAAGAAAAATTTATGGAATACATCAACACACGCACATACACACACACATATATATATATATGTTATTTATCGTTTTTATTATTGTTTAATTTGTATATTAGGATCAAGCTAGCTGACAAAACTGCATATATATATATATATATATATATATATATATATATATATATATGCAGTTTTGTCAGCTAGCTTGATCCTAATATACAAATTAAACAATAATAAAAACGATAAATAACATATATATATATATGTGTGTGTGTATGTGCGTGTGTTGATGTATTCCATAAATTTTTCTTGCTACAGGAGTGATTGGTTGTTAAAATTCTTGTACCGTACGCTGTCCATGGCTAGTGATGTGGCAGGATTGCAGCCAATTGATGTGCAAGACCGGCGTATGTGCAATATTGATCTAAGCGACATTGTTTCTGGTGAGTGAACAATCCAAACATTGTACTTCTTCATTGGCTGGATGCCACTTTTAAATTTAATATTACATGTGTAAAAAATTGTAGTCTTGTACTAATTGATTTGAGTTCATGACTAAGTTTATAGGCTGTTTTCAAACTCTCTTTAATTTACATGGCCTTTTGTTCAGCAGCTGGCAGAATGTGTTAAGTTTACCTTATGGAAATACAGCATATGCACAATTAAACATTTGGATTATATAATGACTCTTAACTGAAAACTACCACAGGGACATCATTCTGATATAAGGAAAGATGATGGTTACACTCTTAATTAAACCAATGTGTAGTCTTCGTGTGTTGTCTTGTATTCAGAAGCACAAAAGGTGTGAATTTCCTCACGTGTCATTAGTTTTGTTACATCATTTGCAAAAATACTTAAATTAGGGCTGTCACATTGACATAATATGATCAGACAATCAAGATCCAGGACTGATGTTATTTGAACAGATGCACATGAAATAAGAAGAAAATAGTTTGAATTTCTTCCAAACTAATCTTTGTTGACTGGAACACACTTTTTATTTCATTATAAAAGATTTAAAGACCAATAATCCATTGCATCCAAAGGAGCTGCATACAACTCTGTGGTTATGTTCTACTTGATGATTGTGACATCCTGAAATCTTGTAGTTTTGAGGGCAGTTTTCACTTGAGGGAGTAGATAAAAGTTGACTGACATGAGGTCAGGTGCAGAAAGGTAAGCAGCTGGACTCCACACCAAACTGCGATTCCCCTGAAAGTGCTTCACCATCTTGGCAGAATGTGTTCATCCATGAGATTGTGTGGAACAAATTGCATTCATATTTTCCTGTTTCCCACTCTTCAGGAAGAATATGACATTTTCTCCTCCATCAATTTAAGGGCCATTTGATGGTCTCTAGTCACAATTTCACAAACTCCAGCAATTGTTGCCTGGTTTTGAGCAGCCAATGACCACCCACTCCTTGGATGGCCTTCCAGATCTTCATGTACCTCCATGAATCTTTTAAACCTTTGAAGGTGTGTGTAGAATATACAGTTTCATTTAAGCATTTCATATGTTTCTGTGGAGGTTGTCTTGACTTTGAAAGAAAAAGAAATTTTGTGTTTGCTTATGTTACTGCACTGACAACAATTACAAACATAACTTACATGTTGGGTTGCAATGGATGAAGTTATTGATCAAGAACTTGCTTGTCATTGATCCTGTAGGTCATAGCTTGAGGTAACAGAAACAAGCTATGGTTGTTTTATGCACCAAGTCATACTTGTATGATGGAATCAGTCCTGGAACTTTTTTTTTACCAGGTACATAATTAACAGCCTCAATTAATAATAATTTATATTCTTGAGTGTTTCATTCAGTTCATTAATTGGCCACAGTGTACTACAACATGCTGTCAGTTTCTTGATGCAAAATATAGCCTATGCTGCACTTAGTGTGTGGTTCTGCTAAGTTATCCTTTTAGCACTTGTAGTTAACTTGGTTTGTTGTTCCTTTTCTATTACTTTAAATAACTGAAGTGGAAACTCTAACACTGGATTAGGGTTTCTTGATAATTTTAAATCTTACTGATTAAAGGCCACAGTGAATATCCAGAGAAGATTGATGCTATACTGAAAGCAGTTGGAGTCAGAACATGGGATGATGTCAAATACCTTGAGTCAAAACTTAAAAAGTCTTCTTCTGACATTCCAGGAAATGAACAAATGAAGGTACTGGTTTCAGTTTTTTCATTGGCAAGTAGCTAGTTTTAAAGCATGTCACATAACATGAAGCAATGTTGTGTACCCCTGCAATTAGCTAAATTACACTTTTATGGCATTCATTGAATTGCTGCCAATTCAGATGCTGTCTTATGGACAGAAAACAAAAATAGAAATAAAATCACTCATGTAGGTCAAAATTGTGTCTGCTAACAGGGAGAACACTAAAATTTGTGGCGTCCCTCAAGCATCAGTCCTAGGGCTTTCGCTTTCATGATATACATAAGTGACCTTCCTTCAACAGTACCATAAACTTATGTTTACCTTTGTTGCAACTTTTTCAGATTTCACTGCTTTCCTTAAGGCCTTCAAAATCAGAGAAGTCTTTGCACCAGACGCTTTCCAATGAATCTTCCAACATTGATTCAGCATCAATATCTGCAACAGAGACATCAGTAATGAGCTTGGAGAATACAGTAGTCACTTCTGGTACTGCTGAAACAAGCAATGGTTTGTCTGGATTTGCAAGACCTGACAATGTTGAGCGCATAACAAAAACAGTGGAAGAAACTATGGAGGTAGCATCACCACCACAAGAATCAGCAGATGGATGTAAATATTAAGCAATAAGCCTATACCATTCCACAGACAATGCAACTCCTTAAATACCTCATAGTTCAAAGAAATGAATACACAGTATTATTTGTAAAAGGATGTGCAGACAGTACTGTTCTAAGCTGTTTGTTGGTGCTAAATTTGGTTCTACTGAAGTTTCAGTATAATGAAGTGAAAAATGTTCTCTGTAGCTATGTGCTGTTGAGAACTACATTCTGAAAATTTGTTGAAAATGTCATTGTGTGGTAGGGCAGGGGTACTTTTAAACTTTGCAAAATGTCTGATACCAACTGCTTGATCATTTAAAGTAAAGCAGCCAGTGGAAACTTCACCCAAAAAAAAAAAGAAGTAAAGGAATAGTAAGCAGAAATCATGAAAACACTACACTCTTTTTGTTGTTTATAGTGTGCAGCACAGTTGAGCTTTGGAAAGAATTTGTAACTCTTAAGACATTCTATTTTTGTACTAGACTTGACACAATTGGGCATGGTCCAAAAGTAGACTTTAATTTGGTATGTGAATTAATTTTATTAAAGAAGTAGTTCCTTTTGTACTTATAAAACAGGTTTTAGAAATCACAGTAATAATAATTATTAAAGATTAGCCTGAAATGTATTTCTTCATGGAAGAGTCAGTCTTTGCTATTGCTAGAGCAAAGTTTGGAATCACATAAGGTCACATTTAGGCTGCAATTTAAATAACGCTGGGTTAGTATCTAGTGCCTGTAGGTCTGTAAATACTGTTCAGTAACATTAACTGGTGTTAGTTTGTGGATAACTGGCTGAAAAAATGCCGACAATGTAGGATGCATTGAGTCGAGTGAATCTAACAATAGCACAGAGGGAATTAAAAATCACTTTCTTGTTTTAATCATCTTTACAGTATTGGACAGAAGTTTGTGAGGTTTTCATTAAATTATTTATTCACACTCTTTGGTCACTCTTAATGAGATTATGTCATCAAAAATGTGTTTATATTGTTCCGTGGTTTTGGAATTTTTAATGTTGACAGAACATCTTAATAGAAGAGGGTTTGTTTCAAATTGACTTATTTATTTATTATTGATGGTGTATTTATTGCTGTTTTTGGTAAGGATTAGTGAATAATGATTATCAAGCTTGTAGAAGTAGCAGTCTTGGCCTAACTTGAGATGCTGTCCCAGCTTGCCTTGATATGAAGCACTGGTGCTGTCCACTCAAGATCATTGTTTGTTCAAAGGAACTTATACACTAAAACTTTTCTTATATAGAAAAATTAGAGGTTTTTCCTCTTTTATTGTGCATATAGACTGTACAAAGTTGTACTTGTGTCATCTTACTGCTACAATCACATATCAGGCCTCTTTGTGAAAGACAGGAATTCTAGGCACAAAAGACAGTACTTGTATGTACTGTGTAACAATTTTAATACAATATTAGGTACTTATTCTTAGTGTAATCAATATACACAAGATAAAACAAACATTTTATGACAAAACTCTTGGTCAGTTTGAACATTAACTGAGCATACTCTCATTAGAACAGGGTCTTTGTCCCCAAAGAATGCTTTTCACAAGGTGCTATTACCTAGTTTGTTGCTCTGTCTTGTTCGGGCTGATAAAAATTATAGGGTAAGAGCAAGTGTTAGTGATTTAATAACAAATCAAGCTAAGAGTCATTTACTTTAGATATTAGTGGAATTTATTACTCTAAAATTTCTTTGTAGAGATCAAACTATGATAATTTTTTTCCCTCTGATTCATCCACAACAAAGAGCCATTTTGTTTGTTATGGGTGAGACACAGAAAAATGAAGCATATGGTACCATATGTATATCCTACAGGTTTTCACTGAGCAACATTATCATTAGTGGGTGAAGATATGAGCAGATTTACTGAACTTGAAGTTGCAATTCATACATATCATACCATATATATATATAGCCTACAAGTTTACATTCAGCAACATTGTCACTAGTGTAGGTGAAGATACGAGCAGTTTTACTGAACTTCAAGGTGCAAAACATACATATCATACCATATATATATATATATCATACAAGTTTACACTCAGCAACATTATCATTAGTATGGCCGAAAATATGAGCAGTTTTACTGAACTTGAAGGTGCAAAGCATACATATAATTAAAAGGAAATTTTTAAAATAAAAGTTTAAAATTAAAAATATGGAGAAAACTTCATTTTCAATTACAAAATGTCCTAATTATTCAGAAGGGTGATACTGACAGTGTCCTTGGCTGCAGCCCTTCTGACTTCCCCTTTATTTATCAATATAGGTATTTTTAAACTATCTTAAATTGTACATGTATTTATATATAGAGCAAGATGCTATATATTTATATATTTCTCAACTACTTGTTCTGTAGATTCCTATTTAAGTAAAGGCTAAATTCCATGTGGCTTGAAGAGAAGTCATTGAAGAATTCATAAATAGTTTTGTGTTAAGTGTAGATGTTAAATATAGTGTATTGATAGACTGATAGCCTACAGGTCCATTCATTTCACTGATAGGCATATTTGTTAGTGAAACATTGCTAGAAGAAGAGCATTTCACTTTCCACTGATGACCAAACCTTATATTGTGGTTTCCTAAAGAGTACACTGCAACAGTCACATGTATTTTTGTAGTAGAAATATATAGATGGCTATTTTGCATAATATAATATAGTATTCTTAAAATGGCGTGTATTTTGTAGCAGATCTTTGCCAATGCATTATAGCTGAAACGAAACATATCAGAACATACCATCCTAACATAATGAACAGTATCTTGTTTCACAATTTGTATGACTAATAATAAGACATGCTTATGCATTAGGTATCTGAAGAAACATTCACAGTCACGTGAGATGACATAGTGCTTAGTGTATTGCTATTTTGGTATGCATATCTAAATAAATAAGTGTATATCTATATAAACTAGTCATTAACTGTGTTAAATAGTAAATTATGTGAGTGTATGTATATACTTCCACTTAGTGTTAAGGGATGACAGATTTGTTAAATTTAGAAACTCCAGCATATATAGGCCAGAATCTAAAGAATGTCACTTATTCTTCTTATAATATTTTCTATACTTGTCCCTGTAATGAAGGTAATGTGGCAAGTATAATTTGTAACCCTTCCCACTCTAATTTGCACCGCTACTTATTTAGCACTCCAGTTTTCCTCATTGACATTCGGGTATGGCCTTCATAAAAAATTATTTACAGCCAGACTTAAGTAGAACTAGTGAGACCAAATGGTTTTTCGGGTTACCAAAAGCGGACAGAAGTTATCACAAATTTAAAAGCAGTGAGACAATGGCCCCGACATGCCATTTGAGGTATAAGAAATACAGTTGGTTGGTGGAGGCTGCCAAACATTTGAGCTAGTTGACCATGTTTTAAATGTTGGGGCTTCCCTGACACCCAAGTGGAAAAGGTTAAGGAAACAGATGAAGCAGGTGTGAGGCCTAAAAAAGACTACAGAAGATACAGAAATTACAAGAGCAGTGCATGTTGCAGCATGAGCAAATGCTTGTTACAGTCAGTACCGATGTTATTCTGTACTGACTGTAACAAGCAACATAAAATACAAACCCAGAATGGTCAAAGCTGTCAAATTAAACACTAAAGAAACAACCAATAGGTCACTCATTCATGACTAAGAATGTGGCTGCACTGAGATCAATTATTTTACAACTCTGTAGACCACTTCACCTTCATATGCCAGATGGACTCTGTATTTGATGATGGCAAGTGCAATGATATAAAATAACACATGTTTCCTACCTCTTGAATAGTGGGGGTGCTTATTAACTTTATCTTTAAAACAAATTTGTAATGCAAATCATAAAATTCCTTATAAAAATGTGTGTTATGCCCAAGAGTAATTACTATTCTTTGGCCCATTGGGATTATTGAGTTACCAAGCAGTAAATGCATCTATTGAATCATTATCTCTGGTTATTGTCCCTGTGTGGGTTTTTGTTGTATCCTGTTAAACAAGAATATCAAAGTGGCTGCTAATATTTTTACAAAATATTCCTTGCTGTACAGTTTTATGTGATGCCTACATAATAACAATATGCTAATTTGAGAGGTTTATATATTTTTATACAGTACTTGAAACCTGCTCTTATAAAATGCAAAAGTATCCCTCTTAACTTCATGGCCTATGGATTTCGAAGTCCATTAGTTTGTAACTATTGTTACATGAGCTTCTAGAACATGTCCCTGTATTCAGTATGAAAGTTTTGATGTAATTTTGTTTATGTCCAAGGTTTTTATAAAAATGTGAAAGTATGTGCATGTGCTGTGATAATTTACTTCATCTGTTTTCATAAATTTCCAGAATTGTCAAGAATCATAACATTACAATCCTATTTCTGCTTAAATAATTGGCTTAACAACCTAACAGTTCAACCTGAATCTAAATATGGTGAAAGTCCACAATTTTTAGTGAGGGCTATAGCAAGAAGTCTGTAGTAACACTTTAAATGTTAAATATAGAGAAAATGTGCATTATTATGAGCATATGATACAAACTTTTCACACTGCATTTTGTCCTGCAATGTATTTATGTGTTTCATATGATTCACACAAACAGCGATTACAGTTAAAGGTGCGATGTCTGACACTGGATAATCCAGAAAGCTCTGTTAACTGAAAATTGACTAAGAGGCCCACTGTTCCATGAACTGGCAGCTGTGTTGTGTAAGTGATGATTAAAAGAGTATATATTTATGTCTTGTTGGGTCTTTTAGATTATATACACACTGTATTGTGTATATAGTGATGAGAATGGAATAGAAATTGCATCAGAGAAAAAAAGACAGGATATCAGATGACACATTACATGGTTAGGTCTGCCTATAAGGTAGGTGCACTAAAGTACCCAGAGCCAGAAAATTATGATATCCAGCAACCTGGTGATCCTGGAGGTGCCATGTATCGCAACCTTTACTGTATCTCCCTAAACAGCTTTAGTTGGTTGTTCTTTATGATGGAGATGCAGTATATATATTTTGAGGCAGGACCTGAGTTTTTACATACTATTTAAGTAAAATTCATATTTCATAGTGTTGCTTTAAAACACTGCATTTTGTCAACACAAGGTGTGTTTTTCATTTGTTTCCTAGAATAAATATAAATTGTTTCCTGACATAGCAATAACCAGACTGTATTATTTTCCACATTTTAAGATTATTGGTGGCAATGTGTGTCTGTATATATATATATATATATACTGTATATGTGATAAATGCAGTATATGTGTTTCCCATAATACTGACTATAAAGAGTAAATTTCTACTGGATTACATGGCATCATATTCACTAGACAGCATTCTTTGTGGTCAGTTTGCCAGCGCATACTAACCCATTTCCCCTCCAGCCCCACAAATGTATGTGACCATGTGCCATTAAATTTCACATCAGTTATACTTTAAAACTCAAAATTCATGGCAACTCAGTCCCTGTTGAAGAAAAAAAAAAAAAGAGAGAGAGAGAGAGAGAGAGAGAGAGTCAAACATGAAACAATAGAAATGAGTTTTATTTGGCAGCATTATAATTGTATAACATGTTTAAAATATTCTCATATTCTGTATCTTTTCCCATTTCATAAATGTACAGCCTTCCAAACCTGATGGAGAACAACAAAAGTGCAATGGACACATGCTTACACATTATGTAAGTTAGGGTAAATTGTTAATCTCAGTATTATGCTCATGTATTCTGTGTAAAATAATATAAACTGACTATACTTCTTATGAGTAAATAAGGTTCACTGATGGGTGAGTTGTTATAGGTCTATAGAATAACAGTTTTTTCAGTGCATTGAAAGTGGTGTATAAAAGCAAGATAGGATGCACTAAGTTGAAAGTGCGTTACATTTAACTGACATAAGAACAACTGAAATCAAGCATATAAGTTAAACATAAAGAATACTACAGAATGCCTAATTTCAAGGAGACTGAAGTTCATTCTAATGGGCTGTTGCCACTGTGACCATAAATGTCATGTTCTTCTAAAGATGTCCCTCATAGAGTTTAACTTAATGTTTGGCTTGTTGATGATTGGAAGGATTTAAATATATATATATAATGTGTTGACTGTTATTTTCTTGTTTTTTACTTCCATTCTGAATTCAATAAATTAAAAATCTGGTTTTCATGGACAAATGGCTGGCCCAGGAAGTACAGTCACAGTATGGATTCCTGGCCCTGAACACGTCAAAGTCTTGTAGCAAACAACGTGGAAATAAAATTTAATAAAACTATCTTGTGTAGTCTGATACTGTTATTTAATTTGTTATTAAAATGGACACTTCACCTCTAAATTGTGAGGTTTTGGGTTCTCACAAAGGTGACTATGAACAGTCTTGTCTTTGTTGATGAATGCCACATAGTCTGGTAGAAGTGTGCCAATGTTTCAGAGGATCCTGCTGCCTCCATTACCAAGTTTGACGATTACATTGGTAAATTTTACCAGATACACGGTGTCACATCCTAGAAGAGGGCAGTCTCCACCTGAAAATTATTTGACTTTGGTTTAATACATCATAATAAAATTCACAGCCTCTCACTTTTAACTTGGAATGATATCCTGGAGCAAGTACATGCCACAATTTTAACACAAATTATGCTTTATTGTCCACATCATATTCTTCAAAACTGTATTATAGGTGCATATTTTACACAAATGTATAATTCAGGTAAAACAAACTTTCGAATTTACACCATATGAAACACATTTAGAGTAGCCCATTTTCCTCTAACAACAGTTTCACAGCTAGTGAAATCTGATATTTGACTGGGTAGGGTGTCAGGTCTTGAGAATAGGGAGTTTGATGTACAAGTTGAGGACAAACACTAGTTTTGCTGTATGAGATTTAAGGTTTTTATGGTGGTGTCTGTTAGGAACGCTGTCTTCTTCGTGGATGTGAACCCCCCCCTCTGTATGTTTCCTGGAAAGTATGTTTATCACCCCTATTCCTTCTCAGACACATGTTTTTCTCACTGTTTCCCACTGCCTTATTTGCAGATCCATGTCCTTTCCTCTTATCCCTATAAGGACCCTGTCTTCTTTATGCAGCTTACTGTTCTGCTTTCAAAATGGAGGCAGTAATTTACTATGAAATGTTGATAATTTCTAACAAGTTACATGGTGTCACATACCAGATGACAATATTCTTCACTATTTTAGTACTTTTTCGGTGGATTCGAAGAATTGTGAAAGTGACCATGTCTGTCTGTCCATCATCATGGAACAACTGTACTCCCACTGGACGAATTTTCATGAAATTTGATATTTGAGTATTTTTTTTAAATCTGTCAAAATAATCACGTTTGATTAAAATCTGACAATAATAATGAGTGCTTTACATTTATGATAATATCTCTCTGAATTCTTCTTAAAATGAGAAAATAAAGAAAGAAGTTTTACAGAAAATCAACACACACTTCATGCTCAATACATTTTTTCTGAAAATCATGCCATTTATGAGATGATGTGGAAAAAATATGACCTAGCCGGACAGGCCACAGATGACAATATGGCATGGTCTATGTGCACTGCATGGTGGACAACAAAGGCTACAGACACTCTCTCATAATATGTAGTAATTACTGCTTTTGCATGGCAACAATGGTTATGTGAATGAGTCTCAATATTATTTTTAGCTACATGCTTATTACCTGTCTTTTTAGACCTTGAAAGAACTTCTGTATTAATAAGCAACAGAGAATGCCATTGTCCATTTAATAGTGACTTCCTAAAAGTCTTCAGAAGAAAAACATCTGATTTAATTACCAAATTTATTTCACAGTGATTCATTTACCTACATGGTATCTTCAATCTTATAAAGGTACAGCTGGTCCTATTCATAATTATGCACTGCATCATGAAGGAACAGGCGGGCATGGTACTGTAGTTCTACATGTTCTTACCCTTTACCCTACATGGAAGTGAATGGTCAGTTTCACACCCAGGCTGCATTATCCCTAGGGAGACAGCCCCCCAATACCAACTGAACAAGAGGCTGGGTGGGTGCCATAGCTGGCCTGCCCTTTGCAGGAGTTGAATCATGATCCCTTGGTCATCCAGCATGTAGCCTACTCACTGTATCAACTGCATTATCCTGACTCCCCTTCATGCTTATACCTCTGGAAATAGTCATAAATTATTAAAAATGTACACAGAGTCTGCTACATACATTACTAAAATGAGAGTAATGTGTGGCATCTACTGTTAATACACTTTCCCGCTGCTGAAGCAAAGTGAATATGGTACAGGTGACCCCAACTTAATGCAGTGGATTTATTCCTGGAAAAGCCATATAAGGCAAATTTAGAGTTCACAGAGACTATTATAACATGTATTCTAATGTAAAAGGGCCTTAGGCCCCAACCACAAGAAACCCC